>Ga0326731_1000047_pt1 | contig 31139 bp, 25 predicted proteins | sample MHFSIPfraction_FD_207645 | JGI IMG/M metagenome (GOLD analysis project Ga0326731, IMG submission 207645) | Lab enriched peat soil microbial communities from Michigan Hollow, Ithaca, NY, United States - MHF9FY SIP fraction | ecosystem: Environmental > Terrestrial > Soil > Wetlands > Peat | place...
GCAGATCTCGACGACCTTCTTCGAGTCGGCCACCGAAGCCTTGGCGGCGCTGTCGAGCTTGATGTTCGCCTTGATGAACTCCACCGCCCGATACGCGCCCGTCGTGACCGCCTGGGTCGACGCTCCGGTGAACCAGTAGATCATCGCACCACCCGCGATGAGGCCGAGCAGGAACGGCGGGTGCATGATCGAGAGGTTCGTGATGAGATCCGGCTGGAGGCCGTGCGTGAGCGCCACGATGATCGAAAAGATCATCGTCGTGGCCCCCACGACCGCAGTGCCGATCAGCACGGGTTTGGCGGTCGCCTTGAAGGTGTTCCCCGCGCCGTCGTTCTCCTCGAGATTCTCTTTGGCGCGCTCGAAATCCACGTCGAAGCCGAAGTCCTTCTTGATCTCCGCCTTCACGCCTTTCAGCTGCTCGATGGTGGACAGCTCGAACACCGATTGGGCGTTGTCGGTCACCGGCCCGTAGGAATCGACCGCGATCGTCACCGGTCCCATCCCCAGGAACCCGAACGCCACGAGCCCGAACGCGAATACGGCGGGGGCGACCATCAGACTCACGAGGCCCGTGGTGCTTACGCCATAGGCGATCCCCATCAACAGCAGCATGGCGAGACCGAGCCAGTAAGCGCTGAAGTTGCCCGCCACGAGACCCGAGAGGATGTTCAGCGAGGCGCCGCCCTGCTTCGAAGACGTCACGACCTCCTTCACGTGCGCCGAGTTCATCGACGTGAACACCTTGACCAGCTCCGGGATGATCGCCCCCGCGAGCGTGCCGCACGTGATCACCGTGGACAACTTCCACCACAGCGTGGGATCACCGCCGATGTTGGGGATGAGGAGCCGCGACACGACGTAGGTCAGCGCGATCGACACGAACGAGGTGAGCCACACGAGCGTCGTTAGCGGGGTCTCGAAGTCCATCCGGGCGGCGTTGGCGTATTTGGCCCGCGTCACTGCCGCGTTGATGTAATACGAGAGACCGGAGGTCACGATCATGATGATGCGCATCACGAAGATCCACACGAGCAGCTGGACCTTCACCAGCGGATCGTGCACCGCCAGCAGGATGAAGGTGATCAGCGCCACGCCGGTCACGCCGTAGGTCTCGAAGCCGTCGGCGCTCGGGCCCACCGAGTCGCCGGCGTTGTCGCCGGTGCAGTCGGCGATCACGCCGGGGTTGCGGGCGTCGTCCTCCTTGATCTTGAAGACGATCTTCATCAGATCGGAGCCGATGTCGGCGATCTTGGTGAAGATGCCGCCCGCCACGCGCAGCGCCGCCGCGCCGAGCGACTCGCCGATCGCGAACCCGATGAAGCACGGGCCCGCGTAATCGCCGGGGACGAAGAGCAGGATGATGAGCATCATGATGAGCTCGACCGACACCAGCAGCATGCCGATGCTCATCCCCGCCTTCGTCGGAATCTCGTGGCAGGGGTACGGCTTGCCCGTGAGGCTCGCGAAGGCCGTGCGGGAATTGGCGAAGGTGTTGACGCGAATCCCGAACCAGGCGACGCCGTAGCTGCCCGCGATGCCGATCAGACTGAACACCAGGATGATCGCGACCTTGCCCACCGGATAGCCGTGCACCACCGCGCCGCTCGCGTCGATCGTGGTGGCGAGGCCGCCGAAGTAGACCGCGGCGATGGTCCCGATGAAGATCCACAGGATCAGCAGGAACTTCCCCTGCGTCACGAGATAGGTCTTGCAGGTCTCGTAGATCAGCTCCGAGATCTCGCGCATCGACGAATGCACCGGGAGGTTCTTCAGCTGGGTGTAGATGACCAGGCCGAACAGGAGACCCAGGGCGCAGATCAGCAGACCCCACACGAGCAACGAGTGCCCGTTGATTCCGCCGAGGAAGGACGCCTGGTGCAGATCGGGCAGCACGAGCGAGGCCTCCCCACCTCCGGCATCGTGACTCGGCGCCTGCACGGCCGGCGCGGCCGTGCCCTGGGCGGCCGCCAGACGCGCGCCCGGACCGAGGGCGATACTGAGGCCGAGCGTGACCAGCGCGGCGACGGCGAACCTGCGGAATGCGTCACACTTCGCGAGCATCAGAGGCGGTCTCCTGGAAGGGATCGAGCTCCGGTTACTTCTCACCGTATTCGTAGTATTCGACGCCCAGATGGGTGATCTGGGACTCGCCCATCAGCCACCGGAGGGTGTTCTTCAATTTGGTCTGCTGAATGAAGAGGTCGTGCTCGGGATACAACCCCGCGGCGGTCTGGGGGCTCTTGAAGTAGAACGAAAGCCACTCCTGCACGCCCGAGAGTCCGGCGCGCTGCGCCAGATCGAAGAACAACGCGAGGTCCAGCACGATCGGCGCCGCGAGGATCGAGTCGCGGCACAGGAAGTCCACCTTGATCTGCATCGGATAGCCGAGCCATCCGAAGATGTCGATGTTGTCCCAGCCCTCTTTGTTGTCGCCGCGGGGCGGATAGTAGTTGATCCGCACTTTGTGGAACACCTTGCCGTACAGGTCGGGGTACACGTCGGGCTGCAGGATATACTCGAGCACGCCGAGCTTCGACTCTTCCTTGGTCTTGAACGACTCGGGATCGTCCAGCACCTCACCGTCGCGATTGCCGAGAATGTTCGTCGAGTACCAGCCCGCGAGCCCCAGCATCCGCGCCTTGAACATCGGCGCCAGGACGGTCTTCATCATCGTCTGCCCGGTCTTGAAGTCCTTGCCGCCGATCGGCAGGCGCTTCTCTTCGGCGAGCCGCTCGAGCGCCGGGATATCCACCGTGAGATTCGGCGCGCCGTTGGCGAACGGGACCCCCTCCATCAGCGCGGCCCAGCCGTACAGCATCGACGGCGCGATGGCCGGGTCGTTCTGCTCCATCGCCTTCTCGAACGCCGCCAGCGTCTGGTGCGCGGGCCCGGGGGTGATGAACACCTCCGTCGACGCGCACCACACGAGCACCAGCCGGTCACACCCCGCCCGCTTCTTGAACGCGCGGATGTCCTCGCGCAGCTGCTCGGCGAGCTCGCGCTTGGTCTTGCCCCGCTTGACGTTGGTACCCTGCAGCCGCTTCACGTAGTTCTGGTCGAACGCCGCGGGCATCGGGGTGATGCCCTTCAGGAAATCGGCGATCGGCTCGAGATGCTCGCGGCTCAGCACACCGGCCTTGGTCGCCGCCGTGTATGCGTTGTCGGGAATCGGGTCCCAGGCGGCGAACACCAGATCCTTCAGGTCGGCCAGCGGCACGAACTCCCGGATCTTCGGGGCGCGGCGATCGGTACGCTTGCCGAGGCGGATCGTCCCCATCTGGGTCAGCGACCCGATCGGCAGACCGTTGCCGCGACGCACCGTTTCCACCCCCGCGATGAAGGTGGTGGCGACGGCGCCCAGCCCCACGAGCAGCACACCGAGTTTCCCCTGCGCCGGCGCAATCTCCCGGCGAGCCTGTTCCGGCACGATCAGTGTCCTTTCCGAAGTGGCGCGTGGCCGGGCTGCGTGTCCCGGCGGCGCGACGAGCGCGCGGGCGGTGCCGCGGCCGCCACGCGGGCCACATGCACGATTCGCTGGATCACGGTGATCACCGTGGCGAGCGCCAGGACAGCCATGATCCAGAGCAGCAACCGTCCGCCCAGGCCGTCTCCCAAGATCAGGGTCGGCGCTCCCAGCACCAGAATCCGCTCAGCCCGCGCGGCGATCCCCACCTTGCACTCGATCCCCAGCCCCTCCGCCCGCGCCCGCGTGTACGACACGAGCAGCGAGGCGGACAGGGCCGCGATCGCGAGCATGACTCCCAGCGTGACCTGCGCGGATGGCAGACCGCCCCGCAGGAAGTGCAGCGCGATCCCCGCGAACAGCGCCGACTCGCCGATGCGGTCGAGTGAGCTGTCGTAGAATGCTCCGAAGCTGGTCATGCTGTGCCCCTGGCGCGCCACCTGGCCGTCCAGGATATCGAACAGCCCGGAGAGGAGGAGCAACAGGCCGCCCAACCGGATCGCGCCCATCCCGAAGGCGACCGCCGACCCGATCACGATCAATGCACCGAAGGTCGTGATCGCGTTGGGCCGCACCTTGCCCCGCACCAGCGCCTGTACCACCGGGCCAGTCAGACGCACGAAGCCGTCCTTCACGGCTTGCGGGATAACGTTCATAGCCGGGGGAAAGTAACAGCCCCCGGAACGCGCGCAAAGGGGAAAACGCTAGCAGAACAAGAAGTTGCCGGCCATTTGCGCAGCGCGTCAGTTCAAGTACTTCGTCCACACCAACACCATGCCGCACCCGCTGCTGATGCTCTGGTATCGGGCTGGCACGATGGCCGCCCTCGGGTATACCTCCACCGCCACGAGATCCTGCGGTCGATACGAGGACAGCTGGTCCCATGTCGACAGGACCCCGTCGATTCGCAGATCGGCAACGCAATAGCCCCGCGAGATGCTCCCGGCCCGCATCAATACCGCGAACGTGCTCATCGTCCCCTGCACGGTGACGGCCGGGACGCTTTGCATCACCGATAAGATCGTCCCGCGTTTCTGCACCTCGTCTCGCCTCAGCGCGTAGCCGAAGCCCGCCAGCCTCCGTTCCTCGAATTCCCGCAGCACTTGCGCCATTCGTCCGGTCGCGACGACTGTGACAGTGTCGAGTACGGTGATCGTGCGGAGGTCCAGATCCAGCGTCGTGACCCCGCTACTCGTCAGATCGATGGCCGCTTCCTGCGGGGCAAATCCGAGCGCGCGGGCCCGCAGCCACTGCGTACCACCGGGCAGTCGGTCCAGCGCGAACCGCCCCTCCGAACCACTGACCGTCGAGTCAATGCCCTCGAGGACCACAACCGCCCCCGCCACAGCGCGTCCTCCTTCGGAGCGAATCTGGCCCCCAGCGCGCCGCTGCCCCGTTCGGAGTCGGCCACCTGCACAAGACTTAGGGAGAAGTCGCGCCGTGCCACCGGCCGCGCCCTCGCCATGATCTGGACGATACCGGTCGTGTGCGGGCCCGCTCGCGCCTGGGCCCGCACGCTCGTCCCGGTCGCCACCCCGCAGATTCGGTAGGTCCCGGTGCTGTCGGTCGTCGCGCTGTCCGCCCGTATCTCCACCCTCAAGTGGTGGGTGTCGCTCATGTCGAGGTGCGGCCACACCACCGTCACGGTGACGCCCGACAGGAGCGCCCGGGCATCGGCGTCCTGGACCGAGCCGAAGACGAGGGCGCTATCGACGCCAATGCTGTCCCTCCCGCACAGCCGACGCCACAGCGTACGGATAGAGGGAACCGCGAGCACGATGTCTGTGCCGACCGTGAGCGTGACCGAGGCGGCGATAGTCCCGAATCCAGCGCTATCGAGGTCGGGATGTGAGAGGAGAAATATGTGCGGACCCAGAGGAACGCTGTCCATGACGAAGCGGCCGGCGGAATCGGTGAAGGCGCTGCGATCGAGATCGCGCAGCCACACGGTGGCGCCGGCGAGCGGGTGGCCTTGGAGGCTGTCGTAGGCGACTCCGCGCAGATGACCCTGGGCGTTGAGCGTGCCCCAGATCGCCGCGAGCGCGAACGTCAGCCCCACCAATCGCCGCCTTCGCATCACAGCCATTGTAAGTCGCGTATGGACCACGGTCTGGCAATAGATTAGTAAAGTAAGTACTTGACGCGCGTCCGCCGAAATCGCTCGAGCGGCACACGCCACGCGGCCCAGATGTCCGCCGGGGGCCGATGCGCGAGCACGTCCCGGCGCAGGCCGGAGTCGGCCGCGAGCCGGTCGAAACTCGTCGGGCGGAGTTGAAAGCTGTCGGGGTACAGCGCTTCGAGGCCGGCGAGGAGTTCCACCGCGAGCCGTGTCGGGTCGTAGCGGGCGCGGTCGGTGACCCGGAATCGCAAGCCGTGCAATGATACGCCGTCATACTTCCCATCGGTCGGAGCGTGGGGTGTGAATTCCGTGTCCACGACCTGGACCCCGTCGAGGGCCGACACCGATCGCAGCAGACGACGCGCATCCAGCCAGGGGGCGCCGATGATCTGGAACGCCGCCGGAGTCCCGCGCCCCACCGACACGTTCGTCCCCTCGAACAGACAGATTCCGGGATAGTGAAACGCGCTCTCGAGATCGGGCATGTTGGGCGAGGGCCGGATCCAGGGCAGTCCGGTGGCGTCGTAGTCCATTGTCCGCCGCCACCCCGCGGCCGGGACGACGACGAGATCCGCGCGCAAGCCGAGGATGTCGTTCGCCAACCGCAGCAGCTCGCCCAGCGTCATCCCGTGCCGCATCGGGACGGGCAGAAACCCCACCGCATCGCTGTCGGGATCGCCCGGCGCACCGCGCACAGCACCCTGCGTCAGCTCGCCGCCGATCGGATCGGGCCGGTCCAGCACGACGACCCGCTTGCCGCGCACCGCCGCGTCACGCATGAGCGAGGCCGCAGTCCCGGCGTAGGTATAGTATCGGGCGCCGATGTCCTGCAGATCGACGAGGAGGACGTCGATCGAGTCGAGCGCGGCCCGCGCCGCGGGGCGCGACCCGCCATAGAGACTGTAGATTGGGAGACCGGTCGCGGAATCGACGGCATCGGGGAGGCCGGGACGATCCTCGGCACCGCGGAAGCCGTGCTCCGGACTGAACAGGGTCGACAGCCGCAGTCCCGCGGCGATCAGGAGGTCGGCGTCACGGCGGCCCGCGCGGTCCACGCCGGTCTGGTTGGTGAGCAGGCCGAGACGCTGCCCGCGAACGAGGTGAATGGAGTCGGTGAGCAGCACCTCGATGCCCGGCCGCACTTGCGCCATCGTGGCCGGTGGACCGCCGCAGGCGACCAGACCCAACACCCAGAGGCTATGCGCTCGCATCGTTGGATCGTCCTCGCGCTGATCGTAGGCTGCCGTCTGCCCGCTCCGCCGACGCCGCCGCCCTTCTCCCCCGTCTCGGTCGACAGCGTCCTGGCCCGTCTCACCGACCGGCAGAAGATCGGACAGCTCATCGTACCCTGGCTGTCGGGCGCCTATACCGCCCTCGACGACTCATCGTTCCTCGAAGCCGCCCGCTGGGTCGATTCGCTCCAGGTCGGCGGCATCATCATCTCGGTCGGCTCGCCCTTCGACATCGCCGCCAAGCTGAACGCGCTCCAGATCCGTTCCCGGCTGCCGCTCCTGGTTTCCGCCGATCTCGAGTGGGGCGCGGCGATGCGCGTCGTCGGCGCCACCGCGTTTCCCCAGATCATGGCGGCCGGGGCGACCGGCGACTCGACCGACGCCTACACCATCGGCTCCGCTGCCGCGCTCGAAGGGCGGGCGGTCGGCATCCACGTGAATTTCGCTCCCGACGCCGACCTCAACAACAACCCCCTGAACCCGATCATCAATACGCGGTCCTTCGGCGAGGACCCGCGCGCCGTGAGCACGCTCGTCGCGGCGTACGTGCGGGGCGTGCGCGAGCACGGAATGCTCGCCACCCTGAAGCACTTCCCCGGCCATGGCGACACCGAGACCGACTCGCACCTGGGACTACCGGTGATCACGGCGGGCTATGCCCGCCTCGACACGCTGGAGCTCGTGCCGTTCCGGGCGGGGATCGCGGCCGGCGCCGACGTCGTGATGAGCGCCCACATCGCCTTCCCCGCGCTCACCGGCAGCGACGATCCGGGGACGCTCTCGGCCGCCGTGCTCACGGGGCTGTTGCGCGACTCGCTCCGCTTCAGCGGCCTCGTGGTCACCGACGCGCTCACGATGGGCGCGATCGTGGCCAAGTACGGCGCCGGCGAGGCGGCGGTCCGGGCGTTCCTCGCGGGCTCGGATCTGCTCCTGATGCCGGCCAATCCCGATTCGGCCGAGCAGGCGATGCTCGACGCGCTGGCGGCGGGCCGCTACACCGAGGACCGGCTCGATGCGTCGCTGCGCCGGCTGCTCGAGTTCAAGAAGCGGCTGGGGCTGTTCGAGCTGCGCACCGTGCCGCTCGACAAGGTGATGCAGACCGTGGGCACGCGGCGCTGGCAGAGCGCCGCCGAGGGCATCGCCGTCCGCTCGGTCACCCTGGTCCGCGACACCGCGGGCACCATCGCGGGGCTGCGCGGGCGGCGGTCGCACCTCGCGCTCGTAGCGTACGCCGATGAGGCGACCACCGCGTTCGCCCTGCACCTCACCGACCTGCTGCGCCAGAACGGCGACACGGTGGACTACTTCCGGCTGTGGCCGATGTCGGGACCCGCGTCCTACGATTCCGCCCGCCTGGTCCTGAGCCGCGCACCGGTCGCGCTGTTCGCGTCGAACGTGAAGCCGATCTCCTGGAAGGGCAACATCGCGCTTCCCGACTCGCTCGCGGCACTGATTGCGACGACCGACTCGCTGAAGCCCACGGTGCTGGCGTCGTTCGGGAGTCCCTATCTCCTGAACCAGACGCCGACGGTGAAGAGCTATCTCGTCGCCTGGAGCGGCGTCCGCGTCTCCGAGCGCGCGGTGGCCCGGGCGCTGCTCGGCCTGTCGCCGATCCGGGGCCACCTGCCGATCCGCATCCCGCCCTATGGCCTGGGCTGGGGCATCGTGATCCCCGATTCCACACCGCCACCGCTGCCGCCGGTGCCCGCCACGCCGTGAGCCGCCTGTCGCGCGCCGGTCTTGCCGCGCTGCTCCTCGCTGCGTGCCACACGGGTCTCCCGGCGCCGGCGAACCGCCCGATCTCCATCGCTCCAGCCGAGTCACTGGGGTTCGACAGTACCCGCCTCGCGGCCGTAGGCACCTTCGTGGCGTCGCAGGTGGACAGCGCCTATCCCGGGGCGGTCGTGGCCGTCGGACGGCATGGCCGGCTGGCATTGCTTTCGGCCGCGGGCCACTACGGCACGGACGACCCGCGCACCGTCGATCCGGCGACGATCTACGACCTGGCGTCGCTCACCAAGGTCATCGGGCTCACGACCGCCTGCATGATCCTGGTCGATGAAGGAAAGCTCGACCTGGACGCGCCGGTGCAGCGCTATCTCCCGGAATTCCGGGGGCCGATGAAGGAGCAGGTCACCATCCGCCACCTGCTCACGCACTCGTCCGGCGCGCACTGGTGGCGTCCGTTGTTTCGCGAAGCCACGAGCCGCACGGCGGCGCTCGCGCTCGTGGACACGACGCCGCTCGACACCCTTCCAGGCGCGCGCTTCGTCTACTCGGATCTCGGCGCCATCGTCCTGATGCAGGTCGTCGAGCGGATCACCCGAGAGCGGCTCGATCGCTATCTCGCGGCGCGCGTGTTCGAGCCGCTGGGAATGACGGCGACGCGGTATCTGCCGCCCCGCGACTGGCGCGACCGTATCGCGCCCACCGAGATCGATACGGTGTTTCGGCACCGGCTGATCCGCGGCGAGGTGCACGACGAGAATGCGGGACGGATGGGCGGGGTGTCGGGGCATGCCGGGCTGTTCAGCAACGCGCCGGACCTGGCGCGGTTCGCGGATTGGCTCCTCGCAACGCGCTCGGCCGGATCCATGCAACCCGCGCTGCGGGCGGGGACCGTTCAGTTGTTCACGACTCGTCAGGGCATTCCCGCGGGTTCCACGCGCGCCCTCGGTTGGGACACGCCGTCGGACTCGGGCTATTCGAGTGCGGGAACCCTGCTGTCACGGCACTCGTTCGGCCACACGGGGTTCACCGGGACGTCGATCTGGATGGACCCCGAGCGGGACCTGTTCGTGATCCTGCTCACGAACCGCGTCAATCCTACGCGGGCCAACACGAAAATCCTGCAGGTCCGGGCCACCGTCGCCGATCTCGTGGCGCAAGCGGTGCGGTGAGCGCTCGCCCTCTACCGCCGCCTCCCGCCGTTGTTTAGCTTGTTGCCAGACCGGAGGATTCACATGGCAACGACACAGAGACCCGACACCATCACGCTGACCATCAGCGAGCGCGCCGCGGCCGAGGTCCAGAAGTTCATGGCCGAGGAGAAGGCCGACCCTACGACCGCCGGGTTGCGGGTGGGCGTGCAGCCGGGTGGGTGCTCGGGGTTCAAGTACACCCTGAACATCGAAGACAAGCCCGAACCCGACGACACGGTAATCGAGTCGAGCGGCGTGCGGCTCTTCGTAGACAGCTTCAGCGGCCAGTATCTCAACGGCGTCAACATCGACTACAAGAGCAACTTCCAGGAATCCGGGTTCGCGTTCGAGAATCCCAACGCGACCGGCGGCTGCGGCTGCGGATCGTCGTTCACGGTCTAGCCCCCCATCCGTACTCTCCCGTAGTTTCCGAGGCCCGCGCGTCCTGCGGGCCTCGATGCGTTTCCACCCAGGAGGCAGTCTGCGACCGCTCGACATCGCCGTAATCGTGGTGTACTGCGTGGCCGTCGCCGGCGTCGGGGTGCTGCTCGGCGGCCGCCAGAAGGACGCCACCGACTACTTCCTCGGCCGCCGCGGCCTCCCGTGGTGGGCCATCCTGCTCTCGATCGTCGCCACTGAGACTTCCGCCCTGACCGTTATCTCGGTCCCCGGGCTCGCGGCGACCGGCAACCTCACGTTCATCCAGCTCGCCTTCGGGTATCTCGTGGGACGCATCGGCGTCGCGATCATCCTGCTCCCCGGCTACTTCGAGGGCACCCAGGACACGGCCTACCAGCGGCTCGAACGCCGCTTCGGGCCTCATGCGCGCCGTGTGGCGTCGGGTGTGTTCCTGGTCACTCGCGCACTCGCGGACGCGGTGCGCGTGTTCGCCACCGCAATCCCGCTCGCCATCATCACGCACTGGAGCATCCCGGCGGGAATTCTCGCGACGGGGCTCATCACCCTCGGCTACACCTGGGTGGGGGGCCTGCGCGCCGTGGTCTGGACCGATATCGTGCAGCTGGGCGTCTACATCCTGGGCGGCGTCGCGACGATCGTGGTCGCCCTGCACCAGGCGGGAGGGGTGGGCGCCATGAGCTCCGCCTACGACCACTTCAAGCTCGCCTTCCTCGACTTCAGCTTCGATTTCACCCACACCTACACCCTGTGGAGCGGGCTGATCGGCGGCGCGCTGCTCTCGGCCGCCTCGCACGGCACCGATCACCTGATTGTGCAGCGCCTCCTCGCGGCCCGCGGGCTCGGCGACGCGCGCAAAGCGCTCATCGGCTCCGGGGTGTTCATCATCTTCCAGTTCGCGCTGTTCCTGCTCGTGGGAACGAGCCTCTGGCTCGCCGGCGCCGTCCATCACGGCGTCCCGGGCGACCAGATCTACCCGACCTTCGTCGCGACCCAGCTCCCGGCCGGGCTCGCCGGGCTCGTGGTGGCGGGCCTCCTGGCGGCGGCGATGGGCACGCACGCCTCGGCGATCAACTCCCTCGCCTCAGCGTCGACCAACGACTTCTACGCCCCGCTCACCGGCGAGCGGGACCCGGCCCGTCTGCTGCGGGTTGGTCGCATCATGACGCTCGTGTGGGCCGTGGTTCTGATCGTCGGCGCGATGCTCTTCCCCGACCGCCGCACACCGGTGGTCGAGCTGGCCCTGCAGGTCGCGTCCCTCACCTACGGCGCGCTGCTCGGCACCTACCTGCTGGGCGGCTTCTGGCAGCGGGCGCGCGAACGGGACGTCATCGTCGCAATGGTGGTCGGAGTCCTGGTGATGATCCCGGTCGTGTTCGCCGCCCGCCTGGCCGGCGTCCTGCACGATCCCGCCTGGCTCGTGTCACTCAGCCACCTCGGGTGGCCGTGGGACGTGCCATTGGGCACCGCCGTTACCGTCGCGGTGGGAATGGCATCTTCTATGATTGGGACTGCCCCGGGTCGGAACGTGGGAGGGAGCGCGGTGTCAGGGTGAGCTCGCAGCCGAACGTGCCGACCGTCAAGCCTACCATCTGCCTGGGCGTGGACGTCGGCGGCAGCCACAGCGCCGCCGTCATCGCCCAACCCGATTTCGTCATCCTCGGCCGCGCGGAGGGCCCCGGAGTTCCGATGCGCGCGGGGTCCGCCGCCGCCACGGCGGCGGCGGTGGCCGACGTCACGACGCGCGCCGCGCATCTCGCCGGTGTCACCCTCCCCGTGGATCGGGCCATGGTGGGCGCGGCCGGTGCGGGGCGCGCGCTCGAGCGCCGGGAGCTCAAGCAGGCGCTCGCCGCTCACGGCCTCGCCCGCTCGCTGGAAGTCGTGGCCGACGGGGAGATCGCTCTAGCGGCGGCGTTCGGTACCGAACCCGGAGTCCTGATCAACGCCGGGACCGGTTCGATCGCCTACGCCCGGGACAAGGAAGGACGGCTACGCCGCAGCGGCGGCTACGGGTGGCAGCTGAGCGACGAGGGCGGCGGCTACTGGATCGGGCGGCGCGCTTTGGCGGCGGCGGCGAAGGCCCGCGACGGCGGGGGGGATGGGAGCGCGCTGTTGGTGCGACTCCTGACCGCTCTCAAGCTGCGCGAGTTCGACGACCTAGTTCGTTGGGCGGCCACCGCGACGCCTCCGCAGATCGCCGGGCTCGCCTCGCACCTGATGACGGCGGCGGCCGCGGGCGACGCGACGGCCCAACGTATCATCGTCGAGGCCGCCGCCGAGCTCGTCCAGCTGGTGCAGGTGGTGGAACCGATGTTTCCGCCGGACGAGCCGCTCTCGGTGGCCGCCGCGGGCGGGCTGCTCCGAGCGGGGAGCCCGTTGCTCGAGGCGTTCGGGGTGCGTCTCCTGGCGGCGCTGCCCCGCGCCCGGCTGCGCGATGTCACGGTGGACGCGCCGCTCGGCGCGCTGCGGCTCGCGGCGGAATTGCCCTAGGCGACTGCCCGGATCTGATCCGGAGTCCAGTCGCTCTCGGTTCGCGCCACGTAGACAGCGGCGGTCAGGTCGCCGCAGACATTCAGCGTGGTGCGCGACATGTCGAGGATGCGCTCCACCCCATAGACGATGCCGACCGCTTCGGGCGGCACGCCGACCGCCGCACACACCACCATGAGGAGCGGCAACGAGCCACCGGGCACGCCGGCCGTCCCGACAGCCGTGAGCACGCTCAACGCCATCGCGATCAGCTGCTGGCCCAGGGTGAGGTTCACGCCGAACAATTGCGCCAGAAACAGCACCGTGACTCCTTCGTAGAGCGCGGTTCCGTTGTGACACATCGTCGAGCCGAGCGGCAGGACAAAGCCCGCGATCTTCGGCGGGATCATCAGCTCTTCTTCAGCAACCTGGATGTTGGTCGGGAGTGTCGCGTTGCTCGAGCTGGTGGAAAAGGCGGTGACGATACTGGGGGTAATGCGACGCCAGAAGGCAAGCGGATTGAGGCCGCCGAAGAACCGGACGAGGAGCGACAGGACGACGCTGCCGTGCAACAGCAGCCCCAACAGCACGACCACGATGTATAGCATCAGCCGTTGGAGGATTCCCCACCCCAGCAGTGACGTAACCACAAACACAAGGCCGAACACACCATAGGGTGCGAGCTTCATCCCCATACCGATGATCTTGATGATCGCCTCGCCCACACCATCCAAGAAGTTGAGCACGGAGCGTGACTTGTCGTCCGGGATCAGCGTCAGCGCCGCGCCGAACACCAGTGCGAAGAAAATGACGCCGAGCATGTCGAGGTTCGCGGCTGCGGCGATGGGATTGCGGGGCACGATGTTCACGAACAGGTCCACGCCGAATTTCGTCGGGCCGCCGGCCTGGAGGCCGGCCACCTGACCGCGATACGTCTCCAGCAGCTGCTCCCGCACTGCGACGGGCACTCCGACCCCCGGGCGGATCAGGTTCACGAGCACGATGCCGATCGTCGCGGAGATCACGGTGGAGATCAGGAAATACCCGAGCGAGCGGGCGCCCACCCGGCCGACCTTCCGGACGTCGCCCATCTGCGCCACACCGAGCACGATCGAGGTGAAGACGAGTGGCACCACCGTCATGAGCAGGAAGCGCAGGAAGATCTGCCCGACCGGTCCGGCCACATTGGTGTCCACCCACCGCACCCACGCGGCGTCGCCCGCCCAGATGTTCGCCGCCAGGCCAAGCAGCGCACCCAGGACCAGGCCGATGACAATTTTGACGTGGAGCTTCATGCGTTCGGCTGGGCTCGTTGCCGAACGCGGCTGTGCCGCACGCTGTACATGAAGTAGATCACCACGCCGATCGCCATCCAGAGGACGAACCGCAGCCAGGTGAGGTAGGGCAAGTTGTAGATCAGATACGCGCAAAATCCGATCGACACGAGCGGCAGCACCGGCACCCACGGTGTCCGGAACGGACGGGGGCGGTCCGGCTCACGGCGGCGCAGGATGATGATGCCGACGGCGACCAGTGCGAAAGCGAACAGCGTGCCGATGTTCGTCAGCTCGAGCACCCAGCCGATCGGCGCGAACGCCGCCGACACCGCCACGAAAATGCCGGTGATGATGGTCGTGATGTGCGGCGTCTTGAACTTCGGGTGCACTTTCGCCGCCCAGGGCGGCAGCAGGCCGTCGCGCGCCATGGACATGAAGATGCGCGCCTGCCCCAACTGGAACACGAGCAACACCGACGTCATCGCCGCCACGGCGCCCAGCGCCAGCACGCCCGCCGCCCAATCGGCGTGGATGTACTGCAGCGCGACCGCCAACGGGTCGGGGACGTTGAGCTTGTCCCACGGGATGAGACCCGTGAGCACCAGCGCGATGGCGATGTAGAGCAGCGTACAGAGAATGAGCGAGGCGATGATCCCGAAGGGGATGTCCTTCTGCGGGTTCTTCGCCTCCTCCGAGGCGGTGCTCACCGCGTCGAATCCGATGTAGGAGAAGAAGATGATGGCCGCGCCGGCACCAATCCCCTTCACCCCGTTCGGCGCGAAGGTGGGCGTGTGCCAAAGCTCGGTCCGCACGAACTTCAGCCCCACGAACAGGAACAGGAAGATGATGCCCACCTTGATCGCCACCATCATGGTGTTCACCCACGCCGATTCCCGCGTCCCGATCACGAGCAGGAATGTGATGACCCCGACGATGGCGAACGCCGGCAGATTGAAGATGATCGGGATGGGACCGAGGTGCGGGGCGGCCGCCACGAGGGCCTGGTCGTGCAGCGCCGTGCGCAGGTCCGTGACCAGCCAGCGCGGCATCTCGATGCCCATGCCCCGGAGCAGCGAATCGAAATAGCCCGCCCAGCCGATCGCCACGGCGATATTGCCGACGGCGTATTCCAGAATGAGGTCCCACCCGATGATCCAGGCGAACAGCTCGCCCAAAGTCGCGTACGCGTAGGTGTACGCGCTGCCCGAGATGGGGATCAGGGCGGCGAATTCCGAGTAGGTGATCGCTGCGAACGCGCTCGTCACGCCCGCGAGAATGATGGAGATGACGATCGCCGCTCCCGCGCCGACGTGGCCCGAATCCCCGGCGATCGCCGTGCCGATCGCGGCGAAGATGCCGGCGCCGATGATGGCGCCGACGCCGAGCGAGGTCAGCTGGATCGGCCCGAGCGAGCGACGGAGACCCCCGCCGCGCTCGCCGTCGGCGATGCACTGATCCACGGTCTTCCGGGCAAAGAGCTGCTCCCGGGCCGGACGAGCCACGCCACTGTTCATCACGACTCCTGCTTGCGAGGGTCTCGGGAGGGGCCGCCCGATTCGCTCCCGGGCCGGACGCCCATGCTGGCTAGTGCTGCAACTGCACCTGATACACGCTGGCGACCGCCCGGCCGTCCCGGGTGCGCGCGGGAAGGAACTGATAGCCCAACATCTTGTCCTGCATTTCCCGCCGGCACCCGCCGCTCTTGGGGAGCGGCTCGACCGTCACGCGCGAAACGCTCCCGTCGGCCTCCACCCAGAAACTGACGGTAAAGCGGCCGCGGGCGCAGTCCGCCGGCAGCAGCACGGTCCGCGCGTAGGGCGGAGTAATGTATGCGCCGTCCCCGCCGCGGCCAGGACCGGAATCGTTTCCCACGCCGCCGTCCTTGCCGGCCCCGCTCCCGCCCCCGGTCCCCGGCCCCTGACCGGGACCGCCACCGGTTCCCGTGCCGGCCGCGGGCGACGCCGGCGTCGGGGTGATCGGCGGGGGCGCCAGCGGTTCGTCGGGCGGCGGCGTCTCGGGCTTCACCGGAACAGGAACGGGAAGCTCGGCGGTGTGCACCGGCGCCGGCGCCGGGGTGGTGACCGGCGCGGGAGCCGCGGGCGAGGGCAGCTGGATGTAGCGCGCGGCGGCCCCGTCCCCACCGCCGCCCCCGCCGCGGGGCCCGGCCGAGTCCCCGCCGCCGGTGATCCACTGCACGCCGTAGTGAACGAGTAACAGCAGGATGGCAGCGTGGAGCACGACCGAGGCGACTACGCCTCCGGGACGCCGCCGGGGTGGCGGCAAGCGGAAAGGCGGCGGTGGCGGGAGCCGCCTCGCGGGCTGCAGTTCGGACGCTTCGGTCACGGGATGTAGATACCCCGGAACGCAATGCAGGGGCACGGCATCCGTGCCCCTACGGGTCGAGCGTGCATCGGGTGTCTCGGAACGATCGCTACTGCGTCGCGGCCGGCTCCGGCGGTGGCGTGAGTCCGATCACCTGGACCCCCGCCCCCCTGGCGATATCCATCGCCTCGATGACGTCGCCGTAGGTGCGATTCGGCGCCGCCTTGATGAACAGCAGCTTGGCAACACGCTGATCGAAAATAGTGTGGAATGCCGCGTCCAGCTGGGTTTTCATGTAGGGCTGGGTGTTGATGGCGAACCCCCCATCTGCAGTAAGCTCGAGCACGATCTGCGCGGTTTGCTGCTGGGGTTTCTTCGGCTGCTGCTCCGGCGGCACATTTGCGTTGAACGTCTTGCGCGACAGCGGCAGGATGATCATGAAGATGATCAACAGCACCAGCAGCACGTCGATCATCGGCGTGACGTTGATGTCAGAGGAGAGTCCCCCTTCGCTGCCGCCCGCTTGCATGGCCATGCTCGTCTCCTATTGCGTCGGCGTCAGCTGCTTGCGCTGCTCGGTGATCGCCCCGATGACCCGGACCCCTGCCTTCCGGGCGATCGCGATCGCCTGCTGGACGCGCTCGTATCTGATGTTCGCGTCCGCTTTCAGAAACAGGATCTTGTCCGCCGTGCGCGCGGCATAGATCGCGACCAGCTGGTTGGCCAGATCCGCGTCGCTGATGTAGCGCATTCCCATGTAGTTGCCGTCGGGGCCCGTGAGGTCGAGCCAGAACTTTCCGTCCTTGTCGATGCCCAGGCGGATCTCGCCTTCCTTCTCTTCCGCCTTGTCCGGATTCAAGGCGCGCGGAATCGTGGCCTGGAACCCCTTCGTGATCAGCGGGGTCACGATCATGAAGATGATCAGCAGCACCAGCATCACGTCGATCATCGGCGTGACGTTGATGTTGGCGTTGACCGGCGCCTTGGTACTAGCGGCTGATCGGGCCACTGGACTGCGAGGCCTTTTGGGCCTGGAATTCCTTGGTGAAGATCGACCGGCCGAACTCCGACCCGACGCTGCGGATCAGGTAGTCGATCAGCTCTTTCGACGTGTAGGTCATTTCCACCGAGATGAAATCGATCTTGGTGGTGAAGTAGTTGTAGAACCACACCGCCGGAATCGCCGCGATGAGGCCGATGGCCGTCGTAATGAGCGCCTCGGAAATGCCGCCCGCCACCGCCGACAGCGAGCCGCCGCCACCCGACGCCATCATGCCGGTGAAGGCGTTCACGATACCCATCGTGGTGCCGAGCAGACCCACGAAAGGCGCCGTGGCCCCGATCGTCGCCAGGATGCCGAGGCCGCGCTTCAGCTCGGACACGATGATCAGCATCTGCCGCTCCACCGCCCGCTCCGCCGAATTGATGTCGGCGGCGGTGATCGTGGCGCGGTCGCGCAGCAGCGGCTTCACCTCGGCGAGCGCCTCACCCAGCACGCGCGCCACGTGGCTCATCTTGGTCTTCTCGGCGAGGGCAATGGCCGCGTCGAGATGCTCTTCCTGGAGGAAGCGCGAGAACTCGGGAACGAAGCGCACCGTCTCGCGCGTCGACCGGCGCAGCTGCCACCACTTCATCAGGAATGTCGAGACCGACCAGATCGACATGATGATGAGGATGATGACGATCCCCTTGGCGAACCCCGCCGAGTTTGTCCACAGATCGATGATGTTCGGCATCCGAAGCGGCTCCTCTGTCCGACGGTTAGTGCTTCAGGTTGTAATTGATCGGAATCTGAATGAGCACGCGCACCGCCTTGCCGTACACCCGGGCCGGGCGGAACAGCGACTTGAGCACGGTCTGCTTGGCGGACTCGTTGAACCCGGGGTTCGCCGTCTGCGTGATCTTCAGCGAATTCGGCTCGACGCGCCCCATGGTGTCGATGATCGCCTGCACCATGACGACGCCTTCGATCCCGGCCTGCTGCAACAGGGGCGGATAGACGGGCAACGGGCCGGCGAGCCGTTCAGGCTTCTCCTGCACCACGTCCACCGAGAGCACCGCGTCGGCCGACGGCACGATGCCGGTGGCCGATCCACCCTCGACGCCCACGCCGGAGAAGTCCTTCGGATCGAAATGCTCCTGCAGGTTCACGGGCGGGATGTTGGTCGGGATGTCGGTCGGCGCCACCACCGTCTGGAAGCCCTTGAACTGCACGTCGAGCTGCGGGGGCGGCGGCTGATCGGGCTGCTTCTGCTGCTCGGGGTTGATGTACACCATGGCGGTGTCCACCTTCAGCGAGTCGTCGGTCTGACCGGCCGACAACGTCGCCCACACGGCCCCGCCGATCACCAGCGTATGGACGACGAGCGAAGCGATGCTCGTCCCCGCCAACCGGCCCTTCTGGCTGGCCTTCTTGGATTCGATCAGCACGTCGAACACAGGATGCTCCTCCAGCGCAATGGCTATCGAGATACTACCAGTTCCGGCTTACCCGCTAGTGGGGGGATCATTACAAAACGATGACAGCGGACATCCCCCGGTCCGCCTGAGGCTACTTGCGGATCTTGAACGCTATCGGGATCTGGACCAACACCCGCACCGGCCGGCCCCAGACCCGCGCCGGGCGAAACCGCGCCAGGCGGATCGCCGCCACGGCCGATGCGTCGAATCCCACTTCGCTGTGTTGCAAGACTCGCACCGACTCGGGCTCCGCGCGTCCGAGCGTGTCCACGACCACTTGCACGACGACGACCCCCTCCACACCCGCCTCACGCAGCGGTGCCGGGTACACGGGTTGGGGCGCCGCGAGCAGCTCCGGACGCTCCTGGGCGAGCGAGTCAGGCAACGGAGCGCCGTTCCCAAGCCCCCAGGGATCCAGCGGAACGCCCACAGGATTCCCCGGGCCGATCGGCGCGGGCGCGGGGTTCTCCGTCCCACCGGGGATCGGCTCGATCACCGGCAGTGGGGGGAGAGGGACATCGACGACGACCCGAAACGGCGCGGGGCCCTCCGAACCGCCGGTCCGCACCGGAGCCGTGGAGGGAGGGGCGGTCGGGAACCCATCGATGATCATGATCGGTGGGACCACGGGCGGCGGGCCGGGCGCTCGAAGCAGGGCGCCGATGGCCGCGACGTGCAGTCCAATCGCGCCGACCACTCCCCAGCGCGGCAGGCCGAGCGGATTCGGGCGACTCTCGAGCAGCATGTCGAACATGGTGACCTCCGGTCACGGGTCCTCCCCATGATCGGAGGTGGGCGTGGCGGGGTCGTGCAGCAAAGATGACGGTTCGATGACGAGCGGATGATCAGGTCTGGGGCGTCGGAGCAGCCGCGGGCAGGGTCACCGTAAACGTCGTGCCCCGCCCCGGCCGGCTCTGCACGTCGATCGCGCCGCCGTGGGCCTCCGCGATCCACTTGCAAATGGCGAGCCCGAGCCCCGCGCCCGGCCGGTCGCCGGTGCGGGTGCGGGCCGTGTCCGCCTGGTAGAAGCGATCGAAAATGTGCGGCAGGTCCCCGGGCGCGATGCCGATCCCCGTGTCGGACACGCCGAAGCGCACCCGGCCGTCGTCGCGCTCCAGCCACAGCCGTACTCGGCCGCCCTGCGGGGTGTACTTCACCGCGTTGCTCAGCAGGTTCATCACGAGCTGGCGGAAACGGCTCGGATCTGCCTGCACGACGACCGGGCCCGCCCCGACCTCCACGCTCACCGAGACGCCCGCGGGCTCGGCCAGCAGCTCGGCCGTTTCCTCCGTGTCGAGCAGCAGCGCCCGCAGGTCGATCGGCTCCACATGGAGGGGCGCCGTCCCCTCATCGGCCCGCGCCAGCGTGAGCAGGGTGTCCACCAGCTCGGTCATGCGGTTGATCTCCTGGAGCGTCTCCTCCAGGTCGGCCAGTGCCTCCTGAGGCATCCCGGGCGTCGTGATGGATCGCTCCACCCCGGCGCGCAGCACCGTCAGCGGCGTTTTGAGCTCGTGACTGGCGTCGGCCGTGAAGCGACGCAACGCGGAGAAGCTGCGCTCCAGGCGGCTCAACATCTGGTTCAGCGTATCGGCCAGCCGCCCGACTTCGTCCTTCACGAGCGGCACCGGGACTCGGCGGTGCAGCGTCCGTCCGTCGGTGATCTCCCGGACCTCGGTGGTGAGACGGTCCACCGGCTCCACCGCGCGGAACGCGAGCCACCATCCCAGCACGTAGGCGGCCAGGATGCCGATCGGGAGAGTGATCAAGAAGGTCGATAACAGAGGCTTCAAACCCAGCTCGACGCTTTCCGGTCGGGCGCCCGCTAGCACCGCCCCGCCCACGGGGTTGACCACGCCGAGGGGATGCACGACGTAGCGGAAGGTCGGACCTCCCGCGACCAACTGGATCGTCCCTTGCAGGCGCTGCCCGCGCGCCGAGAGGAGCAGGCGGCGGAACTGCTCGAACTGCTCGTAGATGAGCGTCGTATTGGTCGATGTGTAGACCGGCTGACCCAGCGAATCGGTGATCATCAGGAAGTCCGGCACCGCGTCGAGCGTCGCCTGCAGCTCGGACACGAGCGTGGGACGACCGCTGGGATCGCGGGTGACCACGTTGCCGCCGGCGCGCGACACGCCGGCGAGAATCCCCGCCGTCAGATCGGCCTCGGAGGCGATGCGGCGATCGAGCTCCTGGTAGGACGCGTGACGGCGGGAGAGGTACAGCGCGACGGTGAACGCGGTGAGGGCGAGCGCGAGCGCGGTGGCGTACCACGCCGTCAGCCGGCCCCGGAGGGTCTCCACCTCACTCCTTCACGACGTAGCCGACGCCGCGCACCGTGTGGATCAACTTGGGCTCCCGCGCCTGGTCGATCTTCTTGCGCAACCGCGTGATCACGACGTCCACGATGTTCGTCCCGGGATCGAAGTGGTAGTCCCAGGCGTATTCGGTGATGAGCGTGCGGGGCATCACCCGTCCCCGATGACGCACCAGATACTCCAGGACCGCGTATTCCTTCGGGGTCAGCTCGATGGGCCGGCCGCCGCGCCGCACTTCCCGGCTACCGGTGTCCAGCACCAGGTCGGCCACGTGCAGCTGCGGTGGCGCGATCGCTTTGGGCCGGCGGCCCAGCGCCTCGACCCGGGCGAGCAGCTCTTCCAGGGCGAACGGCTTGGTGACGTAATCGTCGGCGCCCATTCGCAGCGCCTGGACCTTGAAATCCACGGCGTCCTGGGCGGTGAGGACGAGCACCGGGACCGCGTTCCCGCGATCGCGCAGCGTCCGCAGGACTTCCCGTCCTTCCATCGAGGGGAGACGCAAGTCAAGCACGACGACGTCGTAGTGCCCGTCTGAGGCGAGCTGGAGCCCTTCCGCGCCGTCGGCCACCAGATCCACCTGGCTGCCGGCTTCGGCCAGTCCTCGCTTGACGTACTGGCCGACCGTGCGGTCGTCTTCGATGACGAGGAGTTTCACTCGGCCGCGGGCAGGTAGACTTTGAAGTTCGAGCCCACCCCCACCTGCGATTCGACCTCGATGCGGCCCCGGTGGTCGGCGACGATGCCGTAGCAGATCGAGAGGCCGAGACCGGTGCCGCGTCCCTGGGGCTTCGTCGTGTAGAACGGCTCGAAGATCTTGGAGAGCTCTTCCTTGCGGATCCCGATGCCGGTGTCGATGAATTCCACCAGCACCTCATCCGCTCCGCGCCTGGGACTGCGGCTCGAGCGGACCGTGAGAACGCCGCGCGAGTTCATGGCATCCATGGCGTTGAGCATCAGCGACATGAACCCCTGGATGAGCCGCTCGGGATCGACCATCACGGCCGGCAGGCCAAGCGAAAGCTGCCGCTGCACCGTGATGCGCTTGAAGCGGTCGTGGTGCTTCAGCAGGAAGAGCGTCTGCTCGACCAGCTGATTGACGTCCACGCGCTGCTTTTCGCCGGTCTTGGGGCGCGAGAGGTCCAGCAGGCCGTCCACGATGCGGCGACAGCGCTGCACTTCGGCATCGATGATGTTGAGGTATTCCTCGAATCCGGCGCGGGCCGGCCCGGTGAGATCTTCGGCCCGGTGACTCAGGGCCTCCGCGCACGCGAGGATGGTGGCGAGCGGGTTGTTGATCTCGTGCATCACGCCGGCGGCCAGCTGGCCCACGGCCGCCAGCTTTTCGGTCTGCGCCAGGCGCTGCTGGGCGCGCCGCCATTCGGTCACGTCCTCGGCGATGGTGATGACGTGGGTGATCCGCACGTCGTCGAGTCGCATCGGGATCTTGGACACCCGGTAGTAGCGCGAGTCGCCGCTCGCGGTGGATTCCATCTCCATCTGCTGGATTTCGCCGGTCTCGAACACGCGGTCGAACTCGCGCCGCAAGAGGTCGCGGGGCTGGCGATCCAACACGCCGAAGATCTCCCGCCCCACCGCGTCGTCGCGCGCGACGCCCTGCGTCCCGCTTTCGCGCTGGCGGTTCCAGGCGCGGATGACGTAGTCCCGGTCGATCACATACAGGCCGACGGGCAGCGAGTCGATGATGCGGGCGACGAAGGCGCGCTGAGAGTCGGCCTCCCGCGCGGCCAGCGCCACCTCCGTTGCAAGATCCTGCGACAGCTCGGTGGCGGCGATGACCGACGCCAGCAGCCGGGCGACCACCCGCCCCACGTCACTCACCGGGCCGTCGGCCCGCCCCCGGTCCACCCGGAGCTCGAGCGCGCCCAGGCCCTGCTCCTCGAACACGAGCGGGAAGCGCAAGCGCGTGCCACCGCCCGCGATCCGTTCGCGCTCCACCTCACGGCGGAACCACTCCTCGCTCGGGGCGAAGCTCCGCTCGGCGCCCGGGGCCGTCGGCCCGGGGAGCGAGCGAAAGCCGGTCCCCTCGTCGGCGCGCAGCCACAACCGCGCGTCCCCCAGCTCCAGGCCGCGGCGCAGCACGGCGGCGACGCGGGCCAGTGCGTCTTCCGTTACGAATCCGGCGGCGAGAATATCGGCGACATCCGCGAGGACGCGGAGCCCGGCGGGAGGTGACTCGAGGGTCGACCCTGGCATCGCCTCGCTAACCTAGGGGCCTCCGTGGTCATGCGCCAGCGGGACGTCGATTCGCACGCCGATAAACGCGTGAACCCGCTGCACGTTCCCGAAGAACCAGGCCGGCCCCACGAGCAGTGCGAACTTGGCGCCGTCATCCTGACCGACGCGAAGCGCCGGCAAAATCGCCACCGAGCTCCACCGCTGGCCCTCGTCCAGCGGCGACTTCGACGCGAGGTACCCACCGACCTCGAGCGTCATATCCACCCCGATCCGCGTGGGGGTCGCGCCCTCGGCGCCGACGTCGAAGAAATTCGCCGTTCCGCTGCGCAGGCCGAGCGCCAGACCCGCCACGAACCCGCGCTGGTGGCTGATGATGGACGCTTGATTGTCCCCGAAGAAGCCGGCCCGCACCGAAGCGGAGATGTGCCGCACCGGTCCGAGACCGACCGGCTCCACGAGACCGAACTCTCCGGCCTCGATCGACCAGTCGCCACCGAGCGTTCCGGCGAACCCGAACGACAGGGCCTGGCCGGCGAGCGGCGTGGACAAGGCGGTGAGCAGCGTGAACATTGGCGCGATGAATCGACGCACGTTTGTGCTCCTCTCGGGGACGGCTTCGGGTTCACTGCTCGGATCCCGCGCCTGGATGCGCGGCGCCGGTTGGATACCCCGCAGCGCGGACGGCCGGCTCGTGTTCAGCCTCGACGCGCAGCGGCGCTGGACCCTTTCCTACCAGGGCGCCGGGACCCCCGTTCCGCTCGTGCTCGACGCCGAGCTGGCCGTCGGCCTTGGGGAGGGGTGGGTATCCCTGGCGGACCTGGAAGATGTCACCGTAACCCGGCGTTCGGCACCGGAGGGTGCCGAGCTCGTGGTCGCAGGCTCGACGGATGGCGTCGCCGTGGAGGCGGCCTTCGCCCACGGGTCTCCAGGGGAGGCGGCGGCCATCACCGTGACCCTCTCTCCGGACCGCTCTCAGGGCCTGGCGCGGGGCGTCCGCTACGCCCAGCTCGCCCCGGAAACCGTCCTCCCCGGCGGCGAGCCGCTCACCGCGCTGGTCAACGGCTATCACTCCTGGAGCGCCAATCGAGTCGTGACGCTGCCGCTCGAGGAGGGCGAGCAGGCGAGCTACGGCGTGCTGGGACTAACGCGCGGCCGGCGCGGTCTCGCCCTCGCCTTCGATCCCGGGGAGCCCGGAGAGGCCGCGGTCCGTCTGAGCCAGGCAACACTCGAAGCGCGGTCCGACTGGCTGCCGCCGCGCCCGGTCCGCCCCGCCGGGGACGCTGCGACGCTGCGCATCGGGTTCGATCCGGTGGGCGACGCCCTGTCCGCCTTGACGCTGCTGCTCGCCCCCGGCTCGGCCGATCAGAACCGGTTCGCGACCGCGGCGCCGGCCGGGTGGTGCTCGTGGTATGAGCTGTACGACAAAGTCACGGAAGCGGACGTCATCGCCAACCTGGAGGTGTGCGCCGCGCGGTTCGACCGCCGCTTTCTGCGCACCATCCAGATCGACGATGGCTACCAGCGGGCGGCGGGCGATTGGGACGTGAACGCGAAATTCCCGCACGGCCATCGCTGGCTCACCGACCGCATTCATGAGCACGGCTTTCAGGCCGGCCTGTGGATCGCGCCATTCGCCGTGACGGCGGCCTCGGGGATCCCGGCCGCACATCCCTCCTGGCTCCTCACCGAAAAGGGTGTGCCGCTGGCGCTGTGGGACAACCCGAGCTGGGGCGGCCAGGTGTACGCGCTCGACGGAGGCCATCCCGAAGTGCAAGCCTGGCTCGGCGCCCTGGCGCGCCGTGTCGTGCAGGAGTGGGGCTACGACTACTTGAAGGTCGACTTCCTGTTGTACGCCACGCGGGGCGATAGCCACTGGGGCGGCGCGACGCACGCCGAGGCATACCGAGCCGGCCTCGCCGCGCTCCGAGAAGGACTGGGGACGGACGCCTTCCTGCTGGGCTGCGGCGCCCCGCTGCAACACGCCGTGGGCATGGTGAACGGCATGCGCATCGGCGGGGACGTGGACGCCTCGTGGGGCGGCATCCAGGGACCGGCGCGTGCCGCCGCGCTGCGCAGCTTCTACCACCGCACGACCTGGTTCAACGACCCCGATTGCCTCGTCGTGCGCCCGCCCCTCTCGCCGGACGAAGCGCGCGTGTGGGCGTCGATCGTCGCCGTGTCGGGGGGGATGACCCTGTTCTCCGACGACCTGCCGAAGCTCCCCGACGACCGGTTCGCTCTGCTCGAGCGCACCATCCCTCCAGCGCCGGTCGCGGGACGCGCGCTCGATCTGAGCGCGCCGAGCGACGAGCTCGCCCCGGCCATCGTGTCCCCGGAAATCGATCCCGTCCCCCTCACGGGGCCGTGGCGATTCCACACCGGCGACGATGCGGCGTTTGCGGCGAAGGACTACGACGACAGCGCGTGGGAATCGATCCGGGTGCCGGCGACCTGGGAGCGCGCGGGGCACCCAGGCTACGACGGCACCGCGTGGTATCGCACACGGTTCTCGCTCCCGATCCCCTCTCCTGAGCGCACCGGCGGGCGTCTCGATCTGCCGGTCTGGCTCGAGCTGGGACGGCTGGACGACGTGGACGAGACGTTTGTGAACGGGGTCAAGGTGGGACAGCGCGGTGACTTCCCCCCGGCCTATCGCAGTGAGTGGCAGACGTTCCGGAGTTACCCGCTGCCCGGCGACCTGCTCGAGTGGGGCGGAGAGAACGTGGTCGCAATTCGGGTGTTCGACGGCGGTGGCGACGGCGGGTTCTGGAGCGTGCGGCGCGATCCACTGCCCGGCCGCTGGATCGTCGAAGGTGCACGGCAGTGGTGGACGCTGGCGCTGGTGAACTGGGAGGACGAGGCGGTGGATCGACAGGTGCGGCTGGCGGAGTTGGGCATCGCCGCCGAGCGCTGCTCGGTCTATGACGTCTGGCGCAATGCGGCACTCCCGGACGCCGGCGACGCGCTCACCGTGAGGCTCGAGCCTCATGCCGTCCTCGTCCTGGCGCTGCGCCCGGTGGCTGCCCGGCCACAGATGATCGGGACGACCCGACACATCGTTCAGGGCGCGGTGGACATCAACGCCGAGCGCTGGGACGCCGCGACCCGCACGCTCCATGGCACGTCGGTGAACCTCGACCGGCGTCCGTACGCGATCACGATCGCCGTGCCCCGCGCGCTCGAGCCGACGGACGCGACAGCGGAGCCGGGATGTACGCTGCAACGTCTCCCTACGGGTCATGCGGTGATCACGTGGCCAGAGGGAACCGGTGGAAAGGATGTCGAGTGGTCGCTGCGGTTTCGCCAGGCTACTTCAGGCCGGTGAGCTGAATCCCCCGGACGAAATACCGTTGCGCGACGACGAACAACACGACGAGTGGAACGACCGCGGTGACCGCAGCGGCCATCTGATAGGGCCAGTTCGTATAGTACAGCCCGTGGAACGACGCGATGCCCACCTCGACTACCTGCATCCGTACCGAGCGGGTGACGACGAGCGGCCACAGGAAGCTCTTCCACTGATCCACCAGGCCGAACACGGCGAGCGTGGCCAGCGCCGGTCGTGACAGGGGCAACACCACCTTCCAGAAGATCTGCCACTCCCCCGCCCCATCGAGGCGCGCCGCGTCTTCCAATTCGCGCGGCAGCGTCTGGAAGAACTGTCGCAGCAGAAAGATGCCCCAGACCGTGACGAGCTCGGTGGTGATCAGGCCGGAGTAACTGTCCACCCACCCCAGGGCGCTCACGATCAGGAACCGGGGGATGAGCAGCACGATGGCCGGGACCATCAGCACGGCGAGGAACGCGAAGAAGAGCCGATCGCGGCCGGGGAAGCGCAGCCGGGCGAACGCGTAGGCCGCGGCGGCGCTGGTGAGCACCTGCCCGGCTACGACCGCGACGGAGACGACACCCGAATTCCAGAAGAAGCGCCAGAACGGAAGCGCGGTCAGCGCCCCGGCGTAGTTGGCGAACCGCGGGTGCGCGGGGAGCAACGCGGGCGGATAGCGCAGCACCTCGAACTCGTCCATCAACGAGGTGGTGAGCATGTAAAGGAAGGGGAGGACCATCGTCACACCGACGACGGTGACCACGGCGATGCGCGCCCATCCCGCTCCCCGCGCCGCCACGGCGCGCGCGCTACGCATACTGCACTCGCTGGCCGAGCAGCCGGAATTGCACCCAGGTGGCCGCGAACAAGAGGCCGAACAGCAGGAGCGACAGCGCGCTCGCCGGCCCGAATTGGAGGAACTCCCACGCCATCTGATAGATCCGATAGACGAGGACGTCCGTGGCGTGTAGCGGCCCGCCGTCGGTCAGCACGTACACCAGCGTGAAGACCTGAAACGACGTGATGATCCCGGTCACGAGGACGAACAGCGTCACCGGACGGAGCAACGGGAACGTCACCCGCCAGAACCGGCGCCACGCCGTGGCGCCGTCCACCCGCGCCGCATCGAGATAGTCCCGGGGGATGCCCTGAAGCCCCGCCTGAAACACGACCATCTGGTAGCCGACCTGCACCCAGATTGAGACAATCATGACGGCGATGAGCGCCGTGTGGGGATTGCCGAGCCAGTCGACGGGGGCCAGCCCCACGAGCCCGCCGAGATAGTTGAGCAGCCCGAAGTCGCGGTGGTACATCCACTGCCACACCAGCGCGATCGCCACAGCCGAGGAGACATAGGGCAGGAAGAACACCGTGCGCGCCACTCGGGACGCCCGCGAGTGGCGCTGCAACAGCAGCGCCATCCCCAGCGCGATGGCCATCGCCACCGGGACGTGGAGCGTGTAGAGCAGCGTGTTGCGCAACGAAATCCAGACGAGCGGGTCTCGCACCACCGCCGCGAAATTGGCGAGGCCCACGAACGGCCGGGCCGGCTCGATCGGGCTCCAGCGATGCAGCGCGAGATACACCGCGAAGAGGATCGGCCCGAACGAGAACGCCGTCAGATGCAGTGTGGCCGGCGCCAGAAACCCCCAGGCCGCCACCGTCTCGCGCAGCGCCCGCGGCCGTGTCCGCGACCGCTCGACCCATCCGAGGAGACCCACACCCAGCGGCCCGAGCGCCGCCGCGGCAAGGGTGACGGCGAGCCATATCCCGGCGCCCGCTTCACCGGCCTGCGCGCGCAACCGCACCCACTGAGCCCGAGTGAGGCGCACGCGAACCTCGGCGAAGCGCACACCCGCCTCGGTCACGCGTTGCACCGCCGCAGAGCCACTGTCGGACGCCGTCAAGTCGGCTTCCCGTCCGATCGGTGCCAGCCGGATGACCAGGCTGCCACCCCGCTGTGGCACTCGTGCGGCCGCCCGCTCGAGGACCAGGCTCGTCTCGTTGAGCCAGCGATCGGTCGCGTCGCGCTCCCCCTGCACCGCCTGGAGGTATGCGGCAACGCCGACGATCACGGCCACGCCCCAGCAGGCAATCACGGCCCGGCGCCGGCGCCAGCGCTTTCCCGCCACCGCGAGGCCGCCGGTGATCGCAAACGCCACCAGGAACACCAGATTCCATCCCGCGAGCACGGGCTCCGTCGCTACCGGGGTCACCGCGACCGCCCCCACGACGTCCCAGTCCTCCCGGTCCTTCAGCGGCGCGAGCATCGCGCCTTCGAGGAACCGTGTGGCCTCCCGGTCACGCAGCTCGGCGAATACGGTTGCCGACAGCGGGGCGGCTGTCGCCCGCACCAACGGCGCGGTGCCGTGGTACACCTCGATCCGGCCGGCCCAGCCCGGCAGCCGGGCGAGCCCGCGCGATTGCGCGAGCAGCTGTACGAGGTCGTAGCCCGCGTCGCCAGAGGCGGATGGCGTCACGATCGCGAGAAACGCGGCGGCGGTCCGCGCCGCACGGGCGGCGGCTTCGTGCTCGGCGCGCCGGGCCACGCTGTGGCCGACCAGGAGCGCGCCCAGACCCGCCGCCGTGGCGACGCCCAGCGCCCCGAGCCGCCACGTCAGCTTCACCGGGGGTCCCCACTGAGCAACCGGTCGAGCCGGAGCGCCATCTCGTGCGCGGCCACGGCGGGATCGACGTGCTCGAGAGTGATCCGGTCCATCATGTCGGGGAGCGCTTCCTCCACCTCCCGCCAGCGCTCGATCCGCGCTCCCCACGGAATGCGCGCATGCCGGGTGGCACGCAGGAACACCGCTTCCCAGCCGGTCGTGTCGAGAATCGCCTGCGCCTGCGCGGCGGCGGTGAGACTCGGCAGCTCAAGGCCGCCCGCGGCCCGGATCGATTGCGCGACCGAGTCCGCGAGGTACGCCGCCAGCTCGACCGAGAGCCGGCGGTGCGGCGCGCTCACCGGCACGGCGAGCCCCGACGCGTACATCACCGTCTGGGACGGCGCTCCGGTGAGATGTGGGATCTCGACGAACCCCACGCGCAGGCGTCCATCCGACGTATAGGGTCGGAGATTGGGGATCCAGAAATGGCCGGTCGTGAGCATCGCGACCTTGCCCGAGTAGAACAGGCGCAGATTGTCGCCCAGGGTGCGGCGCAGGTTGTAGGCGCGCGGGACGATGCTGTCACGCGTCACCCAATCGGTGTACCAGCGGATCGCCGCGATGCTCGCCGGCGAATCGAGACATCCCGTCGCGTGCCCCCCGCCAGGACACAGAATGTCGCCGCCGCCGGACCAGAGCCACGCCGCCCAGAGGAAGTAGCGCCGGTCGTACGCGGTGCCCCACTGATCGATCTGGCCGTCCCCGTCGGTATCGCGCGTCAACGACTGGGCGACGCGAAGAAAATCGTCCCAGGTCCAATCGTCGGACGGATACGGGATGCCCGCCTGATCGAACAGGTCCTTGTTGTAGACCAGGACCATCGGCGTGTAGCCCTTGGGCAGGGCGTAGATCGCCGCTCCGCGGCGGAAGATGCCGAGGACCGTCGAGTCGTAGCGCGCGAGGTCGATGCCGAGGCGCGGCACGTAGGGTGCGAGATCGAGCAGGACGCGCCGATTGGTGAATGCGGGGACGTCGATGTTGTCGAGCAGCAGGACGTCGGGCGGGTGGCCCGCCACGATCGACGTGAGGATCCGTTCGCGGTATTCCGCCTGCCCCGTGCCGGCGCTCTGCTGCTGCACGGTGATGCCGGGGTGAGACGCCTCGAACGGCGCCAGCACCCGGGTCTCGAGGTCGGCTTCGCGGTAGTCGGCCCAGTTGGCCAGCTCCAGTTCGGTGCGGCCGCTCCCCGCCGCCGTCCCCCCGCAGGCGGCGATCGCGACGCCGACGAGCGCCCAGCGGCACTTCATCCGACGCGCACGCCCGCAACGTCGAACAGGTGCACGTGCGCGGGGTCCACCAGCACCCCCACCCGTGCCCCCGACGTGAGATTCGGGATTCCCGGCACCTTCGCCACCAGCGGGACACCTCCGGCATCGAGGTGCACGAGGGTGTCGCTGCCCAGCGGCTCGACCATGCGGACGTCGGCGTCGCCCACGCCTTCTCCCACGGCGCCGAGCGACACGTGCTCCGGCCGGACGCCGATCTGGACAGAGCCCGTCACATTCGCCGGCATGCGGAAGCGCAGCGACCCGCACCCCACCACGCGCTTCTTCTCCGGCTCCGGCGCACCGACCAAGACGTTCATCCCGGGGCTGCCGACGAACCCCGCCACGAAGGCATCGGCCGGGGCGCGATACACATCGGCGGGGGCGCCGACCTGCCGCAGCCGCCCTTCGTGCAACACGGCGATGCGCTGCCCCATGGTCATGGCTTCGATCTGATCGTGCGTGACGAAGATCATCGTGGCGCCGAGATCGCGGTGCAGCGCCAGCAGCTCGGCACGCATGTCCACGCGCAGGCGGGCATCGAGATTGGAGAGCGGCTCGTCGAACAGGAACACCTGCGGCGCACGCACGATCGCCCGGCCCAAGGCCACGCGCTGCCGCTGCCCGCCCGACAGCTGCGCGGGCCGCCGGTCGAGCAGCTCACCGATGCCGAGTCGATCGGCCGCCTC
>Ga0326731_1000048_pt1 | contig 30368 bp, 32 predicted proteins | sample MHFSIPfraction_FD_207645 | JGI IMG/M metagenome (GOLD analysis project Ga0326731, IMG submission 207645) | Lab enriched peat soil microbial communities from Michigan Hollow, Ithaca, NY, United States - MHF9FY SIP fraction | ecosystem: Environmental > Terrestrial > Soil > Wetlands > Peat | place...
TGGTGTTCGTGTTCCTGGCGGCGTTCATCGCCTATTACTTCATCAACTGGAAACTCCTCTCGGTGGTGTGGAGAATCGGCTGACCGCTCCCCCCACGCCGCTCGCCGGCCGGCACCGGGCGTCCCTCGCGGCGCTCGGTGCCATTCTCGTGATCACGCTGGCCTGGTGGGCCCTGGCGCTCTGGCCGCTTCCGGCCGCGGCGTCTCCGGCTCTCGTGCGGGCGCGAACCATCTGCTTCGGGACCGCCGAGAACGGGCTCCCATCCGGCACCGGCTGGATGATGCTGATCGGTGAGCCGATCATGATCACGTTGTTGTTGCTGAGCGTGACCGGCTCTTCGACCATCCGGGAAGGACTGCAGGGCATCGCGCGCCATGTGCTGGGCCGGTGGGCGTTGCGCGCGTCCGCCGCCGTCGTGCTCGTCGCCATCGCCGCCGCCGGTGTACGCGTTGCATCCGCGCTTGGAGTGGGCGCGCCCCCGGTGGCCCGCGCCAGCGTCGACGCCGCCGGCGCCCCGCGCCTCGATCGCCCGGCGCCGGCGCTGGGACTGGTGGATCAGCGCGGCGCCACGGTGACCCTCGCCACGCTCCGGGGACGGCCGGTGCTCGTCACCTTCGCCTATGCGCACTGCGAAACCGTCTGCCCGCTCGTCGTGCAGGAGGTCGTGCGGGCGCGGGAACGGCTCGCCGACCGGAATCCCCAGGTCGTGGTGATCACCCTCGACCCGTGGCGCGACACGCCATCCCGCCTGCCCGCCGTGGCCCGACAGTGGGAATTGCCTGACGACGCCTACGTGCTGAGTGGCCCGGTGCCGGATGTCGAGGCGGCCCTCGACCGTTGGGGCGTCGCCCGCACGCGGGATATCCAGAGCGGCGAGATCACCCACCCCCAGATCGTCTACGTCCTGGATCGAGATGGGCGGATCGCCTACAGCGTCACCGGGGATGCAGACGCCATAGCGCAGTTGGTCCGACGGCTGTGAGTGCGCACGCAACGCCGATAGCGGATAGCCTACATCGGTGAAATCCCCGACGCGCGAGTCCGCGCCCACACATTCATCGCCATCGTGGCCGCCGCGAGCACCTCGGCGGATCGGCCGGCCACGGCGAGGGCCGACCGGTCGCTGAGCACGCCGAGGGCGACGAGACACACTCCACCGTTGAGCAGCGCGAAGGCCAGCCACGCGAACCCCTCCCGTCCGCGGGCCGCGCGCGTGAGACCGAATCGCGGGAAGATCCAGTACGCGACCCCCATCACGAGCTGCACCAGCCACCCGACGAGCAGCAGCTCGAAATGCACCGGGAGCCAGCGCCACAGCCCCGCCGGCATCGGCACACCCTTTCCCGCGAGCAACAAGGCGCCCAGCGTGAATCCGGCGAGCAGGTAGAGGAGCGAGCCACGGATCAGCCACACCGAGACGGAGGGCACGCTTACCGCCCCTTCACACGGGGCCAGGTGTTGGCCACGAACGCCAGGGCTCCGAGCCACTGCAGGACGGCGGACGCGACGAGCAGCCAGCCCATCGCCATCGGCTCGCCGACCACGCGGAGCAACAATCCGAGGTTCAACAGCACGAAGCTCGCGACGGCGAGCCCGTTCGCGCCGCGCGGCTGCTCCGTGGAAAACTTGGGGAACATCCAGTAGGCGACGCCGAAGATCATCCCCGTCACCCACCCGACGACCAGCAAATGGATGGTCACGGGCGTGAGCCACAGCGGTCCACCGGCGGCCTGCCACACGCTGCCGGTGAGCGCCGCGACGAAGTACACCAGGGAGAGCTTGACGAACCAGCGCGTGAGGGGCGGCATGATCTATCCGACGATCGCCTCGGCCTCGATCTCCACCAGCATGGCGGGATCGACGAGGCCGCTCACCTGGACCATCGTCGCGGCGGGCCGGATCGCACCGAAGATCTCCCCGTGCGCCTTCCCGACTTCCTTCCAGCGGCTGATATCGGTCACGTAGGTCCGGGTGCGCACCACGTGTTCGAGCCCCGCACCCGCGCGCACCAGCGCCCGCTCGATGTTGCGCAGCGCCTGCACCGCCTGCAGGTAGGGATCCCCGATGCCGACCAGCTGCCCCCGCTCGTCGGTAGCCGTCGTCCCCGACACGTGGACGATGTTGCCAACGCGCACGGCCCGCGAGTAGCCCACGATGGGCTCCCACGGAGTGCCGCTGGAGATGTTCTGACGCTCTGGCATGAGACCTCGAGGATGAAAGCTATCGGCTATCGGCCACCGGCTCCGAGAGTATGACGTGTCGTAGGGCCCCTTCGAGATCCGGGAAGCTAAATCTGAAGCCCGCGGCCAAGAGCCGCGCCGGGACGAGCCGAGCGCTCGCCAGCATCGCCTCGTTCGCAGCCTCCCGTCCGAACACCAGCCGCAGAGCGGCGGGCGGAACCGGCAGCAACGCAGGCCGGGACAGCACGCGGCCCAGCGTCCGGCTGAACTCCGCATTGGTTACGGGATGAGGCGCCACCGTGTTGACCGCTCCCGAGAGGCTGTGCGACTCTAGGGCGTACCGGAACACCTGCACCAGATCGTCAATCGCGATCCAGCTCCAGTATCGCCGGCCTCGTCCGATCGGTCCGCCCAGACCCAGGCGAAACGGCAGCAGCAGCGTTCCCAGCAAGCCGCCCTCCCGCGCGAGGGCGAGGCCGGTCCGGAGGTACGCGACGCGCATGCCGGCAGCCCGCGCGGGAAGCGCGGCCGCTTCCCATTCACGGCATACCTCGGCGAGGAACCCCTCCCCCGGTGCGCTCTCCTCCGTCAGCAGCTCGTCGCCCCGATCGCCGTAATACCCGCTCGCCGATGCACAGACCAGCGCACTCGGCTTGCGGGCGAGTCCGGCGAGGGTCCGTGCCAGCAGGGCGGTCCCACTGACCCGGCTGTCACGAATGCGCGCGCGCTTGGCCGCCGTCCAGCGGCCCAGGATCGGCTCGCCGGCCAGATGCACGACTCCATCCACCCCTTCGAGCGCGGCGGGATCGAGCACGCCGCGCTCGGGTGCCCACGGAATGTCGCCCGTGCTCGCAGCGAACTGGCCGCGCACCAGGCGAGATACCTGATGCCCTGCCCCCTTGAGCGCCGGCACGAGGCTGCGCCCGATTAATCCTCCCGCCCCCGACACGAGCACGTGCATGTGCGGAAGAACCTATCCCGTCAGCCACTGCTTGCGTGGCGCAGGCAATTGTAATACTGTATCGGTACAATGATACACTCGGCCGCTCGTCGTGTTTGACCATCTGGACCCACGCAGCCCCACGCCGCTGTATGCCCAGATCGCTTCTCGGCTGCGCATCGCGGTGGCGGCGGGAGAGCTGCGTCCGGGCGACGCGCTGCCGTCGGTGCGCCGCCTGGCGGCGCAGCTGCGGGTGAACCCGGCGACCGTGGTGCAGGCCTACCGCGACCTCGAGCACGAGGGGTTTCTCGAGATGCGCCAGGGCGCCGGCACCTTCGTGCGCGACGTCCCGACGGGCCGGCGCACCAGCGAGCGGGTCCGCCAGGCGACGGCGCTGGTGCGGCGGCTGATCGCCGAGGCGGGACGGCTGGGCGTGTCACTGGACGAGCTGCACAGCGCGATCCTGGAAGAAATGGGAGCGAAAGCGTCATGACACACGCCATCGACATTCGGGGGTTGCACTACCGCGCCGGCCGGAGCTTCGAGATCCCGAGCCTCGACCTGCGCGTCCCGACGGGGGCCATCTACGGCTTCCTGGGACCCAACGGCTCGGGGAAGACCACGACGATTCGCCTCGTGCTGGGCCTGCTGCGCCCACGCGCCGGGGACATTCGCGTACTCGATCGTCCGATGCCGCAGCAGGCCCCGGACGTGCTGGCGCGCGTCGGCTACGTGCCCGAGCAGCCGCATCTCGATCCCACCCTCACGGTAACCGAGCTGCTCCGGTTCCAGGCCGCGTTCTACCCGACCTGGGACCACGGCTGGGCCGCCGGGGCGCTGGAGGCGTTCGAGCTGGACGGACGCGCCCTCTTCGGGCGGCTGTCCAAGGGCCAGAAGGGAAAGGTCATGATGCTGCTCGCGCTGGCGCAGCGGCCCGAGCTGCTGGTGCTGGACGAGCCGACCGACGGACTCGATCCCGTGGTGCGCCGTGACATGCTGGCCGCGCTGCTCGACTACGTCTCCGAGCGCGGGGCGACGGTGTTCATCTCCAGTCATCTGGTGCACGAGCTGGAGCGCATGTGCGACTGGATCGGGGTGATGGACCAGGGCCGCCTCGTGACGGAGCTGCCGATGGAGCGCTTCAAGAACGGCATCAAGCGCCTGGTCGTCTCCGGCGCGCCGCCCGAGGTGGTCGCCGCGCCATTCTCGCTGCTCTCCCGCGAGCGCAATGGGGCCGCCAGCGAGACCTGGCTGGTGCGGGGTTGGGAGCCCGAGATGCAGGCGTTCTTCGACTCCGGGGGTGCCTCGCTGCAGCGCGTCATCGACCTGGACCTCGAGGACGGTTTCGTCGAGCTGCTCCGCACGTTCCGCACACCCCCCCCACGACACGAGGAGGTGCGCTGATGTTCCGCGTGATGCTCTATGCCCAGTGGAAATGGACGCGCCTGGTCGTCACGCTCGGCACGATCGCCGCATTCATTCTGCCGGCGCTGTCGGTGCAGGGCGCGTCGCGCGACGCGGGGAGTCCCTTGAAGGCCGCCGAGCTCCTGAGTCTGGTCCAGTCGTGGGGTGTGCTCTATCCCGTCCTCGCGGCGGCGCTCGGACTGCTGGTCGCGATCGCCACCTGGGCGCCGGACCATCGCGGCCGCCACGTCCACGCGCTGTCGCTCCCCCTGCCCCGCTGGCGCTACGTCCTGCTCCGCTTCGGCGCGGGCGTGGTGCTGCTCGCGGCGCCGGTCGTGGCGTTGCTGGCGGGCAGCATGCTCGCCACGCGCCTCGCCACGATTCCACCGGGGTTGGAGGGGTATCCCCTCGCCCTGACGATCCGCTTCGCCCTCGCGGTGCTCGTGGCCTACGCTGTCTTCTTCGCGATTTCGGCGGGCACCACCCGCACCGCCGGCGCCATTCTGGCGGTGATCGGGGGACTGATTCTCGTCCAGGTGCTGGCCAGTGCCGCGGACGTGCACCTCGACCTCCTGACGCCGCTGCAGGGCGTCCTGCTGAACTGGCCCGGGCCGCTGGCGATCTTCACCGGACGCTGGATGCTCATCGATGTCTAGGCGGGCTCGGAACCTGTTCGTCGCGGCGGCACTCGTTCTGCCCCGGGCGCTCGTGGGACAACACGCCGATCTCGTGCGCGCCCGAGCCGACAGCCTTTTGCGGGAGTGGCAGCAGGCCAGCGCGCTCGCCGCCGTGCAGGATTCGCTACGCCATGCCGCCGCGATCGCCGGTCGCGATACGGTGCGCGCCGGCGCGCTCACGATCCTCGTGAATCGGTCGCCACTGCCGATCGCCCAGGCGGCGGCCGGGGCGTGGACACAGATCGAGCGATTCTTCGGACCGGCGGCCCAATGGCTCGCCCGCCAGCCCCTGGTGATCCAGGCGCTGGATCCCGACACGATGGTACCGGCGAATCCCGGGGACGCGTTGCAGATCTACTGGGACTTGAACGAGCGCGAGCTCACCCGGGTCCTCCTGGGCTTCGCCGACTTGAGTGGCGCCGACCCCGCCGTGCGCGACTGGCTCGGCGGCCCGGTGCTGCCGGGGCTCGATAGCGACCAGCGACGCGCGCAGGTGTACGTGGCGCTCGTCACCGCCCCATCCCAGGCGGTGCGTCGTTGCTTCGCGGGTGACCGGGCGGCGTGCCGGGACGCGCTTTCGCTCGGTCCGACGACGCCGGACCTGCTCATCCGCTGGTACGGACCCGACGAGCGCCGCGATCTCGTGACGCTCCGCTACGCCGGGTTCCTCGATAAGGGCGTGCGGGCTCCCGAGTTCCGCTCCTGCGCCGGCGGCAGCGATTCCGCCTGCCTCGACCTGCTCGAGTCGCTTCCCCCGGGCTCATTGGAGCGTCCACTCGACTATGCGGCGCGGTTCTCCCTGCTCGAAACGGCGGTCGCGCTGGGCGGGACGCGGACTTTCGAGCGGCTGTTCGCGACGGCACCGGGCCCGATGGGCGCACGCCTCGCCGCGGCCGCGCAGGTCTCCGAGGACTCGCTCGTGGCCCGGTGGCGATCGGACGTGGTGACCGCGCGCCCGAAACCGGTGCCCGTACCCCCGTGGGCGATGTGGGTGGCCCTCGGATGGACGGTGGCGTTCATGACCTGCGGCCTCGGGAGCTCACGATGGCGCGTGAGCTGAGGTGGTGGATCGCCGCGGCACTGCTGGGCTGCGCGGTGCTGGGGTTCGTGTACCTGCCGCCGCGCGCGGCTCCGCTCCTGTGGCGACGGTTCCACGAGCCGCCGCCGCCGACGCCGTATCGTCTGCGCGTCCAGGAGCTGGCAGCCGCGTGGCGCGAGTTGGCGGTCGAGCAACGGCTGCTCGAATACCGCGAACGGTTGCGGCCTGAACTCGAGCGACGCCGCGCCCTGGAGCTGCCGGGCCCGGCGGTGATCGTGGACTGGCCCGACGCCGGGTCGGAGGACTTGCGCCGCTATGTCGCCACGGCGCTCGATACGGCGTGGGTGCGTCTGGGGCTCGGGGTAACGAAGATCTCGGTCGGCATCGTCGCCGCCTTTGGCCCTCCGGACCCCGATCGCGGCCAGCCGTCCTTGCCGCCGAGCATGACGGTGTATCTGCTCCCCGACTCCAGCGACCGGAACACCTGCCTCGTCTTTCTGCAGGGATTCGGTTGGGCGCGGCGATTGCAGGCGCTGCCCCGATCAGCGCCGCGCGATCCGCGCTTCGAAGCGTTCATGCAGAATGTCCTCGGACCGTGCGCATTCTACGCGGCGTTCGGATCGCCCGGACGCGAGATTCGACGCTGGCTCGGCGCACGCCGCTTCGACCTAGCGCTCTATCCCCGGTGGGACCTTCAGCCGGCAGGCGGTGCGGATGACTACGGCATGCTCAACCGCAGACAGCCGTGGTTCTGGATGCAGGTCTACCAGTACCCGCCGGACGCGATCGGCTGCCTCGCCGGGCGCCCGGACGGATGCCGGAAGGCGGTGCTGGCGGGCGCCGGATCGACCGAGCCACCATCGCACATCGTGACGACGGAGCGGTGGTGGTGGCACCAGGCGCTCGTCGGCGGAGACTACTATCTCGCCGATGCCGTGCGATCGCTGGGCCACGAACGGTTCCAGCGCTTCTGGAGCTCCGAGCTGCCGGTGGACACCGCCCTGGCCGAGGCGTTCCGAATGCCGGTCGGGAAATGGACCCGAGACTGGCAAGCGAGCGTCGTTCCGCCGGTCCCGTTGGGGCCGGCACTGCCGGCGGGATCGGCGCTGCTGAGCCTGCTGCTCGCGGCGGCCGCCGTGGGCACCGTGGTGCGCACCGTCTCGCGGCGCGAGGTGCGATGACGCTGCGACACCGGTGCGCCGTCGTGCTTGCGCTGCTCCTCGCCCCCTCCGCCGCGGCGGCCCAGAGCCGGTGGCAGCGGCAAGTCCAGGCCCACGGCGACCAGACGAGCGCGACGCTCACGGCCACGGGCTATACTCCGGTTTCCGGGCGCTGGAGCGGTGCGCTCGACAACGGCGAAACGGCGTCCGATACGGTGACGCTCAGCGCCGGCGTCAGCTACGTCCTGCTCGGCGTGTGCGACGATGACTGCCGCGGGCTCGAGCTCGGCCTGTTCGCCGCCACCGGGTACGAGGTGGACGCCGCGCATCGCAGCGGCAACGCCCCGATCGTCCGTGTCACGCCGCGAGAAACGGCGCGGTATCGGTTCACAGTGCGCATGACGGGGTGCGGGGTGAATCCCTGCTGGTACGAGGTCCGCGCTTTCCGCGGGGTGCGGTGAAGACACGGTGATCACGATTCACAGGGGGATGGCATGAGCGAAAAAGACCAGTACCTGACAACGTTCGAGAAGGAATACCCGGTGACCCTCAACGTGCTGCGGGCCTATCCGGCGGCCAAGGCCGACATGAAGCCGCACGCGCGTTGCAGGCCCGCCAAGGATCTGGCCTGGAATTTCGTGTTCGAGGCGTTCGCCGGCGTGCAGGGATTGGATGGAACTTTCCCATTCCCCCCCAAAGGCATGCCGGAGCAGCCGGCGAGCTGGGACGGACTCGTCGGCGCGGTCGAAGGCGCGTTCCGAAAGCTCGGGGACAAGGTCCGCAAGACGAGTGAAGCGGATCTCAACAAGACCGTGCAGTTCTTCGTCGCCCCCAAGAAGATGGGGGACATCCGCCGCATGGACCTGCTGTGGTTTCTCCTGATGGACATGATTCACCACCGCGGGCAGCTGTCGGTCTACCTCCGCATGGCGGACGGCAAGGTCCCCTCGATCTACGGCCCCAGCGGGGACGAGCCCTGGGATTGAGCGCGGCCAGTTCCCCCGCCAGAAGCGGATAGATCGCGGCACGGGCCGGCGCTATGTTTTCCGCCGTGACCCGTGCCGCAGTCGTTTCGACCCCGGACGCCACCCAGCAGTGGCGCATCGTCCTCGCCCGGGACCGCCGCTTCGACGGCGCGTTCGTGTACGCCGTCCGCTCCACCGGGATCTACTGCCGGCCGTCGTGCCCCAGCCGCCGGCCACGGCGCGCCCTGGTGCAGTTCTACCCGATTCCGGAAGCCGCGGAGGCCGCCGGCTTCCGCGCCTGCCGGCGCTGCCGTCCGACGCACGCGCCCACCGCCGACCCGGCCGTGCCGGTCGTGCGTGAGTTGTGCCGCGCGATCGAGGCGCACCCCGACGAACCCGCCAACCTCGCCACCCTCGCGCGCCGCGCCGGCCTGTCGTCGCACCAGCTGCTGCGCGCGTTTCGTCGCGTGCTGGGCGTGAGCCCCAAGGCATACGGCGATGCGCGCCGGGTCGCCCGGCTCAAGGAGGCGCTCAAGCGGCACCGGCACGTCAGTCCCGCCATCTACGATGCCGGCTATGGCTCCTCGAGCCGCGTGTACGAGCGGGCGGCCGGTGCACTCGGCATGACCCCGGCGACCTACCGCCGCGGCGGCCGGGGCGCGACGATCCGCTACACCGTCGCGACGTCTCCATTAGGCACCCTGCTCGTTGCGGCCACCGAGCGCGGCGTGTGCCGTATCAGCCTGGGCGACACGGCACTGTCCCTCGAGGGCGACCTGCGCACCGAGTTTCCCGACTCGACGATTCAGCGGGACGCCGGAGGTGGGGCGCTGACGCGCTGGGTCCAGCGGATCCTGCGGCATCTCGAGGGCAGAGCGCCGCACCTCGATCTCCCCCTCGACATCCGAGCCACGGCGTTCCAGTTGCGCGTGTGGACCGAGCTACGCCGGATTCCCTACGGTGTCACGCGCTCCTACCGGGCGGTCGCGCGCGCCATCGGCCGCCCCCGGGCGACCCGGGCCGTGGCCCGCGCGTGTGCGACGAACCCGGTCTGTCTCGCCATCCCGTGTCATCGGGTGGTCCGCGAAGACGGCGCGTTGGGTGGGTACCGCTGGGGTGTGGAGCGGAAGCGCGCGCTGCTCGATCGCGAGCACGCGACCGCGACGGCCTAGGGCGCCAGCCAGTAGCTCACTTTGAGGGCGAGGAAGTTGTCGCCCGCCGCCCGGAAACTGTCCCATAGGTCCGCCGGACCCACCAGCGCGCCCCGCGTATCGGACGTGAAGCGGTTCTGCTGCCACACCAGGAACAACGTACTGCCCGGCCGCCATTCCCAGCGCAGCACCAGATTGCTCCGGAACGACAACACGTTGAAGTCGGGGTTGTCGATGGGACGGCGATAACCGCCGGCGTCTTTCAACGTGTAGTTCCCGGCGGCGTCGCGGATCAGGCTGGGCGCGAGCGTCGTATCCCGGGCGTACACGGTGAGGTCGGTGGTGCGTCCGCGGGCCAGCTCACCGATCCCGTAGTAGCGCCCGCTCGCGGTGAACGGCTCCGCATACAGCTCGATTGTCAATTCGGGGGTGACGGTGTAGGTCATCCGCAGCTGCGTCGACAACGTGCTGCGATCAATGGTGCCGAACACGTAGCGCTGCCCGTACGTGGCCGGCCCGCCGGAGTCGAGCGTCGTGATGTACTGCCGTGAACCGATCTCGCGGGCATAGCTCGGCGTCGCCGACAGCTCCACCCGACTCGTGGGCCGGATCGAGAGGCTGCCGCTCACCCGGGTCACCTCTCCGCCCAAGGCATCCTGTCCGTAGCTCGTGCGGACGCTCCAGGCCGTCTTCGCGCCGAAGCTGCTCGCGAGTCGCACGCCGCTCTCCCAGGAGCGCGGCGTCAGCATCAACGGGCCGCCGCGCGTGAACGCGTGGTCCAGGGATGGCCACGACTGGTCGACATACCCGCTGAGCACCCAGAAATTCTTCAACGTCACATCGGCGACCTCCTCGGTGGTCGCATACTGCCGGATCCCGCCGAAGTCCCATTCGGCGCTCGAGAACACGCCGAGCCCGTAGCTCTGGTACCAGCGACCAGGCCGCGTCTCGCGATACCGGACACTGGCATAGCCGTTCTGGCCGTCGGCATTGAACAGGCGGCCGGCGTCGTTCAGCTCCAGACCAGGGGACTCGATCCCGAAACCGACGTCGTAGAGCCAATGTCCGCCGGTCTTCGAGAGTCCGAGCCCACCCGTGTACCCGCCGAGCGATGCTCGTGAGGAGTCGACCCGCACGTATCCGGCGTCGGGCCGCTGGTAGAAGTGCGCCGGGCTCTCCTGGATCCCGATCAACGCCGCCGCGTCCCCGGTGACGATGCTGAATCCAGCGTACCCGCTGACGTTGTACACCCCCCCGCCCCAGCGAAGCACCGCGTCGACGCCACCCGTGAACGCCTGCCGATCGAGCAGAGCGGCCAGGGGCGATCCCGCAACCACATCACGCCGCACCGCCGTCAGCGTCGCCCCAACCGTCGAGGCGTTGGCGCCGAACTGCTGCTGCATGCGCACGACGCCGAATCCCGTCGGCGGGGCGACCTCGGTGCGTCCGGAGACCGCGCCAGTCGTATCGTAAGTGCGGGCAAACTCCCGCCCGGTGACCGCCGCCAGCGTTCCCACCGACAAGCCGGACGCCAGCTGACCCGTCAGCTTTCCGGCTGCGAGGATCGTCGAATTGCTCGGGTAGTCCACGAAGTCCCCGGCGGCGTCGCCGCGCGGTGGCGCGCCGATGCGCCGGGAGTAGTAGTAGGCCGGGCCGTTCCCCCGCAGCAGATGGTCGCCTTCCAGGAAGAACGGCCGCTTCTCGTCGAAGAACACCTCGAACGCCGAGAGGTTGACGACCGCCGGGTCGGCTTCCACCTGGCCGAAGTCCGGGTTCACGGTGGCGTCGAGCGTGAGATTCGGCCCGAACCCCATCTTGAGATCGGTGCCGGCGCGCGCCTCGAGATTGCGCCCGTCGTCGAACGGATTCGCCGGGTCGCGGTTGCCGGTGACCGTGGCACTCCCCGCCATGTACGGCAGCAGCTCGAGCCGCCGCGACGGGGCGATGCCCTGGATGCCCACGAGGTCGCCCATCCACGAGCTCCAACCGGTCCGATTCTGAGGCACGGGGATCCAGAACACGTCCTCGTTGCGGGACGGGATCCAGTGGTCGGCGTTGAAGCCCCAGACCTGCACGTCGGAGCGGTTGAAGCGCAGCTGGGAGAACGGGATCCGCATCTCGGTCGTCCAGCCGAGGCTGTCGATGACGGCCTTCGCCTCCCAGACGGGATCGAACGTAGGGTCGATGTCGTATTCGTTGTCGCGGGGATGGTACCAGTCCATCCGCACGCCCGTCGCGGTGACGCCGAACGAGTAGGCGGTGCGCCGGTCATGGTAGGTGTCGAGCGACACCCAGAGATGCTCCGCCTGCGCGGTGTTGTCGCGCCGGCTGAGCGGCGCCTGGATATGCGCGGGGTCGCGGGCGTACAGGCGTGCGCCGACGTAGAGCGCGTGATCGTCGTACAGGAGGGCGATGCGCATGCTGTCGGTCGGCGTGCCGCCTTCGACCGGCATCTTCTCGACGAAGTCGCCGAACCACTGCGCGCTCGCCCACTCGTCGTCGTCGAGGCGGCCGTCCACGCGGACCGCCCCGGGCGGCACGCGCACCGCCGTCGCCTGCTTGTGGGGCGGCTCGGCAAAGGGGTGTGGAGCCGGTGCGGTCTGCGCCGCCGCGTCCCGCCCAACGAGCGCGGCGAGGAGGCCGAGCGACCAGCGAGGGCGGGGGTTCAGGACTGCTTGCGCACCACCCGCCAGCGCCCCTTCTGAACGTCCCGGGTCTGCTCGTGCAGGGAGGTGTACGTGCCTTCCAGCGTGTCCGCGCGCAGCCGTCCGACGAATGTCGTGTGGAGCGTGCAGCCGCAGTTGGGGTCGGGATACGGGTCCAACGCACCGCTCACCTGCCCGCCCGAGACCCGTACGAACCGGATACTCAGCGGCTGGGAGGTGGGTTGGGGCGTCGGGCTGGGCTGCATCGGCATATTGCCCTGACGGGTGACCCATTGCGGGGTCATGACGACATCGCCCGTCGCGCTGTCGGCCCCGGCGACGAGCTTGAACACGATGCTGCCGCTGCGGCCCGACTCCACACTCGAATACTCGCCGTACCATTCCCCGGCGAGCTGCGAGACGTCGGCCGCCCGGCCGACAACGGGCACCGGGGCCTGAGACCCGCCGCAGCCCGCGAGGACGGCGGCGAGCATCACAACGGGGAGATTCGAGCGTACGGTCATCGCGAGCCTCGAGCGGTGGCGGGTCGTGCTTCTAGACGCATGCCGTGCGGGGAAGGTTGCATTTGATGGTGCGGTGAATCGCCGTCCGGGTCCAGTCGCCCCCGGTCACCTCTGACCGAATCCTGACGCCTGTCGTACCTGACGCGCCTGCCACAGGTGCCTCCGGTCGTGGGCCGCGAGGAATGCGAAGTGGCCCCCCAACGGCATGCGGACCAATCGGGACACGGGAGACACCACGATCGCCCGCTTGAGATTCACGCCGTCCGCGGCACGTGTCCGCTCGAGCAGGTGACCGCGGGATTCGGTCAGCGCCCGCAGGACCTGGTCTCGCTGCACCGGAGTCGAGGGGGGCGTGAAGATCCGGAACGTACCCATGCGACGCCTGGGTGGCGGCTCCATCGACTGCACCATCCAGCGGGTGAACCACCCGTAGTGATACGGACCCGCGGCCGGCCAGGCGCGCTGTTGCGCGTGCGCGATCGCGCGATCGATGGCCGGCAGGGCCGCATTGGTGCTGATCGCGAGGTGCATCAGGCACTCGCCAATCGACCACCGACCCGGACCGGGCCGCCAATTGAGCTGCTCATCGCTCAGGGCCCGGACGAGCTCCGTCGCTTCCTGCTTGCTGGTCTCGAACTGCCCGCTCGCGGCCGCGACCCCGCCAAAATCGTCCTGTCCCGCGATCATCGTGGTTCTCGGTCGGTGTACGAGCCGAAAGATACGCCGCGTGATTACCTTCCGCGGGTGCTGGCCTCCGTCCGCTCGATCGTGCGCGCGATCGGTGTCACCGTCGTGCCGGAGGCGACGCGCCTCGACGACGCGGAATGGTCGGCGATCGAGGAGACGGTCGCCGGCGCCCTCGCCACTCGCCCCACCGCCCTGCAACGGCAATTCCTTCTCTTTCTCCGACTCGTCGAGTGGTTGCCGGCGCTCCGCTACGGACGGCGGTTCACCCGGCTCGATCCCGCACGGCGCGCGCGGTTCCTGACGGGCCTGCAGGACGCGCCGCTGCTGCTGGTGCGGCGCGGCGCGTGGGGTCTCCGCACGTTGTTCCTCATGGGCTATTACGGCCGTCGGGCGGCGGCGCGCGAGATCGGCTACCGCGCCGATCCCCGCGGCTGGGACGCGCGGCGCGCGGCCCCATGACCGCCCGGTCCTACGACGTCGTGATCATCGGCTCGGGCGCGGGCGGCGGCACCGTCGCCCAGGGACTCGTGCCGCTGGCCCAGGCCGGCCGCCGCATCCTGGTGCTCGAGCAGGGACCACGCTTCGCCGACGACGAATTCAACGGGCGCGAGCTCGAGATGGCCGGCGCCTTGTATCACGACGGCGGCGGGTTCCTGAGCGCCGACGGCACGATGACGCTCGCGTTCGCGCACGGGTACGGCGGCTCCACCATCGTGTACACCGGCACATCCCTCACCGCGCCGGCGCGCGTGATCGAGCGCTGGGCCGTCCCGGGACTCGACCACGCCGACCTGGTGCGCCGCTCGCAACGCTATCTCGGCGAGAACCATGTGCATCGCCTGCCGCCCGAGGAGCTGAACGACAACAACCGCCTGTTCGAAGCGGGCGCCCGCGCGGCGGGATACGCGGTCGAGCAGTTCCCGGTGAACGTCCGGGGGTGCCGGGGCTCGTCGCTGTGCAACCTGGGCTGTCCCAACCAAGCGAAACAGGGAACGAACCGCGTGCAGCTCCCCGCGGCCGAGCGTGGCGGTGTGGACGTCGTCACCCGGGCCGAGGTGGTGCGGGTCGGGGCGGATCGGAGTCTCACGCTCCGGGTCCGCGAGCGTCTCCCCGGCGAGAAAGGGCAGCCCTCCGAGTGGCCGGCGGGCGACTACCAGGTCGAGACGAAGGTCGTCGTGTGCGCCGCCGGAGCATTGGGGACACCCCCGCTGCTGCTCCGCTCTCCGCTCTCCGCGCCGCGCTCCCTCGGATACGGATTCACCTGTCACCCCGCGCTGATTCTCGTCGCGGAGCACGCCGCTCCGATCACCAACGACGTGGGACATCCCAAGAGTTTCTTTGTGGACCGAGCAGCCGAAGAAGGGTTCGTGCTCGAGACGTGTATGTACTTCCCCTTCACCACCGCGAAAGCGTTGACCGGATTCGGGGCCGGGCACAGCGCGCTGATGCACGCGTTCCCGCGGCAACAGCAGATCCTGGTCTTGTCCATCGATCACGCCCGGGACGGCAACCGCGTCGAGATCGATCGGGCCGGCAATCCGGTCGTGCGGTACCGGTATTCCGAGGAAGCGGTGGCGGGACTGGTGCGGGGAAATCGCGCGGCGGCCCGCATCTTCTTCGGGGCCGGCGCGGTGCGCGTGCACGCCCCGTTCGCCGACCCGCCGCTCATCGAGGCGCGCGACGCCGGACGGCTCGACACGCTGATCGATGCGCGGCACTGGAAGCCGGGCAAGCAGGCGATCTCCTCCGCCCATCTCATGGGCGGCTGCCGCATGGGCGCCTCGGCGGCCGACTCCGTGACCGATGCCTGGGGCCGGGTGCACGGACTGCCGTGGCTGTACGTCGCCGACGCGTCGCTCTTCCCCGATGCGCTCGAAATCAACCCCTACGTCACGATCATGGCGCTCGCCGATCGGGTGGCGGAAGCCGTACGGCGCGACTTCCCCGGGCTCGCGGCCTAGACCGAGAGCCTCAGAGCCGCCACGGCTGCGAGGGCCGGCCCCGCGTCTCCCGATAGAACAGGTGCTGATCGAGCCACCGGGCATCGCTGCGACGTCCGGTCGGGCTCTGGGGGCCGGCCGCCGGCGCCGCGCGCGCGATGAATTCCACGGCCTCAGTCACCACGGCCGGGGTACGGACGATCAGCTTGTGCCCCAGTCCGTCGGTGCGCACCAGCTGCGCTCCGGGCCAGGCCTGGGCAATCGCCTCCCCCTCGGAAACCGGCACGACCTCGTCGTTGCGATCGTGGACGATCAGCAGCGGGGCGTCCATGCGGCGCGCCATGGCCGGCACGTGGAGGGCGTCCCAGGCGAGCCCCAAACGCCGCTCGCTGCGCGCCTTCATCCGGGCGACGGTGTCTTCCCGCAGGCCGAGGGCGAGCGCGAACTGCGCGACCCACGCCGGCGGATCGGCGGCAGGCGCGATGAAGGCGGCGCGCGGCACGCGGAGCCCCCAGTGCATGGCGAGCGTCGTGGCCGAGCCCCCCATCGAGTGCGTGATCACCCCCGCGGCCGGCCCGACGGTATCCACCACCGCCATCAGGGTGCGGGCGAACTGCGGCATGGACGACAGGCGGCCGTCTGACGCCCCGTGGCCCGGGGCGTCGTGCGTCACGACCTGATATCCGGCCGCCAGGAGCGCGGGGACGAACGCGGCGAGGCGCGCGCCGCGGGACCCCCAGCCGTGCACGAGGTACACCACCGGTCCGTCGCCCCACGTCCAGGCGGCGATTCGCGACCCATCGACGCGAACGGTGAACGGGCGCGCGCGCTCGATCGTCTCGCGCTGCTCGGGCGTGAGCCGAGTACGCGGCGGCGTGAAGAACACCAGCTCCGCCAGGGCCGCGGCCCGGGACGGAGAGACGGCCTGCAGGGAGCGGAAACCGAGTCGCAGCAATCCCATGGGAAAACCTCTGATCAGTGATCCGCGCCGCGGGCGGCCGCGAGCAGCGCTTCGAATGCGCGCCGCGCGCGCGCTTCGGCCCGTGGGTCACGCAGCAAGCGCGACGCGTGATGATAGGCCAACATCACTCCGTACACGTCGTGGGCGAATTGCTCCGGGTCCGCGACGTTATGAAACGCTCCGGCGGCGATTCCCAGTTCCATCGAGGTGCTGAGCACGCCGAGCCACTGTTTCTGGAACTGCACCAGTGAATCGCGGACCGGACCCGGACGATCATCGAGCTCGACCGTCGCCTGGACGAAGAGGCAACCACCCGGAAGCGGACTCGACTGCGACCACTCAAGCCAGCGCTCGAACAAGGCCCGCATCCTGGGTTCGCCGCGCGGCGCGGCGAGGGATGGGCGAACGACGCGCTCCACGAACACGGCCGCGGCGTGTTCGAGCACCTGCAGCTGGAGCGCTTCTTTCGAGTGGAAATGGGCGAAGAGGCCGCTCTTCGAGAGCTCGAGATCGGTCGCGAGGGCGCCGATCGTCAGCCCCTCCAATCCGACCTTGCTGGCCAGGCCGGCCGCGTGGTCGAGAATCGCGTGTCGAGTGAGCTCGCCCTTTCGCATCATGAAGATTAGCACGAACGTTCGTTTTTATCAATACCGGTCCCATAACACGCTATGCGACATTAAGTTCAGACAATCGTGAAGACCTTCACAGCGACTGCCGAGGGGCTCCCGCCCACCCACGAACGCACCGACGGACGCCGAGGGAAAGACGGTCCCTCAGGTGGGGAGCTGGTAACCTACCCCGACGAGCTGCTCGAGGTCGCGACGGCGAGGATGCTGGAGCACGACATCGGTCACCTCCCGGTGGTGAGTCGCGCGGAACCCGGCCGCCTGCTCGGGCACATCGATCGGGCGGCCGTCATGACGGCATGGGCCCACGCGTCCCGCGAGGAGGGTGCCCGGGAAGCCGGGGGGATCACCGACCGGCTGCGCGCGCTGCGCGAGCACCTGGGGGGCGCCGCGTGATCGCGGTGATCGATCTCGCCCGGGCCGCGCCAGCCGCCCTCGCCGCGCTCCGCTCCGATCTCGACGGCGCGCGCACCCTGAGCGACGTGCTCACGTGGGCGCGTACCCTCGCGCCGCCCGTGCCCAGCCCCACGGTCGTCACGCAGGACGAATACACACACGACGTCCTGATCCCCTGGCGCGACGGGCTGGTGCTCGCGTTCGACGTCAGCTGACTGGGCGCCCTGACGGCGGTCGCCGTCTGGGATCATCGGCCGAGCGAGCGTGAGCTGCTGGACGCCCGCCTCGAGCGCGGTTGGCAGCCCACGCCCAGCCGCTTGAAAGACGGCCCCCAGGTGGTCGGCTACGCCGCATGCGTGGTCGAGCGACTCAACGCCTCGGGGCGCTAGTTTTCCTCGATGCCCACCCTCGACCCCATTCTCCGACCCGCGTCCGTGGCCGTCATCGGCGCCTCCCGGCGTCCCGACACCATCGGCCACGAAGTGCTCGCCAACATCGTGCGCCATGGGTTCACCGGCGCGGTGTACCCCGTGAACCCGAATGCGACGGCGGTGCACTCCATCAAGGCCTATCCGTCGGTGGAGGCGATTCCCGATCCGGTCGATCTGGCGGTGATCGTCGTCCCCAAAGACAGCGTGCTGGCGGTCGCCGAGGAATGCGGCCGCAAGGGTGTCCGTGGCCTCGTGGTGATCTCCGCGGGCTTCAAGGAGGTCGGGGAGGGCGGAGCCGCCGCGGAGCGGCAGCTCGTGGAGATCGTGCGGCGCCACGGCATGCGGATGGTCGGGCCGAACTGCATGGGCGTCCTGAACGCGGATCCCACCGTATCGCTCAATGCGACGTTCGCGCCCACGATGCCGCCGTTCGGGCATGCGGCGTTCGTCTCCCAGTCGGGAGCGCTCGGCATGAGCGTGCTCGATTACGCGAAGGAATACGGCATCGGGATCGCGCAGTTCGTCTCGGTAGGCAACAAGCCCGACGTGAGCGGCAACGATCTCCTGCTGCACTGGGAGCACGACGACGCCGTCGGTGTGATCCTGATGTACGTCGAGAACTTCGGTAACCCGCGCCGCTTTCTCGAGATCGCGTCGCGCATCGCGAAACAGAAGCCGATCATCGCCATGAAATCGGGCCGCTCGCGGGTCGGGGCGCGGGCGGCCGCGTCGCACACCGGCGCGCTGGCGGCGAGCGACGCGGCGGTGGAAGCCCTGCTAACGCAGGCGGGCGTGCTGCGGGCGACGTCGATGGAAGAGCTGTTCGACATGGCCATGGCGTTCAGCGGTCCGCCACTCCCCCGCTCCCGGCGCACCGCCGTGCTCACGAATTCAGGCGGCCCGGGCATCCTCATGGCCGATGCGCTCGAGCCGCAGGGGCTCGACCTGGTGGACCTGGCGCCCGAGACCACCGCCCGCCTGAAGCCCCTGTTCCCCCCCGAAGCGAGCCTGCGCAATCCACTCGACATGATCGCGTCGGCGACCGCCGCCGACTACCGCGCCGCGCTCGACATCGTATTGACCGACGCCAATGTGGATTCGGCGGTCGCGATCTTCGTGCCGCCGCTCGGGATCCGGGCGGAGGACGTCGCCGAATCGATCGGAACGGCGGCCAAGGGGCATCCGACGAAACCGGTGCTGGCGGTGCTGATGGGCCGCGAGGGACTCCCCGAGGGGAAGGCCGAGCTGCACCGCGCCGGGATTCCGGCGTACATCTTCCCCGAATCCGCGGCCCGGGCGCTGGGCGCCCTGCGGCGGTTACGGGAATGGCGCGCGCGCCCCGACATCCCGGCGAAGCCGCTGGTCGTGGATCGCGAGCGCGCCGCCCGCGTGCTCGCCCAGGCCCGCGCTGCCGGGCGGACCAAGCTGTCGGAGCTCGAGGTGATGGGCGTGCTCCACGCCTACAGCATTCCGGTGGCGCCCGCACGGCTGGCCCGCGATCCCGAGGACGCGGCCCGCGCCGCGACCGAGATCGGCTACCCGGTGGCGCTCAAGATCGTCTCGCCGCAGATCATCCATAAGACCGAGGTGGGCGGGGTGCGCACCGACATCGGCACGGCGGTCGAGGTCAAAACCGCCAGCGCGGAGATGCTGAACGGCGTGTCCCGCGCCGCCCCGCAGGCGACGATCGACGGCATCCTGGTGCAACGCATGGTGCGGGGCGGCCGGGAAACGATCGTAGGGGTCAGCCGCGATCGCGCCTTCGGGCCGCTCGTGATGTTCGGGCTGGGCGGGATCTACGTCGAGGCGCTGCGGGACGTCGTGTTTCGCATCGCCCCGATCGGACCACTCGAGGCGCACGACATGTTGAAGGGCATCCGGGGCGTGGCGATTCTCGAGGGGGTCCGGGGAGCACCGCCGGTCGATTTCGCGGTGCTGGGCGAGATCCTGCAGCGGGTGGCCCAGCTCGCGACCGACTTCGAGGACATCGCGGAGCTGGACATCAACCCGCTGCTCGGCCTTCCCCAGGGGGCGATGGCGGTGGACGCCCGGATTCTGCTAGCGGCGCCCCCGTCCGCCTGACGGGGGCGCGCCCCCCGACCCTACTGCCCTGCCGCCGCCGAGGTCGTCGCGCCGGCGTGTTTCTGGAACCAGCTCATCATGTACAGCTGGGTCCGCATGAAGTTGGTCGGCTTCGAGCCGGTGCCGTGGTACTCCCCGTTGAACCGCAACATGACAGTCTCCACGCCGCGGTACTTCAACGCAGCGTAGAACTCCTCGGTCTGCGGAATCGGCGTCCGCAGGTCGAGCTCACCCGTCATGAGCAGCGTCGGCGTCGTCACGTTGCCCACGTACATCAGCGACGACTGCTTCAGCCACTGATCGGGCTTCTCCCAGAACGGGGCGTCGAAGAAGTTGTACGTGAACAGGGGAATGTCGGTCTGCCCGGCCATGCTGATCCAGTCGATGACGGGACACCGGACCGCCGCCGCCGCGAAGCGGTGCGTGTGGCCGATCACCCACGACGAGAGGACCCCGCCCCCCGAACACCCGGAGACGTACATGCGCGTGGTATCCACATAGCCGCGGCCGATGACCGTATCGACGCCCGCCATGAGATCGTCGTAGTCCACGCTCGGGTACGCGTGGAAGATCGCGTTGCCGAATGCGGAGCCGTACCCCGTACTGCCGCGCGGGTTGACGTACAGCACCACATAGCCGTTGGCGGCGAAATTCTGGAACATGTAGCTGAACCCGACGTTGTACATCCCGTGCGGGCCGCCGTGGATCTCGAGGACGAGCGGGTATTTCTTCGTGCGATCGAACGACGGCGGCTTGACGACCCACGCCTGGATCCGCGCGCCGCCGCTGGAGCCGTACGACACCTCCTCGACCTGGGCGAGCCGCATGCGCCCGACGACGTCGGCGTTGACGTCCGTCAGGTGCGCCACAGGGTCCGGCCGGCGCAGGCTGAACCGCACGACGTCGGCGGGGTGGGTCGGATCGCTCCAGGTCGCGACGGCGTTGAGATTGCGATCGAGCGTGCTCAGACTCACCACCTGTGCGCCCGTCGTCACGGCCCGCGGCGCGCCCGCGACGCCGGCGAACCAGACGTTGCGCGCCCCGTGATCGTCGGCCGAGAAGTACAGCCCGCTCCCATCGGGCGCCCAGCGCGCGCCCGCCGGATCCCGGTCCAGGTCTCCCGAGATCTTTCGCATGCCGCTGCCGTCGATCCCCATCACCCACAGATCGGCCGCGTGGTAGCTCGCGTTGGTCGAGTCGTAGCCGGTGAACGCCACCGAGCGGCCGTCTGGGGAGATCGCGGGATCCGACCAGACGCCGGGACGTGAGGTCAGCGCCCGGATCGCCCCGCCCGCCACATCCACCAGATAGATCACTGAGCTCCGGTAGTTACGGTCGGCCGCGGGATCCTTGAGGCCGTCGACGACGATCGACTTCCCGTCGGGCGTCCAGTCGTACCCCACGCCGCCCGCGAGACCGTCGAACCGCGCCCCCACGTTCCAGTCGCCGCTCGTAAGCTGGCGCGGAGTGCCGCCGTCGGCCGACACGAGGAACAGGTGCAAGTAGCCATCCTCCATGAACCCGCGCCGGTCCTGACGGAAGTGCATGCGGTCCACCACGCGCGGCGCGGCGGTCCACGTCGCGCCGGTAGGCGCCGTGGGCATGCTGATCGTCCAGGGCGTCGCGTGGCGCACGAGCATCGCGAACGAGAGCCATTTCCCATCGGGCGACCAGCGGAGATCGCCGGGCGATTCGGTGAGGCGCGTGATCTGCGAGGTCGCCCCCTCCGCGTCCATCCAGCGCACGAAGACCTGCGTGCTCTTCGGGTCTCCCTCGGCGAAATACGCGATCCGCGTCCCGTCGGGCGACCAGCGCGCGCTCGAACCTTTGGTGAGGAAACGGTTCCGGGTTCCGTCCGCGTTCATGATCCACAGGGCAGAATCCCAGCGGTCCTCCAGCCGGTTCACCCAGCTGCGGGTGTAGACGATCTCGACGCCATCGGGCGAGAGCTGGGGCTCGCTCACTTGCTCCCAGTCGAGATAGTGGTTCACGGTGAGGAGAGTGTCGGACGCGGTCTCCTGGGCGCGCAGCCCGGGCGCGAACCCGCAGAGGACCGCGACGACGAGGGATGAGTACCGGTGCATGATGGTCTCCGGTTACGGTTTCAGAACGATCCACTCGATCTCGTTGAGCAGGTTTCCCACGTCCTCCGCGGCGTCGGCCTGATAGGTGAAACAGCGGCCCGTGGAATCCCCCGCCATGCGTTGCACACCCTGCAGATTCGCGGTGGCCTCGGGCACCCAGGGCTGGAACGTCGCCCGGGTGCAGAACGCCACGTGATAGGGCCGCTCGAGCCGCAACGGCTTGATCTGGCCGAGCCGCACCCGCCGCACCGCCCGCGCCGCGGCCGCGCGGATCTGCCGCTGCACCACCGCCGGCGGGAACACGGCGGCGGCGCTGCGGCTCTCGGCGATCTTCGTCGTCACGGTCTCCAGATCGCCCAGCATCTCCCGGGTCTCGGCCGTGAGGACGTTGTCCCCCGCGGCGAGGGCCATCGGCACGCCCATCTCCCCGCCGATGAACGCCGCGATCCCCGCCTCGTTCAGCACGTGGCCATTGACGGTGAAGGAATCGAACGCGTAGCTGTGCGAGATGATCCCCGGCGTGCGGGCGTTCGCGTGCGCGCCGATGATGAACATCGCGTCGACCTTCGGATTCAGGCCCGTCTCCATCACGTTGGGTTTCGGATACCCGCGGATCAGCAACGCCTCGGGATCCAGGTCCTCGGGATGGATATTGCGGAACAGCGTCCCACCGTGGCCCTCGTTCACCACGAACTGCGTGGCGCCGGCGGCCCGGGCCCCAGTGATCGCCGCGTTGACCTCGTCGGCGAGCTCCCGGCGGAAGGCCTCGTGGGTCGGGTCGTCGCCGCCGCGCGCCCCAGGCCGCATCTCGGTGGCGTTGCGCACCACGGCGGCCAGTCCTTCCATGTCGGCCACGATGTACACCGTGAAGCCGTGCGGCTGCATCAACGCTTCGAGCTTGGCTCGTGCCTGCTGGTATTCGGTGACGCCGTAATACGCCTCGGGCGGCGTCGTATCCCGCGGCGGCGGAGGTGGAGCCTGTGCCGGCTGTTGCGCGGCGAGCAGCGCGGGCCACACCGCGAGCGACAGGAGGCGCAAGCCACGCGCGCTCAATGGAGCACCACACGTTCGATCGCGTCGAGCAAATAGCCCATCTGCCGAGCGTCGTCGGTCGTGAGGCTGTAGGAACGCTCGCCCGTCTTCTGGAGGCCGCTCCAGTTGAGCGAGTCGACGCCCGCAACGACCGACGGGGGGTAGCTGCGGCGCAGGGCGAACGCCACATGGTAGGGTCGCTCGAGCCGGTACGGCTTGAAGTCGCCCCGCATGGCGCGGCGCACCGCGACCGCGGCGGAATCCCGGAGCATGCCGCGGACGCGGGCGGGACTGAACGTGATCGCGGCCATCCGGCCGACCGCGTACTTGGTGATGATGCCGATGAACCCGCTCCCCAGGATCTCGCGCGTCTCGGCGATCTCGGCGTCGTCTCCCGAAACGAGGGAGACGGCCACGCCGTACTCGCTCGCGATGAGGGCGTTGATGCCCACCTCGTTCAGGCTCTTGCCGTTCACGGTGAAGGTGTCGAACGCGAAGTTGTGGGCCAGGATTCCGGGGTGGCCGGGGCCCGCATGGGCGCCCGTGAACATCAGCGTTCCGACCGTGGAATCGATGCCGGTCACCATGATCAACGGCTTGGGGAAGCCGCGCACCAGGATCGCCCCGGTGTCGAGCTCCCAGGGCAGGATGTTGGCGAACAGGTTCCCGCCGTGCCCCTCGTTCACGACGAACGACCGCGCCCCCGCCAGCCGGGCGCCCGCGATCGTGGCGTTCACTTCGCGGGTCAGCAGTCCGCGGAAGTGGTCCCAGTAGTCCGGGCTCGTGAGTGGCTTGTATTGCTCCCCTTCGTTGCCCGCGATCACCTCGTGGATATCGACCGCGCTCCCCATGCCTTCCATATCGGGGACGATGAACACGCGGAACCCGTGCGGCGGCGGGAGGTGCGGCGGCGTGTAGGGCGTAGACTGCGCGGAAAGCCGGGAGCAGGGAGCGGACAACACGAGCGCGAGGACGGCCAGGCGCATGCGGGAGCCTCGAGGAGAGTAGGCTGACCGCTCAAAGGTGCGGGTCGGCGGCGACTCTCGCTAGCTCACGGAACTCCCGCCGCCCACTCGATGCCGCCCGCCAGATGATCGAGAAATGCTCGCTCGGCATAGCTGCAGGCGGTGTGTCCCATGGCCGTGTACCACGCCCGCCCGCCGTCGTAGGCGTGGTACCAGCTGATGGGATGCGTTGATCCCATCGTCCCCCCGGTGTAGCTGGATTCCTCGACCTGGGCCAGCAGCGATACGCCCACGGGCGGCGCGGTGAAGTTGTACCACTCGTCGGTCCGCAGCCATGGGTTCGGGAGGAATCGAGTGGACGCGTGGGCGGTGTCGAGCACCGTTACCGTCGCGGGCTGGATCGCCGGGTGACTCTTGAAGGTCGCGCCGACCAGGGCGTGATACCACGGCCACCCGTATTCCGTGTCGGAGGCGGAGTGGACCCCGACGAACCCGTGGCCGGCCCGGATGTAACGCTCGAACGCGCCCTGCTGCAGCGAGTCGAGCACGTCACCGGTCGTATTGAGGAAGATCACGACGGCGAACTGGGCCAGGTTCGAATCGCTGAACGCCGCCGGATCCTCGGTCGCCTCCACGGAGAAGGCGTGGTACGCTCCCAGGACTTCGACGGCGGCGATGCCGGCGGGGATCGAGGCGTGACGGAAGCCCGTCGTGCGGGAGAAGACCAGCGCCGAGAACGGCGGGTGTATTGACGGCGGCAGCGTGGATGGGGAACCGGTCGTGACCGGGCAGATCTCCAGCGGCGGCGCGGTCGTGCCGGAGCCACATCCCACGAGAACAACCAGCAGCGCAAACGCGGACGGACGGCACATCGACGGCCCCCTGGAAGGATCAATCCATGTGGACGTTGATGAATGGAAGGACCCGAAACAAGCCCCGATTGTTCCGAGCATTGTTGATGATGCCCAGCTGCACGCCGTGGAGGCTGCTCGCGAAGTTGTACAGGCCGATCGTGATCCCGTGCTGCTCACCCTTGATGCGGTTATAGCCCGCGACCGACACGCCCGTCAGATCCCAGGTCCGGGTCCGGATCGGTGAGACGGCCAGGCCCTCGATCCAGCGGCCCTCCACGTGCACGCCGCCGATCGCCACGCCGCGCAGCCCCTGGTTGGCGACGACGGCGAGTCCGGCGACCGACAGCCCGGTCACCGTGCCGTCGCTCACGACGGCGAGCCCGGCGGCCGTGATGCCCCGCACGTGGCCGTTGCCGACGACGGCCAGACCGCCCGCACTGATCCCGTCCACCGCGCCATTGGACACGACCGCCAATCCGCCGGCCGACACGCCTCCCAGCGAGCCGTTTCCGACGACCGCCAGCCCGCCCAGGTTGACCCCCGTCATGCGCCCGTTCGCGACCGCGCCCAACCCCGCGACGTTGATGCCGAGCATGTCGCGGTTCGCGACCACGCCCAGTCCCGCGACGTTCAGCCCGCGCATCGAACGGTCCGCGACCGTTCCGAGCCCGGAGAGGTTGATGCCGTCCATGTCGCCGTTGGAAACCACTCCCAGTCCGGCGATCGAGATACCACGCATGTCGCCATTGGACACGGCCCCGAGGCCGGCCACGGTGAGCCCGCGGAATCCCCGCTCCGCCACCGCACCGACGACCCCGATGGCGGCGCCGGTGAAGCGCCCGCCGACCGGACCCGCGATGCCGACGGCGAGACCGTTCATTTCCATCGTTTCGTTGTGTTTCGCATTCCACATCGTGAGGTTGAGACCCGTCACACGCTCGACCGCGTTGTCCTGGAAGTTGATGCGGAGACCGGTCCAGCGGCGCGAGTTGCCGATGCTCACGCCGACGCCCCCTGCGCCGAGGTTCAGTGCGTGGTATCCGGGTGAGTGATGTGGACGCTCGTCCTGCTCGTCCTGGGCGGCGAGGTGCATCGGGGTCCAGGCGAGCACGACGAGCGCCACAGCGGCCGCACGGGGGACTCGGGCCATCGGCATCCTCGATCGTCAGGTGGAATCCGGGCCGTACGGAGACGGCCCGTCCGAGGTTCCACATCCGAACGGTGCCGTCTGGCGTACATCTTGCGAGGCCGAAGAGTGAGTTCAACGTTACATTAGCGCCCGATGAGCACACCGAAACTCGTGATCGCCAAGCTGCGCGCGTGGTTCGACACCGCCGTGACCCCCGCCGCGGCCTCCACCGGGGGACACCGGGTCGATTGGGTCCGCGTGCTCCCATTCGTGGGGATGCACCTCGCCTGCCTGGGCGTGATCTGGGTAGGCGCGAGCTGGGCGGCGGTCGGCGTGGCGGCGGGGCTGTACGCCGCCCGGATGTTCGCCGTCACGGCGTTCTATCACCGCTACTTCTCCCACCGGACCTACGAGACCTCGCGCCCGGTCCAATTCGTGTTCGCGGTACTGGGCGCGACGTGCGTGCAGCGCGGCCCGCTGTGGTGGGCGGCGCACCACCGCAAGCATCACCGTCATGCGGATACCCCGGCGGACGTGCACAGCCCCCGCCAGCACGGGTTCTGGTGGAGCCACATGGGCTGGATTACGTCGCCCGAGAACTTCCCTACCGACCTGCAACAGGTGCCGGACCTGGCGAAGTACCCGGAGCTGCGGTTCCTCGACCGATTCGACATCGTCGTGCCGGTGCTGCTCGCCCTCGGGCTGTGGCTCGCCGGCGGGGTGCAATGGCTCGTATGGGGGTTCTTCGTCAGCACCGTCGTCCTGTTCCACTGCAGCTGCTTCATCAATTCCCTGGCGCATCAGCTGGGACGGCGGCGCTACCCGACCGATGACGACAGCAAGAACAGCCTGATTCTCTCCCTCATCACCTTCGGCGAGGGCTGGCACAACAACCATCACTGGTATCCCGGCGCGGCGCGCCAGGGGTTCTTCTGGTGGGAAGTGGACCTGACCTACTACGGGCTGTGGCTGCTCGCCCGGCTCGGGATCATCCGGAACCTCCACGCGGTGCCGGCCAGGGTTCTGGAGCGCGTCTGACGTGCGGATCGCCATCATCGGCGGGGGCATTGCCGGCCTCGTCGCAGCGCACCTGCTGCACCCCCATCACGACATCACGCTGTTCGAAGCGAACGACTACCCGGGCGGTCACACGCGCACGGTACGAGTGGATGTTGGCGGTAGCGTGTGGGATGTGGACACGGGGTTCATCGTCTACAACGAACGGAACTACCCGCAGTTCACCGCGCTGCTCGCCCACCTGGGCATCGCCTCCCAGCCCTCCGACATGAGCTTCAGTGTGCGCGCCGAGGGGAGCGACTTCGAATACAACGGCACCAGCCTGAATCGCCTGTTCGGTCAACGGGCGAACCTGCTGCGGCCGTCCTTCTATCGCATGGCGGCCGATATCCTGCGCTTCAACGGCGCCGCCCCGCTCGCCGTCCGCGACGGCGCGCGCGGCGCGACGCTGGGGGAGTACGTCGCGGCGGCCGGATACTCCCCGGGATTCACGGACCACTACATCGTCCCGATGGCGGCGGCTCTGTGGTCACAACCGCGGCACCGCGTGCTCGACATGCCGCTCGCGTTCCTGGTCCGGTTTCTGGAGAATCACGGGATGCTGTCGGTCGACGGGCGCCCCGAATGGCGGGTCATCCGGGGCGGCTCGCAGCGCTACGTCGAGGCGCTCATCCAGCCGCTCGGGGATCGCCTGCGCCTGGGGCACCCGGTACGTGCGGTGACGCGGCATGCGAACCGGGTGGAGGTGGATGGGGCGGCATTCGACGAAGTCGTGATCGCCTGCCACGCCGACCAGGCCCTCGCGCTGCTCGCCGATGCCACACCGGCCGAGCGCGACGTCCTCGGCGCGTTCCCCTACCAGGCGAACGAGGTCGTGCTGCACACCGACCCGGCGCTCCTGCCACGACGTCGCCGGCTCTGGGCGGCCTGGAACTATCACCTCGGGACGGACCCGGCAGCACCGGTCGCCGTGACCTATAACATGAACATCCTGCAGACGCTCGCGGCGCCGGTCACGTTCTGCGTGACCTTGAACCGGACCGCGGATGTGGCGCCCGCTCGGGTGCTGCGACGGTTCACCTATCACCACCCGATCTTCAGTCACGACGGCATGCGCGCGCAGCAACGGCACGCCGCGATCAGCGGCGTGAATCGCACCAGTTTCTGCGGCGCCTACTGGGGATACGGATTCCACGAGGATGGCGTGCGCAGCGCGTACGCCGTGTGCCGGCGCCTGGCGCCCGGGGTCGCGTGAACAGCGCTATCTACGCGGGCGCGGTGCGGCACCGGCGGCTGCGTCCCGTGCCGCATGCATTCCGATTCCGGTTGTTCATGATGTATCTCGATCTGGACGAAGTGCCCGGCGTGCTGGACGGCCGCTGGCTCTGGTCGGCGCGGCGGGCGGCGCCGGCGTGGTTCCGCCGCGCGGACTATCACGGCGATCGGGCGCAGCCGCTGGCTGAGTCGGTGCGCGAGACGGTGGCTCGTCACACGGGCACGCGGCCGGCCGGGCCGATCCGCCTGCTCACGCACCTGCGCTACTATGGCTACTGCTTCAACCCGGTCAGCTTCTATTACTGCTTCGACGAGCACGACACCCGGGTCGACGCGATTCTCGCCGAGATCACGAATACGCCATGGAAGGAGCGGCACGCGTACGTGCTGCCGCGCACGCCGTCCATGAACGGGGTGATGCGCTTTCGCTTCGCGAAGGCGTTTCACGTCTCTCCCTTCATGCCGATGGACCAGCGCTACGACTGGCGCTTTTCGCCTCCGGGGCACCGCCTGGCGGTGCACATGGAGAACACCGACAGGGAGGGCCGGATCTTCGGCGCCACCATGTCGCTCGTGCGGCGGGAGATCACAGGAGCCGCCCTGGCACGCGCTCTGCTTGCGTATCCCTGGATGACGGCCAGCGTCGCTACCGCGATCCACTGGAACGCGCTGAAGATCTGGCTCAAGGGCAACCCCTACGTCCCCCACCCCGCCAAGGGATCGGCATGACGCTGCTCGACACGCTGACCCGCCGCCTACTGCTCGATCGCCTCGGCCGGTTGACCCATGGACGCCTCATCGTGGCGGAACCCCACGCGACGCGGCAGTTCGGTCCCGGACCCGCCCCGGCGGCGCGACTCACGGTGCGCGATCCGCGCTTCTTCCGCGCGGTGTGCCTGGGCGGGCACCTGGGCGCGGTCGATGCGTACCTCGACGGCTGGTGGGACACCGACGACCTGACGGCCCTGGTGCAGCTGATGGTGCAGAACCGGGCCGTGCTCGATAGCCTCGAAACCGGGTTCGCTCGACTCGCGCTGCCGCTGCGGCGCGCGTGGCACGCGTGGCGGAGTAATTCGCGGACCGGCAGCCGCCGCAACATCGCCGCGCACTACGATCTCGGGAACGAGTTCTTCGCGGAGTTTCTCGACGACACGCTCACCTACTCGTGCGGCATCTTCGAGCGCCCCGAGGCGAGCCTTCGGGACGCCTCGATCGCCAAGTACGAGCGGCTGTGCCGCAAGCTCGATCTCGGACCGGCCGATCACGTGCTGGAGATCGGCAGCGGCTGGGGGGGATTCGCCCTGCACGCCGCCGGGACCCGGGGCTGCCGCGTCACCACGACGACCATTTCGCGCGAGCAGCACCGCCTGGCGCTCGCGCGCGTCGGGTCGGCGGGCCTCGCGGATCGGGTCACGGTGCTGCTCCAGGACTATCGCGACCTCGCCGGCCGCTACGACAAACTCGTCTCGATCGAGATGATCGAGGCGGTGGGCCACCGGTTCTACCGGACGTTCTTCCGCAAGTGCGCCGAGCTGCTCAAGCCCGGCGGCCGCATGGCGCTGCAGGCGATCACGATCGATCCGCGCTTCTATCACCGCGCGCGACGCGAGGTGGACTTCATCAAGCGCTACATTTTCCCCGGCGCGAACATCCCCTCCGTCCCCGTGCTGCAGGAGGCGGCGGAGCGGCACACCGGGCTCGCGCTCGTGCACCTCGAGGACATCACGCCGCACTACGCCGAGACCCTCAGGCACTGGCGCGAGAACTTTCTGGCCCGCTGGGACCGGCTGCGCTCGCAGGGGTTCTCCGAGGAGTTCCGCCGGTTGTGGGAGTTCTACTTCTGCTACTGCGAAGGCGGCTTTCGCGAGCGGTTCCTGGGTGACGTTCAGATGCTGTTCACCCATCAGGAAGCGCCGGCGTGATCCGCCTCCTGCTGCAAGGTTGGGCCGTCCTCGCCATCCTCATGGCGTTGCTCTGGCTCCGGCAGCTGCGGACCCGGAACGCCACGTCGGTGGACGCCGCCTGGTCGGGGGGGATGGGCGTGCTGGCGGTGTGGTACGCGCTGCTCTCCGGCGGGGATCCGGCACGGCGCCTGCTCGCCGGCGGCCTCGCGCTCATCTGGGCGGCGCGACTCGCCTGGCATCTGATCTCCGACCGCGTGCTCGGCCGCCCCGAGGACGGACGCTATCGCGCGATGCGCGAGC
>Ga0326731_1000049_pt1 | contig 29971 bp, 30 predicted proteins | sample MHFSIPfraction_FD_207645 | JGI IMG/M metagenome (GOLD analysis project Ga0326731, IMG submission 207645) | Lab enriched peat soil microbial communities from Michigan Hollow, Ithaca, NY, United States - MHF9FY SIP fraction | ecosystem: Environmental > Terrestrial > Soil > Wetlands > Peat | place...
CGATCGCGCACGTCCGCCATGAGGACGGCCCCGATGCGCGCCATCATCGATATGCGGCCGGTGGCCGGCAACGGCTGGACCGCGAGCGTGCCGCCTGCATCGCTCACGATGAGATGCGTGCACTCCTCTTCCAGCAGCGCCGACAACCCCAGGTTGTCATAGACGCCCCCGTCGGTCAACGCCACACGCGGCGTCGTCGCGGGGTCGTACAGACCATACACCGAGAATGGGTTGAAGACGGGCGGGAAGTTCGCCGAGGCCGCGACGGCATCGGCCAGGGTGAACTGCTCGAGCTCGCGCGCCGCCGCCCAGCCGAAGGACTCGGCACTGCGAAAGTAGTAGACGTCGATTACCAGCTCGGCGAAGTCGTCGAGCGCCTGGCCGGAAAAGCGAGCCCGCAGGCCACCGAGGGCTTCCTGGATCCCCCGCAGGGCTCCCCAGAAGCGCTCCACGTGCTGGTCACGCGTGTATCCACCGCTCACCGGCGGGTCACGGTGCAACCCGTCGCGCAGGTACCAGGCGGCGATCTTCGCGTCCCGCAGCAGTCCGGGCTGCGCCGCGGCGAGCGCCCGCAGCAACGAGGGACCCTGCTCTTCCAGTGCGAAGACGGTGCCCGGGAGGCCGCCGCGACCGGGCACGCCCCGCCACGGGGCGCCGGCCCGCGCCGCGACCCACCAGTAGAGGTGTGCCGCCGTATAGGCGCGAAACGGGTAGATGTCCGACGCCGCCGCGGCCGGGCGCCGCGCGGTCGCAGCCTCCCGCTGGCGGATCCAGGGCTCGTCCTCGGTCACGAACCGGTTGCGTGCCTGGGTGACGGTGTCGGGAAACCACTCGGCGCCGGACGATGCGCGACGGCGTGCGGTCTCGAGCAGACGCTTGTAGGCGACGATGAGGGCGATTTCGTCGAAGCGAATGCTGCCGAGCGCCGGATCGCCGATCTCGGACATGGTGAAGCGGAAATCACGCCCGGTATTGAGCGACGTGGCGTTGATCACCCACTTCGGCACGAGCGTCGGATCGGCTCGGGTCGTGGCTTCGCGGTTGTGCAGCTCCACGTCGAATCCCACACCCTTGCCGGGAGGCCGGAATTTCAGATCCTGGAGCGGGGCACCTCGGGCCCACGCCGGCGTGATGCGGCGCGCGGCGTCACGGAACAGGTGCCGCTGGTACAGCCGCGCCATCCGCCGGCCCCAGGAGAAGTCGGTGCACAGCATGCGCAGGTTCCACCACGGCGTCATGAGCAGCCGGGTGCGCAGGTTCTTGCGAACGCCACGGCGCAGTGCGGATTCGGTGGCCTCGACCGTTTCCTCGTAGTCGCGGCGGGTGAGCGCGCCCCAACTCGCTTCGAAGCGATGTTTGAGATGGAGGATGTAGCATGCGCCGAGGATCGATCCGCCCGACACCGTCGACAGCACGCTCACATAGCGCAGCAGGTCGAGCTCGGCGAGGCGCCGCAGGACGCCAAGATGGAAGAAGGCGGCGCGGAAACCGCCTCCCGACAGGGCCAGGCCCAGCTTGGCCCCCGTCGCCGGCTGGGTGCCAGCCTTGGCGGTCGTCACATCGAACCTCTGGGTGCGGCACGCCCGCGCGAGAAACGCATGCGATTCCGTGAGGAGCGGGCAGCAATGTGAGCGACGGGCCGGGCCCCGTCAAGCTGGCGGCCGTCCGCCTTACAAGAACCGCTCGGCGATGGTGCCGTACAGCCGCTGGTCGTTCCAGTACGCCAGGTGGGCCAACCCCCAGATCCAGTAACGGCAGCGGAGCCGGTCGGCCTGTTCCAGCCGGTAAAAGTGGAGCGGCCCGCTCACGGGATCCATGAATGCCCAGAAGTTGATCCAGCGGAACCCGGGTCCCAGGTCGGGGAAGGCGGACGGATCGGGGCCCGCGGGGGCGGCGTACGAGAACTTGAAGTCTCCGTAGGTGCGCCCCGAGTACCCCCGGCGGAACGAGTACAAGAACGAGAGGATCTGGGCGCGCACCGCCTGGTCGGACGCCACGTGCTCGCGGAAGAAGTAGTACACCTTGTCGAGGGGCGAGCCGAACGTGACGAGTCCCTGGAGTCTCCCCAGGTTGGTGGCGTCAACAGGCGGTTGCGCCGGCGGGGTGCCGGCATCGGGAGACGCCCACACCCGGGACAGCAGCTCGTTGATCGTGTCGTAGGCGATCACACTGCCGAGGGAGTGGCCCAGCACGATCACGCGGTCGTGCCGGCGCAGCAACCGCGCCAGTGCGGCAGTGGACGCCTTGAGGATCGCCGTCCGCGCTTCGTAGCTCGCCTGCTTCGCATCGGCCGTCACGTAGACCGCGATGTCCCCGACGTAGTCGACCAGGACGCGACGCAGCACGAGAATGAGGACACCAAACACGACGACCCACAGATGGGATCGCCGCATCAGGATGGCCGAATATCGCGCCGCGTCGACATGCCCCGTCCGGGAGATCCACGCGGCCGCCAGCCAGAAGAGCGCCGCGAGGGCGACCGCCATCACGACCCAGGCCACTTCCCCCTTGCGCTCGGTACTGGGCGTGGGACGACGCCACCAGTGCCACAGCTCGCGCGCCACGAACACCCCAAGCACCACCGCCATGGTGACGCACACGGCCGCCACGCCCAGCGCAAGCTGGTTCGGCTCGGAGCGCACGGTAGCCGCCATGGCCCGGGATGCCTCGCTGACCGGCGCGATCCCCCGGACGAAGAGGGCCACGACCCCGGACACGATGACGAGGAACGGGATGTACACCAGCACCGCCCGCCCCACCTCGCGCAGCATCAGCCACGCGACACGTCCACGACTGTTGTGCTCGCGGGTATCGAGCAGGGCGAGCAGGTTGTCAGCGAGGTAGCGCAGCGGCGTGAGCGTGGTGCGGATCAGCCACGCGAGAATGCCCCGGGTGGTCGCCTTTCCTTCGGTGAAGGGGGCCCAATAGAATTCGAACAGGGTGAGGCGCCGCTCTCCGCGCGGGGAGTAGGGCTCCGGAAACTCGAGGTGGATGGCCACCTCGGTCCCGTCGGCGTGGCGAAGGCGCTCAGGGCGCAGCGCCGGTACGAGGTTGCGTCCACGGAAGTAGCGCACGAAGCCGCGCGCCACCTGGTCCAACGTCTCATAGGGGTTCTGCTCGCCGATCCCGTGGATCACGAGCAGGGCGGTGGCCGGGCCGTATGCCGGATCGTCGGGCACGACCCCAATGTTACACGAACAGCGATACGTCCGCGTCCGCCGCGAAGTCGAGGAACGCCGTCGCCCCGGCGATCTCCGCGTTCGGCAGGAGGTCCTGCGGTCCGATTCCCATCACCCCCATGGTGGTCGAGCATGCGTACAGCCGTACGCTCGACTCCCGCGCCATCTCCAGGAACTCCTCCACGCCGGGCATGCGGGACCGCTTCATCCAGCGTTTCATTATCGCCGTTGCGGCCGCGGTCATGCCCGGAAGGGCTCCCACCAGGCTGGGCACCGCCATCGGCATGGCGGGGTTGGCGAGCGGGCTCACTTTGAGCTTCTTGTGCCGCTTCTTGTGGATGATGTCGAGCCCATAGAAGGTGAAGAAGATGGCCACCTCCCAGCCCAGGCTCGCGGCGGTGGTGGCGAGAATCAGCGCCGGGTACGCTCCGTCCAGCGTGCCCCTGGAGGCGACGAGGGCGAGCCGGCGCGGGCGCTTCTCGGTCACGTGTCCCTCCGGAGGTGAAACACCTGGATGCCATCCCGGTCGGCGACCGAGAGGAGGGTGAACCCCCGCTGCCGCGCCAGCGCGGGAAAATCGGCGAGCGAGCCCGGATCGGTGCACTCGACGCGGAGCACCTGGCCGGGCTGCAGCCGGTCGAGGGCACGGGAGGCCTTGTACACGGGTAGCGGGCAAAGCAGACCCTTGCAGTCGAGCGCAGCATCGGCGCCGGTGGGCATGTCAGACCTCCATCCCTTCCGCGTCGTCCAGGAGGTCGGCGTAGAAGGACGCGTACTTCTGGCCGCCATCGGGCGAAATGCCGACGATCGGATCCGCCGCCCCATCGAGCGACGCCATCGCGTGGACGATCGCGCCGGTCGACGGCCCGACGATGAGCGCCTCCTCGCGAAACAGGCGCCGCGCCATGGCGTACGCGGGCGCGTCATCCACGCGGAGGACGTCGTCGATCACCGTGCGGTCGAGAATGGCGGGCGCCTTGGCCTCTTCGAGGTTCTTCAGCCCCGGGAGGCGATGCCCCCGTTGCGGCTCCACGGCGACTACGCGGATGCTCGGGTCGCGCTCCTTCAGGAATCGACCGACCCCCGACAGGGTGCCGCAGGTGCCGTACCCCGCGAAGAACGTGCGCACCTGGCCCTCGGTCTGCTCCCAGATCTCGGGGCCGGTGCCTTCGTAATGAGCCCGCACGTTGTCAGGGTTGGCATACTGATCAGGCATCGCGTAGCGCCCTGCGTGGGCGGGACTGTCCGCGATGGCGCGCGCCAGCGCGATCGCTCCGTCCCGTGGATTGTCGATGGGGCAGAGCTCATCAGGGGTCGGGAGCACGGTCGCCCCCAGCATGCGCAGCAGCACGATCTTCTCGCGTGGTACGCCGGCGGGAATGGTCACCGTGAGTCTGAGCCCCTCCAACGCGGCGAGTGCGGCCAGCGCGATGCCGGTATTCCCGGAAGTCGCCTCCACCAGCTCTCTGCCGCGCAACTCGCCGCGGTCCCGCATCCCCTGGAGGAGCGCCCGGGCGGTGCGGTCTTTCACGGAGCCGAAGGGATTGAACCACTCGAGCTTCAGGTACCCATCGGCTCCCGGTTGGAGCACCCGGTTCAGGCGCACGAGCGGCGTGGGGTTCTCGGGGGACGCCACGAGCTCCCGGACGTCGCGATAGCGGCGCCGGCTGGAATCGGTGGCCAAAGCCCCGTGCGGGATCGCGTCCAGCGTCGTCGACATGGCAGCGGCATGCTCCTCTTTGCAGTGGACAACAAAAAGCCCGCGACGGTGGACCCGTGCGGGCGGTGCGAATCGCGGCAAGATGCCTAGGCTTGGGTTACGCCTGGCTGGCTGCCTTCATGGCGACACACTCCGCCCCACAGGTGCATGCGGGCGGCTACAGGGGCAGGCCTCGGGACGGTGGCGGACGGAGCTCATCGTTCCTAGAACCCGGCGACCGGTCCCCGAGTTCCCTGCTCCCGCCGGGGCTGTATCATCCATGGTATGTCGAGCGCCAGTATGCCGAATGCCCTCGCCGCCCTGACGGCGGCCGTCGCCGACCGCTACACGGTGGAGCGCGAGCTCGGCCGGGGCGGCGCCGCGACGGTGTACCTGGCGGAGGACCGCAAGCACCACCGGCCGGTGGCCCTCAAGGTGCTGCGCTCGGACCTCGGATCGCAGCTCGGCAAGGAGCGGTTCTCGCGCGAGATCGCGATCGCCGCCCAGCTCTCGCACCCGCACATTCTGCCGTTCATCGATTCGGGAGAGGCCGCGGGTCTCCTCTACTACATCACGCCGTTCGTTGCGGGGGAGTCGCTGCGGCAGCGGCTCGAGCGTGAGCACCGGCTGCCGGTCCGCGACGCCGTGCGCTACGCGCGCGAGATCGCGGCGGCGCTCGACTACGCGCACCGGCAGGGCTTCATCCACCGCGACGTGAAGCCCGAGAACATCCTGCTGTCCGACGATCACGCGGTCGTAGCCGATTTCGGCATCGCGCGGGCGATCGCCGAAGTGGGCGGCGAGATCATCACGGAAGGCGGACTGACGATCGGGACGCCGGAGTACATGAGTCCCGAACAGGCCAGCGCCGAACGGGAGCTCGGCGCCAAGAGCGACCTCTACAGCCTGGGCTGCGTGCTGTACGAGATGTTGGCCGGCGAGCCGCCGTTCACGGGCCCCAACACGCGCCGCATCCTGGCCCGTCAGGTGGCCGAGCGGCCGCGGCCGCTGCGGGCCGCACGCCCCGATACGCCTCCCGCAGTCGAGGAAGCAGTGGCGCGCCTGCTGGCGAAGGATCCGCGGGAGCGGTTCGACACGGCCGCCGAGCTGGCCGCGGCGCTGGAAGACGGGCGGACCGGGAGCCCGGCAGCCGGCGCCGGCGCGGCGCGGTTCATCGCCGTGCTCCCGTTCGTGAACGCGAGTCCCGACCCCGACGCCGACTACCTGAGCGATGGCATCACTGACGAGCTGATCAACGCGCTCACCAAGGTCGAAGGACTCCGGGTCGCGTCGCGCACCTCGGCGTTCGCACTCAAGGGGAAGCCGCAGGACGTCCGGGCCACCGGCGCGCTGCTCGGTGTGTCGGCCGTGCTCGAGGGGACCGTGCGGCAGGCGGGCGGGCGGCTGCGCGTCACGGCGCGTCTCACGGCCACGGACGACGGCCGTCACCTCTGGTCGGAGCGCTACGACCGGCCGGCGGGCGACGTGTTCGCGATCGAGGACGACATCGCCCGCACCATCGTGAGCACACTGCGGGCGACGTTCCTCGCCGATCTGGTCGAGCCGGCGCCGGCACAGCGCACGTCGTCGCTCGAGGCGTATGGCCTGTATCTCAAGGGGCGGTTCAGCTGGAACAAGCGCTCGGCCGAGGGAGCGACGGAGGCGATCGGCTACTTCGAGCAGGCGATCGCCGCCGACCCCCGGTACGCGCTGGCGTACGCCGGTCTGGCCGACGCGTACGCGCTGCAGGTGGACTATCGGGGGGTGCCGGTCCGGGAGGGCTTCGAGCGCGCGAAGATGTACGCCCAACAGGCGCTGGCGCTCGATCCCACGCTTGCCGAAGTGCACTCCTCACTCGGCTGGGTGCTGTTCATCTACGACTGGGACTGGGACGGCGCCGTGGCGGCGTTCCGCCGGGCGATGGAGATCGACCCCGGCTACGCGACCGCCCACCAGTGGTACAGCTTCGTGGTGCTGACCCAGCGCAGCGTCGACCAGGCGCTGGTGGAAGGCCACACCGCACTCGAGCTCGACCCCGCGTCGGTGTCGATCCGGCGCTCACTCGGGTGGCTGTATTACTACGCCCGCCGCTATGACGACTCGCTGCGCCATCTGCGCCGCGCCATCGCCATGGACCCGCTGTCGGAGGAGAACTACCGGATGCTGGGGCGCGTGCACACGCAAAGCGGCGCCTACGACGAAGCCGAGCGCGCCCTGCACGAGGCGGTCTCGCTCTCGCCCGAGACCGCGTATGCCAGCGCTGCGCTGGGGTACTTGTATGCCGTGCGGGGGGATCGCGCGGCGGCGGAGCGGGTCCTCGTGGAGCTGGCCGCCCGCGGCCGCACCGGGTATGTGTCTCCCGTGGCGGTTTGCATGGTGTATGCCGGCCTGGGAATGGCCGACGAGACGTTCACCTGGCTGGAACGGGCCTATGACGAGCGGCGCGGATGGCTCGCCTATCTCAACGTGGAGCCGACGCTCGACGGCCTGCGGCAGGACCCGAGATTCACCGCGCTGGTGCGGCGGATGCGGCTGTAACCATCGCCTGCACGATTTCCAGCATCATCGCCGTTCCACGCCGTACGTTCTCGATCGAGATGCGCTCGTCGTTGCCGTGGACCCCCGACTGCTGGTCGGCGGGAATGAGAAACGGCGCGTAGCCGTAGCTCGCGATGCCCAGATCCCGGAAGAAGTGACTGTCGGTGAAGCCCGTCGAAACCTGCGGGACGATCGCCGCATCGGGGAAATACTTGCGAGTCACGGCGACGAGCGTCCGGTAGAGCGGCGTGTCGGCCGACGAGACAGCCGGCGTGAAGCCCATGATCTGCTCGATCCTGATGCCCGGGTCATCGATCGCCCAGGCGAGCTCCGCCAGGAAGGCGGGGCGGTCCTGGTCGGGGAGCAGGCGGCAATCGAGCTGCGCTTGAGCCTCGGGCGGAATCACGTTGATCTTGGCGCTGCCCGTCAGCATCGTGATGGAGCAGGTGTTGCGCGTCAGCGCCGCCAGATCCGGGGCGTCGATCTGCAACCGGAGCAGCGCGTTGCGGTCCTGCACCGTGTGCGCGATGTCGCCGAACGCGTCCCGCCACTGCGGTGCGGCGTTGGGCGCCAGGCCTTTGAAATAGGCGTCCACCGCCGGGACGATCCGGGGCGCGAATTCATACGTCTGGATCCGGTACAGCGCCCGGATCAGCCGATTGACCGCCGAGGCGACTGGAGGGATCGAGCCGTGACTGGGCTTGTCCGTCGCCACGAGCCGCAACCACAGGGGCACCTTCTGTGTGACCTCGATGCCGAAGCGGCTGCGCCCGTCCTCGACTACACCGTCTCCCCCCTCGTTCAGCACGAAGCCGGCGCCGCGAAAGGCCTCGGGATGGTTCTTGACCACCCAGCCGGCGCCGAAGGAGCCGCCGGCTTCCTCGTCGGCGGTCGCCAGGAAGATCACGTCGCGGGTGAGCGGCACGTGCATACGGTGCAGCGCCAGGAACGCTTCCAGCTCCACGATGCCCAGGGTCTTCGTGTCGAGCGTGCCGCGGCCGAACAGGTCACCGTTCTGCACGGAGGCCGAGAACGGGTCCACCCGCCAGAAGCGCGGGTCGGCGGGGACGACATCCATGTGGTGCAGCAACACCAGGGCCGGCTCAGCGCCGCCTTTGAGACGAGCCCAGACGTTGCCTCGGCCCGGAGCCGAAGAAGCGGTATCGAAGGGAATCCCCTCGTCGTGGAAGATGCGGGCGAAGAAGCGCATCGTTTCCACTTCGTTGCCGGGGGGATTCGTCGTGTTGATGTGAACGTACTCGGCGATGCGGCGGACGGCCTCGTCCTGCAGCGCGTTCAGATTGACCGGTGCCTGCGCGCCCAGGGTCGGCGCGGCAGCGACGAGGAAGACGGACCAGAGGACGCGTGGGGAGCGCATCCTCCTAACGTGAAGCCGCTTCCGCCAAAGCGCCAGGGATCGTCCGTTCGGTCTGGCGAGCGAACTCCCGCGCGAACGCGTCGAGGTCGTCCCAGTCGGTGTACTCGTAGTCGCGCGTCGTGTCGGTGTCGCCGCTCGCCTTCGCCACCATGCGGCGCATCATCCGCTTCTTGAACCAGCCGTAGCGCGTGTAGCGCACCGCCCCCGCGACCGGCTTCACCACCGTGGGCCGCCAGCCGGTGCGGTGGAGAAACCGGAGGATGATGTTCTGGACCTCCTGGTGCGCTTCGGGGCGCCGCTCGAGAATCCCCAGGCACACCGACAGGAACGCGCTGGGCATGCGCGACAACTGGTCGGCATGCGCTTGCACCCAGCGCCGCACCGGCCGCTGGTAGCTCCCGATATGGATCGACGCCGCCACGACGATCCCGTCGTACCGCTCGGGCCACGCGTCGGTCGAGACGCGCCCGGCGTGCTCGACGGTCACCTCGCACCCCTCCGCCCGGAACTGCTCTCCGAGCCTGGTCGCGATCTTGGCGGTGTGGCCGTCCGTCGTGCCGTACAGGATCAAGATGCGTGACATGACACTGCTCCACAGGGAGGGGTCGTACCGGAACCTGAGGGGCCGGCTGTGAAGCGGGGTTGAAGCCTCCTTGAGGAGGCCCGGCCCTTGAAGAAGCGTTCGCCGGGCCTTCACCGGTTCTCGGTGGCGTCGTCCCTACACTGCACTGGGAGGAGGCGCCTCTATGAACAGAATCTGGCTCGCCGGTGCGTTGGGGTTGCTGGTGATGGGGTCGGTCGCCGCACAGTCGGCCCGGCCCGGACCGCGCGATCCGCGCGCCGTGATCTTCCTGCAGCGCGGCTGCAGCGAGTGCCATGCGATCGCCGCCCTTCAGGTCCGGGCGTCGAAAGATGTGGGGCCCGACCTCACCTACGCATACGGAGACGTGGTGATCCGCTACGGCGTCGACCTCGAGGCGTTTCTCGATCATCCGAGCGGGGTGATGCGCCTGATGCTGGCGTCGCACCTGCATCTGAGCGCCGCGGACCGCGACTCCATCCTGCAGGTTCTCAAGGGGTTATACCTCGAGCGCCGGGCGGACGCGGCCCCATAACTTGAGTTCACGCTGCCTTCGCGAGTTCTTCATCCGCGAAGCGGTACGTAGATCCTTGTGGATGGGACCATTCCAATAGCCCCGGCGCCGGCGCTACCCTCGGCACTGCAGGAGCCGCTGGACGATACCGACGCGGTGTTGGAAGCCGACCGGTGTCTCCGGTGCGGTGGTCCGACCGCGCGCGCGCCGTGCACCCTCGCCTGCCCCACCGAAGTCGACGTCCCGGGCTTCCTCGACGCGATCACCCGCGGCGATCTGCAGACCGCGGCCACCCTCATCTTTTCAGCCAACGTGCTGGGCGGATCGTGCGCCCGGGTGTGCCCCGTCGAGGAGCTGTGCCAGCAGGCGTGCGTACTCGATTCGCGGGGACGCCGCCCGATCGAGATCGCGCGGTTGCAGCGCTATGCCGCCGACTGGGCACTGGGGCGCGGCGCCGTCCCGCTCCGCCCCGGACCGCGAAACGGGAAACGGGTGACGGTGCTCGGCGCCGGTCCGGCGGGCCTGGGGTGCGCCGCGACGCTGGTGCGCCTCGGCTATGCGGTGAGAGTCGTGGACGCGCGGGCGGAAGTCGGCGGCCTGGTGCGCTACGCGATCGCCCCCTACCGCCTGGTCCGCGAGCCGCTGCCCGCCGAGGCCGCGCGCCTGGCCGACGCGGGTGTCGAGTTTCGATTCGAGTATCCGGTCGACCGGCCGGAGGCATTGCGGGCACTGGAACAGGAGTCGGACGCGCTGTTTCTCGGCGTGGGCCTGGGCAGCGACCAGGAAGTCCCATATCCCGGCGACCATCTCCCGGGCGTGTGGGACTCGCTGCCCTTCATCGAGGCGCTCAAGCTCGACCATCCGCCCCGCGTCGGTGAGCATGCGCTGGTCGTGGGCGGGGGCAACACCGCCATCGATGTCGCCCGGGAGGCGTTGCGGCTCGGGGCGCGACACGTCACGCTGCTCTATCGGCGCACGGAAAAGGAAATGCCGGCGTACGCCCACGAAGTGCGGGAGGCACGCGACGAAGGGGTGGCGTTCCAGTTCCTGGCAGAGCCGGTGCGGTTCCTGGGCAACGAGCACGTGGACCAGGTCGAGTGCCGCCGCATGCGACTCGGGGTGCCCGACGCATCGGGCCGCTGCCGGCCCGAGCCGGTGTCCGGGAGTGAGTTCCTGCTCGCGGCCGACACGGTGGTGATGGCGATCGGCCAGCAGCGCCGGCTCGAGCTGTTTTCCTGGATCGACGGGTTGCGGCTCGACCACGGCCTGGTGGTGACGGATCCGGAGACGGGGCAGACGAGTGCACCGAAATACTTCGCGGGGGGTGACGCGGTGAACGGTGGAGCGACGGTGGTCCAGGCGGTGCACGCGGGCACGGTCGCCGCGTACGGGATCGACCGCTATCTGCGCGGCGGCGCGAGCGCGGAGGGGGCGCCGTGATACCGGGCTTCACGCGCTATGCGCAGGGGGCCGCGGCGCTCCACGTCAACCGGGCCTGGTGCAAGGGGTGCAACCTGTGCATCGCGGCCTGCCCCAGCGGCATCCTCTCGCTCGACGCCGACCAGCGTATCGCGGTGGGCGACATCGGCCGCTGCATCTTCTGCGGCCTGTGCGCGGTGCGGTGTCCCGATTTCGTGTTCGTGCTGGAGCGGCTGCCGCTCGTCGCGGTGGAGGCGCGGGCATGAAGCTGATCCAGGGCAACGAGGCCTGCGCGCTCGGCGCGATGCGCGCCGGGTGCCGCTTCTTCGCGGGGTATCCGATCACCCCGGCGACCGAGATCATGGAATGGATGGCGCGCCTGCTCCCGCCCAAGGGCGGCGTCTTCATCCAAATGGAGGACGAAATCGCGGCACTCGCCGCCGTGATCGGCGCATCGTGGGGCGGCGCGAAGGCGATGACGGCGACGTCGGGGCCCGGCTTCTCCCTGATGCAGGAGCATCTGGGCTATGCCGCGATGACCGAAACGCCGTGCGTCGTGGTGGACTCGCAGCGCGGCGGTCCGAGCACCGGGTTGCCTACCCTGCCGGCACAGGGGGATGTGATGCAAGCCCGGTGGGGGAGCCACGGTGACCGGCCGGCGATCGTGCTCACGGCATCGTCGGTGCGGGACGTGTACGAGGTCACCGTCGCGGCATTCAATTTCGCGGAGACCTACCGTCTGCCCGTCGTCCTGTTGCTCGACGCGCTGCTGTCGCACATGCGCGAGAACGTGGAGCTCCCGGAGGTGACGGTCGTCGACCGCGGGAAGCCCGGGTCCAACGGGAACTTCCAGCCGTTCGGATCGACCGCGTTCCAGGCGTTCGGCGACGGCGCGCCGATCGTGGTGACGGGACTGGCCCACGCCGACTCCGGCCGCCCCCGGGCCTCGGACGGGCCGAACCTGGAGCGGATGCTGCGGCGCTCGATCGACCGGCTCGAGACGGACCGGGAGGCGATCACGCGGTATCGCGCCGTCGGGCTGGAAGATGCGGATCACCTGATTCTCACCTACGGCATCACCGCCCGGAGTGCCGCCGGAGCGGTCCAGCAGCTGCGGGCGGACGGTCTGCGCGTTGGGCTGCTCGAGCTGCAGACCCTGTGGCCGTTCCCCGATCGCCTGGTGGTGGATCTGGCGTCGCGCGTCGAGAACGTCGTGGTCGTCGAGCTGAACCTGGGGCAGCTCGTCATGGCCGTGCGGGCCGCAGTGGGCGGTGCGGCGCCGGTGCGCCACCTGGGCCGCGCCGACGGGCGGCTGTTCAGTCCCGAGGAGATCGCCGCCGCGGTGCGGGCGGGCGAGGTGGCCCATGCCTAGGGTCGGTCAGGACCTGCGGCAGTATCTGCAGCAGGAGGCGATGCCGCATGTGTGGTGCCCCGGCTGCGGGCACGGGCAGGTGGCGCGCGGGCTCGCGACCGCGCTCGAACGGCTGTCGCTGCCACTCGACCAGCTGGTGCTGGTCGGCGGCATCGGCTGCTCGGGACGGACGCCGTTCTACTTCAACGCCAACGCGATGCACACGACCCACGGCCGCGCGCTGGCGTTCGCGACCGGATTGAAGCTCACGCGCCCCGAGCTCACGGTGATCACCACCATGGGGGACGGTGACACCGCGGCCATCGGGGGCAACCATTTCATTCATGCGTGCCGACGCAACATCGACATCACGGCGATCGTGTACAACAACGGCATCTACGGCATGACCGGCGGCCAGCAGGCGCCGACCACGCCCCGGGGCGCCCGCTCCGTGACGACGCCGCTGGGAAGCCTCGAGCCCCCGTTCGACATCGTCCAGCTGGCGCTCGCCGCCGGGGCGACCTTCGTCGCGCGCAGCACGACGTTCGATTTCGACGAGCTGCCCACGCTGATCGTCGACGCGGTGCGCCATCCGGGCTTCGCGGTCGTCGAGGTGCTCACCCAGTGCCCCACCTACTACGGGCGTCTCAACGACCTGGGCGATGCCGTGGCGATGCTCGACTACGAGCGCGATCTCACGCTGCCGCAGCGGGAAATCACCAAGGAAGGGCTCGCCGGCCGCCGGCCGCTGGGGGTCTTCCGCCGCGAGATCGCTCCCGAGTACACGGCACAGTACGCCGAGCTGTGCGCGCGTCAGGCGAAACGCCCATGACGCTCGGCGATCCGATCCAGATCCGCTTCGCCGGTACCGGCGGCCAGGGGGTGATGCTGGCCGGTGTGCTCGTCGCCGAAGCGGGGATGCACGACGGGCTGCACGTCGTCTCGACTCAGAGTTACGGCCCCGAGGCGCGGCTGGGGGCGGCCAAGTCCGAGGTCATCCTGTCGCGCCACGAGATCGTGCTCCCCGAGGTCCGCGTACCGGACGTCACCGTATGCCTGTCATCCGACGCGTATCGCAAGCACGGCAAGCCGCTCGCCGCCGGCGGCCTGCGGATCGTGGACGAGCGCGCCATCCCGCCCGGGGAGGAGTCCACTCCGGACACCGTGGTGCTGCCGCTGCTCGCGACCGCCCGGGACCTGGGACCCGGCGGCGAGCTGAGCGCCAACGTCGTGGCGCTGGGCGCATTCGTCGTGTTGACCGGAGCGGTATCGGAGGCGAGCCTGCGGCGCGCGCTCCGCAGCCGCATCAAGCCGGCGCTGCTCGAGCTCAACGAGCGGGCACTCGCCGCCGGTCAGGCGCTCGCGGCCGGGGCCGCGGTACTCGCCCGCCAACCGGAGTGACCCGCACCCACGTTTTCCTGGGTAAGGGGGGCGTCGGAAAGACCACGTGTGCCGCGGCGACCGCCCTGGGCTATGCCGAGGCGGGCGACCGGAGCCTCGCCATCTCGACCGACCCGACCCCCTCGCTGTCCCACATCTTCGAGCTGCAGGGTCGCCAGCGGGGGCGGGAGGTTCTTCCCGGACTCGTCCTCACGGAGCTGGGGCTGGAAGAGGTGCGGGCCATGTGGGACGAGCGATTCGGGCGCGAGGTGTACGCCGTCTTCTCGGCGTTCGTCGACATCGACTACCCGAGCTTCGTAGAATTCGTGACGTCGGTGCTTCCCGGGCTGAACGAAGAGTTCATGGTGGATCAGATCCGGCGCGTCGCCCGACGGGACGACTACCGGCACATCGTGTGGGATACCGCCCCCCTGGGACAGACGCTCGCATTGCTCGGCACGCCGTCCCTCCTGGCCGAACATCTGCGGATGGCGCCGCGGATCTACTCGCACCTGCGGACGTCGGGAGAGCGACGCGAGTCGGTGATGGCGGCGCTGAAGCGCTGGGACGAGCTGGCGCGCGATTGCATGGCGTTCCTGCGGGAGGACGTGAGCTTCTCGATGGTCACGATCCCCGAAGCCCTGGCGGTCCGGCAGCTGGACGGGGTGTTCGCCGAGCTGGCGCGCCACGGGTTGCGGATCGACCGCCTGATCGTGAACAACGTGGTCGAGACCACGGACTCGGCGTTCCTGCGGCAGAAGGCCGAGCACCAGGCGCCACATCGGGAACAGCTCCGCAAGCGCTACGGCCACCTGCCCATCGTCGAGGTTCCCCTATTCTCGCGCGAGGTGCGGGGCACGGAGGCGCTGCGCGAGGTCGCGCGGGTGCTGCGGCCTACCCTGGAGGGTGTCGTTCCCGCCTGACTCCCGGGGATCCAATCCCGGTCCCGCCGCGTATCATCCGTGTCATCCGGACCACTTGCGAGGAATCATGTCGAGAAGCGTGCTGGCATTGCTCCTGTTCTTGCCGGGAGCGGCCGTCTCCCAAGCCACGGCCAGCCGGCCCACCCAGCAGGCCGTGTTCGCGGGCGGCTGCTTCTGGGGTGTGGACGCGGTATTCAAGCACGTGCACGGCGTGGTGAGTGTCGTCTCGGGATACGCGGGAGGTCAGGCCGCGACCGCCGAATACGAGCTGGTCAGCACCGGCACCACGGGACATGCCGAGTCGGTGGAGGTCACGTTCGACCCCACCCAGATCACCTACGAGCAGCTGCTCAACGTCTTCTTCACTGTGGCGCACGACCCCACCGAACGGGACCGCCAGGGGCCGGACGTCGGCACGCAATATCGCTCGGTGGTGTTCTACGCCAACGACGGCCAGCGGCGCAGTGCCCTGAAGGCCATCATGCGTCTCACGCAGACCCGCGCGTTCCCGGCCCCGATCGTCACTGAAGTGGTGCCGCTCGGCCATTTCTTTCCGGCTGCGGCGTACCATCAGGACTATCTGGCCCACCACATGACCCAGCCGTACATCGCGTACAACGACCTGCCCAAGCTCGAACGCCTGCGGGAGCGGTTCCCCCAACTGTATCAGTAGGACCCGTCAGGGTCGCCGGGCCGAATCCCCCGCGCCGCTCGACAGGGCTACGGCCCGTTGTCGCGCGCGGTCGGCGAGCGAGGCGCCGCGCGGCGCCCGATCCAGGTAGGAGAGGTACGCTTCCAGCGCCTTGGTACGCGGGCCGCGCACCTCGAGCAACGCGCCCAGGGCGAAGTACGGCGGCGCGTACAGCGGCTCGAGGTCGATCGCGCGGTGCAGCTCGGCTTCGGCCTCCTCGAGACGACCGGTGCTCATCAGGACCACCGCATAGCGGAACCGCATCACCCCATCTTCAGGCCCGAACTGCGCCGCCTGACCGTACTCGGTCACGGCTTTCGTCGTGTCGCCGGACGCCAGGGCCAGCTCGGCCATCTCCGCGTGCGCCGGATAGAACCCCAGGTTCTCGACCAGGGCCCGCCCCAAGGCCTCGCGCGCGCCCGGACCATTCCCGCGGGCGGCCTCGAGCAGTCCGAGGCTGTACTCGAGCAGCTCGCGCGACTGATAGAAATGCGCCAGCCGCGACTCCTCGCGACGGCGCATCTCGGACAGCAGGGCGGTGATCTCGCCGGCGGCGCTGTCGAATTGTCGCATCGCGGTGTAGCACAGCGCGAGTTGGAACCGCGCCTGGTAGTGTTTGGCCGGGTCGCTCCGGATCAGTTTGCTGAATCCGCGCGCCGCGGCGTCGTAGCGTCCGCCGGCATAGGCGATCCAGGACGAGGTGTAGGGATCGGTCGAGAAGTCCCCTTCGAGCTGATCGTAGAGCACCAGCGTGAGGTTCTGCGGTACGAACGGATTGCGCAGCTGCGCCCGCCAGTACAGCGAGTCCACCTGGCGCACTTCGGGCGACTCGACGACCGACGTGCGGCCGTCGATGTAGTCCTGAAACCACCCCGGATTGCGCATCCAGTACGCCACCCAGCGCCCGAACAACGGCTCGGCGCGCGAGGGATCGAGCCGCATCGCCCAGCTGAACGCGGCTTCAGCCGTCCGGCCGTTGGTTCGCAGCTGCGCGACGCCGTAGTCGAAGTACGCTTCCCACGAATTGGTGTCGGCGGTATCGGCGAGGCGAGGGCGGCGGAGGGCGGAGGCGTTTTCGAGCGCTGGCGGCCGCTGCGCCGCGGCAGCGGCGCCGAGCAACACCAGGGCGGCGAGGGGCGTGGTCGATCGCATACCACAGCTATAATCGCACCACGCCCTCGCCCCGCAAGGCTTGGAAGTGCCTCAGTTACACTTCGGCTCGCCTTCCTTGCTCGCCGGTGCAATCGCCGTGCTGCCGATGTAGATCGCGCAGGTGTGCCCGGCGTAGTTCGTATTGGTGACCGTCGCCGTCCAGCCATCGGAGGTCAGCGCGATCGTCCCGAGAACGTTGCCGGTCGTCACGGCGAAGTCCGTGCCGAGGTCGGTGGTGTAGTTCACGGAATCGGCGAAATACGCCTCTTCCGCCGTCACCAGGTTCCGCATGTCCGACTTCATCGAGGCGATGTACGCCTTGGCTTTGGTGTTGGCGAACGCCGGGATCGCGATGGCTGCCAGAATGCCGATGATCACCACGACGATCAGCAACTCGATGAGCGTGAAACCCCTGCGGTTCATCTTTCCCTCTTTTCCGAAACCAGGTTGCGGGCGCAATTGGCGTCGTGCCTCGCAAGTACGCACGGCCCGTACCACGAGGCCAACCCCATATCCGTGATGTGGTTGACCGAAGGATGCGGCGGCCGCGCGCCGCAGGTCCGCTGCGCGGGGATGTAGCGCCTTCGCATCGGTGAATGGCCCGATCGACGTGCGCTGCGTCACACTCGGTGAAGCAGGCTTCATCCCCGTTTCGCCGCCGGTTGCATGCCGCCGTTCTAGCCTCCGCCAGACCCTTGCAGCGAGGCGGCATGCGCATCGACCAGTATCTCCCGGAGTACGACGTCACGGTGGATTGTGAGACGCGGGTGCACGCGCCGCCGGAGGAGACATATCGCGCGATCCGCGAGGCGGATCTGCGGGACCCGGTGATCAGCGCGTTGTTCGCGCTGCGAGAGCTGCCGATGCGGCTGGCGCGCCGGCTGAGCGGCGAGCCGGCGCCCCCGGCCCCGCCCAGACTCACCTTTGGCACGATCACGCAGCAGGGCCCGGGGTGGACGGTGCTCGCCGAGGAGCCGGGACGCGAGCTGGTGATCGGCTCAGTGGGGCGGTTCTGGGAGAGAGACTACGGCAGCCAGGCCGTGACGGCGGAGCAGTTCGTGTCGTTCCGCGAGCCCGGCTACGGCAAGCTCGCGATCGCGTTCTCGCTGTGGCCCGACGGTTTGGGAGGGACGCTGCTGCGGTACGAGGCACGAACGCTCACCACGGACGCGACGGCGTACCGGAAGTTCCATCGCTATTGGGCGTTGATCCGTCCTGGCGTGGCGCTAGTGATGCGGTCGGCGCTGCATCGCATCAAGCTCGAGGCCGAGCTGGGGGTGATGGTGTGACCTACGCGAACGAGCTCGACCGGTTCATGCCGCGGCCCGAGGTGCAGGAGCGTCACGAAGCGCTGATCAAGGCTCCTGCCACCCTCGTGTTCGACGTCGCGATGCAGATCGATCCGCAGGCGATCCCTCTGGTGCGGGCGATCCTGTGGCTGCGCGGCAAGGTCATGGGCTCCACGCCGGTCCCACGCAAGACGCGTGGATTGGTCGCTGAGACGATGAGTCTCGGGTGGGGTGTCCTGTCGCACCGTCAGGGGCGCGAGCTCGTCATGGGCGCGGTGACGCGCCCCTGGCAGGCGGACGTCACATTCCGGGGCGTGGCGCCGGAGCAGTTCGCCGAATTCGCCGAGCCGGATCTGGTGAAGATCGCGTGGACTCTCGAAGCCGAGCCGTTGGGTCACGGGCTGACCCGCTTCGGGAGCGAGACCCGGGCGCTGGCCACCGACGCGGCGGCCAGGACGAAGTTCATGCGCTACTGGCGCTTTGCACGGTTCGGCATCGTGCTCATCCGCTGGCTGATGATCCCCGCGATCCGGCGCGAGGCCGAGCGTCGCTACCGGGAGCACGAAGGACTGGTGGCGCGGCCGACCTAGGTCAGCCCGAGCCGGTGCTGGATGTCGGTGTGCATGGGGGACGTGATGACGCCCCGGGTGACCGCGTCGGCGAGGGCCGCCGTGGCCCCTGCGCGGTCGGCGTCCAAGCCTCGCTCCCGCAGCTCCCGGACAATCCGCGCCAGCCGTCCGTCGTACTCCTCCGGGTGGAGGGTACCCGCATCCACTTCCCGCTTGAGCTTGTCGAGCTCCGTGACGAAGCGCTGAAGAGTGATCGGTGACATCGGATGTGCTCCCATGGTGATTCGCGGAAAAAGAAGAGAGGGCGGCCGGTACACCGCCGCCCTCTCCAGTTCCTCGTCTTAGTTGCTCGAGGCGATCTTGTGGAAGGTCGAGTTCGACACCTCGAACGCCTCCACCTTCGGCGTGCCTTCAACCACGCTCGTCAGGCTCCTGAGCACCTGGGGATAGATGTTGCGGCTATACGCGTCCGCGTTCTCTTTGCGATCCCACAGGCTGATGGCCACCGCTTCGGAGCGGCCCGCATCGACGAGCGAGATCTCGTCCTTGAACCCGGTCTGCTTCCGAAGCAGCGGCAGAACGTCCTTCTCGAGCGTCCGGGTGAAGTCACCGGCGCTATTGGCCTTCAAGTGCATGGACACATTGCGTGCGTACATATCGGACTCCCTCGCTGCAACCTACATGAACGTGCTCGACCCAACGGGTACATCCGCGCTTCCCTGGCGACACGTATACACGTCTATACGTCTATACGTCTAGCCTATTAGTACATCCCACCCATGCCGCCGCCTCCCGGCATGGGGGGCATTTTGTCCTGTTCCTTCTTCTCCACGACCACGCACTCGGTCGTGAGCAATAGCCCCGCGATGGACGCGGCGTTCTGGAGCGCCGTGCGCGTCACCTTGGTCGGGTCGATCACCCCCGCCAGGACGAGGTCTTCATATTCGTCCGTCTGAGCGTTGTAGCCGAAGGTCAACTTGCCCGAGTCTTTCACTTTTCCCACCACGATGGCGCCCTCGGCGCCCGCGTTCTGGGCAATCATCCGGATCGGCTCTTCCAGGGCCCGGCGCACGATGTCGATGCCGGTCCGCTCGTCCTCTTCGGTGCTGCGCACCTTGTCGAGCACCTTCTGGCACCACAGGAGCGCCACGCCGCCACCCGTCACGATGCCCTCTTCGACTGCGGCGCGAGTCGCATGCAGCGCGTCCTCGACCCGGGCCTTCTTTTCCTTCATTTCGGTCTCGGTCGCCGCCCCGACGTTGATGACGGCCACCCCACCGGCGAGCTTGGCGAGCCGTTCCTGGAGCTTTTCCTTGTCGTAGTCCGACGTGGACTTCTCGATGGCCGCGCGGATCTGTGCGATGCGGCCCTGAACGTCGGCCGGCTTGCCTTTTCCGCCAATCAGCGTGGTGTTGTCCTTGTCCACGAGGATGCGCTTGACGTGGCCAAGATCGGCGAGTGCCGTGTTCTCGAGCTTGAAGCCCAGCTCCTCGGTGATCACCTTGCCGCCCGTGAGCGTCGCGATGTCGGTCAGCATTTCCTTGCGCCGGTCTCCGAAGCCCGGGGCTTTCACCGCACCGACCTTGAGTGTGCCGCGCAGCTTGTTCACCACCAGGGTCGCCAGTGCCTCGCCCTCGATATCCTCGGCAATGATCAGCAGCGGCTTGCCCGATTGTGCCACTTTCTCGAGTACCGGGAGCAGGTCTTTCATCGTTGCGATTTTCTTTTCGTGCACCAGGACGTAGGCATCCTCGAGCACGATTTCCATCTTTTCGGGATCGGTGATGAAGTAGGGTGAGAGATAGCCGCGGTCGAACTGCATGCCGTCGACCGTCTCCAGCGTGGTCTCGAGGCCCTTGGCCTCCTCGACGGTGATCACACCATCCTTGCCGACCTTGTCCATGGCGTCGGCGATCTTGTCCCCGATCTCCTTGTCCCCGTTGGCCGAAATCGCACCGACCTGGGCGATCTCTTTGCGGCCCTTGGTGGGTACGGAGATGCGCTTCAGCTCCTCCACCACCAGCTCCACTGCTTTGGTGATGCCGCGCTTCAACGACATGGGGTTGGCACCTGCCGTGACCGATTTCAGGCCCTCGCGGAACAGCGCCTGGGCGAGCACGGTCGCCGTCGTGGTGCCGTCGCCGGCGAGATCCGAGGTCTTGGTCGCCACTTCCTTCACCATCTGGGCGCCCATGTTCTCGATCTCGTCCTCGAGCTCGATTTCCTTGGCGACGGTGACGCCGTCCTTGGTCACGGTCGGGCTGCCGAACTTCTTGTCGATGACCACATTGCGGCCCTTGGGGCCGAGGGTGACTTTCACCGCCTCGGCCAGCTGGTCGACGCCACGCTTCAAGCGCGAGCGGGCTTCCGTATTGAATTCGAGATGCTTGGCTGCCATCTGGGTCTCCCGCTCAGCTGAGCTTGGCGATGACGTCGGTTTCCTTGATCAGGATGATCTCTTCGTCGTCCAGCTCGACCTGCGAGCCGGTGTATTTCCCGTAGACGACCCGGTCCCCCACTTTCAGCTCCATCGGGACGCGCTGGCCCTTTTCCAGTCGGCCGGGACCGACCGCGATGACATCCCCCTGCCAGGGTTTCTCCTTGGCCGTGTCCGGGATGTAGAGGCCCCCCCTCATCTCTCCGGTCTCTTGCGCGGGCCGGATCGCGACCCGATCCGCGAGCGGGGAGACTCTCAGCTTTGTCTTGGTAGCAGTAGCCATGAGAACCCGATCCTCTCAGTTAACTATTGATAGTTGAGTAATTCTGAGTATAGATGTATGTACTTGACTTGTCAAGTACATCATATATGTTAAGGTATCTGCTTCGACATATTAACGAGTCTTGGTTAAGACACGGAAAGCGAGGAGGATGCCCGTGGATGTGCCGATGGTAATCCGGCGACGGCTCGAGGAATTGGGATTGGAGCAGCGTGATCTCGCCCGGGCCGCCCACGTGACCGAGTCCTACATCTCGCAACTGTTGACGCGGAAGAAAGCGCCGCCTGCGCCGGGCCGGACGGACATCTATGACCGGATGGACAAGTTCCTGAAGCTGCCGAGCGGAGAGCTGGCCCGTCTGGCGGACCTCCAGCGGAAGCAGCAGCTGAAGCGCTCACTGGGCGATGAGACCGTCCCCCTGTTTCACGAGGTCCGCGAGCTGATCCTGCGCAAGTGCAGGCCGGAGAAGGAAACGCACGTCCGCGCGATCTTCGAGCAGCAGCCGTTCGGGGAGCTCGAGCGGCTCGTGTCGCAGAAGCTGCTGGACGTCGTGAAGCGCGTGGCGAAGGACGAGCTCGAGAACGACTACTGGCTCCGCATGGTGGCCCGGCTCAGCGATCGCAGCTACGAGGAAATGCGGGTCATCGTGCTCGAGTTTCTCGATACCGACGTGTTCCACCTCTCGGCCGAGAACTGCATCTCGTTCCTGGATCCGCTGATCGAATCCTGGGATATCGACTTGGCGACGTTCAGTCTGGAGATCGTGTTGAACCCCACGGTCGTTCCCGGGCGGGCGAAGCGATTCGAGTTCGTCGAACGGAACGCCGAGCAGCCCGGCCCCGCTGAGCCGGGACTCGAGCAGTTCCTCCACGATGCGGCCCTCAGCGCGACCGCCACCGCGACGGAAGTCGAGTTCCTGAAGCAGCTGAAGTTCTCGCACCAGCGGCCGACGCCGCTCTACTTCTACCGGGAACTGCAGAGTCTGCGGGACCCGCTGCATTTCGTTGCGGCGTAGATGACGCTCGCCGGTGCCGTGCTCGGCTTTCTGGGTGTGGTGATCTTTGCCCGTTGGCTGCTCGTCGGCGGTGACGAGGGGACACCCGTGAAGCGTGCTCGAGGTCGTTGACGTCCTAGTTCGTGCGCGGCCTCGGATAGAGTAGCGCCGCCACCTGGTCAGAGATCAGGTCTGAGAACTGCAGGAAGTGCTTCTCGCAGAAGCGGGCCGCGAAGACGAGATGCTCGCCCCGGTGCATGGTCACCACGGTGATGACCTGCTCGGGCGCATAGAGCGTCGTCTCGGGGACCGCGCAGCAGTGATCGCAGGATCCCACGACAGATGCGGCAGCGGTGCAAATCCGAATCACCGAATATTTCCCCAAAGGACCTGAGCCACCCCTGGGGAAGCAGGGACCGTGCCGCACGTTCAACCCGCTCAGTGGCAGGGGGTTACGGTTTTCGGCCTGACGTCCCACTCTCGCAAGATGAACATCTTCGCGTGCGATCTCCTCAGGGGACGACCCCCGGAATGACCACGCACTTGAGGCTGGAGATCATGCCGACCGCGGCCCCACCCAGAATCACGTGCGGGCGGCGAGCCAACACGACGACCGTGACCGTGTCCGCTCCCGTGCGGCGCGTTGCCTTGACCACGTCGACCGCCACGCTCCGCGTCGGGATATCCGCCCCGCACACACGCCCATCCTGAGGCACGAGGATCATCCGGGACTCGTGTCCCCCGAACTGCACGGTGACATCCAGGCTGCGGTTCGCCTGGGCGTCCAGCACCGACACGTGGACTTCACGCGGCAAGCTCTCGGGGAGCGCCGCCAGGACAGCGGAGAGCATCTCGCGTGGGACTACCCCTGCCGTCGCCTCCCCCTCATGCACGCCTTCCGCAGAGCTGTACCAATACCGCCCGCCCTCGATGTGCAGCTCCCATGAATCGGTCGGGATCGCCCGCGCGAGAGGTCGCATGGTGAACGCGGACGCAGACCGGTTGGACTCGCCGACGACGTACCTCGTGCGGAGCATCTGCTCGGCGAGCGGGGTGCTCGCACCCTGGTCCCGCCATTCCCGGCTATTGTCGCGCTCCACCCCCAGCTTCCCATCAGCGGCCAGGGACACCACATACCCGGTGCTGTCCCGTACCCGGTGTGGACCGGCGTACTGCTCTTCGAAGTAGAGGACGACTCCGTTCAAAGGACGGAAATCCAAGTCGAAATCCGAGATGGCCCGCACCGGTTCGGGGGCAGCCTCGATCGAGAGCTCGGCTGGCGTCAGCTCTCCGACCAGCGTGGAGGCTGTTCCGGCGTAGGCCATTTCAACAAACGGCGTCGGTGCCTTCCCCGCGAGGCGCATCACTTCGCGGCGCACGTCGTTGATCGGGATGGCGACGTTGAGCAGGTCCGCGCCGGCGGCGGCGCCGACCACGACGAGCCCCACGACGTCGCCCTGCTGGTTGACGATGGGACCCCCACTGGAGCCCGGTGAGACGGGAACCGACATCTGCAGCCAGCGGACGCCGCCTTCCGTGCGAACACCACTGAGCGCTGCATCCGTCACCGTTGTCCCCTGGCCGTACGGCACGCCGAGGGCGAGCAACCGCTGACCCACCACCAGACTGTCGGAGTCGGCGAGCGGTGCGCTTGGCAGGCCGACCCCCGGGATGAGGATGAGGGCCAAGTCGAGCCTCGGCGCATAGGAGAGCGTCCCCACCGCATCGAACACCTCACCGGTGGAGAGCCGCACGCGCACCCGCCGCGCGCCTGCAATGACATGGGCGCTCGTCGCGATGAGACCCGTATGCGTCAACAGCAGGCCGCTGCCGCTCGCTCCGCAGCACGCCCCTTGAACCTCGAGCGTCACCGTCGCCGCACTGGCCCTGGCCAGTGCCGCGGACCATGAAGCGGGGCCTGAAGCAACGCCTTGCGCGCGCACGCTCGTCGCCGTGAACAGACCGGCGGCGATCACCCAATACGCTCTGGAGGCCATGGATCGGAAGGTCACGTCGTAGGACGCCAGCCAACATCGGGCGGCGGGATGAAAAGCGACTTAGCAAGAAAGAGCTAGCTGTACGGCGGTCGGGGCCCGGGACCTCTATCTGCTCGCGTTGGCGCTGGGCGTTCGCGGAGACGGGGCGGCGCGCCCGCCTCGCGGGCCTCGACACGAGCGCGATCGCCGCAATGCTCGGCAAGATGAACGAGGGTGAACACTCTGACGCGAACCGGCGACCCGCTATGTTGTGGAATCGAGATCAAAGGGGCTGATCGATATGTACCGCCTGCGGATGCGGCTTCAGATCGCCGCCGTCCTGACCGCGCTGGCCGCCGTCGCCTGCGCCTCTCATCGCGTGCTCGTACCGCCGCAGCTCGATTTGCATCCATACGGCAGCGCCGGACTGGTCACGTTTACCATCGAGAACGGACGCGGCGCCCTTGCCGATTTCGTGACGCGCCGCTTCGAGGAGTCCGTGCTGGCGGCCCAGCCGGGCATCGAGGTGCAGGAGTTCCCCATGGCCGACTCGGGCGCCGCGCTCGGCGGAGCCCGGGGGGTCCCCGTGGTGTTTCTGGGGCGCCTCAATGTGTCCAACGTGAAGCCGAGCAGTGGGTTGGTGGGGTTGACCCTGGCGCACGTGGAGGCGACGGTCTCCGCGGATCTGGCGGTGGAGCTGCGTTCCACCAAGACCGGCGGCGTGCTGTGGCGCAGCAGCGCCGCGGCCACGGAGAAAGTCGGGGAGGTGGCGATCATTGGAGGCGTGCCCGAATTCTCGGCCCGCGATCCCAACGTGGCCTATGGGCACCTGGTCGATCGTCTGGTCCGCTCCGTGACCTGGGACCTGCGCTCGACCTGGGTGAGGCAGTAGCGGCGCCCGAGTCACCCCGAGCGCCGCTCCCAGTGGTCAGCGCGAGCCCGTAGTGCGGCTCGGATCATCCTTCGCGTTGACGTAGGTCAAGGCGAACGGCCCCATCGCGTGGACCTGGACGATCGTCCGGCCCCGCGCGACAGCCCAGTGGTGCATGTTCGCACCCGGGGTGACGAACCCACCGGCAGGCAGCACCAGCGCTTTCGCCACATCGATCGAGTCGCCCATCCCGACCAGGAACGTCCCGCTGATGACGGTGACGCTTTCATCGGTGGGGTGGAAATGCGGTGCGATACGGTAGCCGTCCGGCATCTCGAGCCGCACCGTGAACAAGCCGGTACCACTCGGGTCTCCTTGAAGCACAGCCATCCTGGCGCCAGGGGCGAAGACGGCGGGCGCGGGGCCCCATGTGATGGCAGGAGCCTGCGCCCGGGCCGCGGCGGGCAGCACAAAGAGAGCGAGAGCGGCGACGGGGAAGCGGTAACGCATGGGACGCTCCAGAAGAAGGACTCGAGGCACGATCGAGGTGAGGAGGTTAGTGACATCCCTGCGGCAGCGCTTCGCCCGGGAGAGCCATGCATCAGGAGAGCGGCGGCATGGCCCGATCGGGCCACATTGGGGGGAAGCTAGAGCAGTCCTTCGAGCGCCGCGTAGGCCACGGCCGCGGCCCGCGACGGTAACCCCAGCTTCGTGAGCAGGTTGGCGACGTGGCGCTTTACCGTGTGCTCGCTGAGCTGCAGCCGCGCCGCGATCTCCGGATTGCTCATCCCCTGCGCGACGAGACGCAGGATCTCGAGTTGCCGCCCGGTGAGAGGTGGCTTGGCCGCCGGCCGATCGCTGACGGCGACGTACTTGGGCCGATCCTTGAGCCAGGCCCGGGCCCGAGTCGCGTCCCGCTCGGCGCCCAACGACTGAAACACGTCGAGCGCCAGACGGGCTTCGCGCTCGGCGGCGCCGCGCTGGCCGGCGGCGGCGAGCACTTGGGCCAGGTCGAGTCTCGCCCGCGCGGTTTCGAACGGCGCGCCGCCGCGCTCGTACTGGACGGCGGCCTGCTCGAAGCAGCTCGCGGCGGTGGCGAGATCGCCGGCAAGGCGGCGCAGCACCGCCTCGGCCGCCGCCGCCGATGCGGCGAGCGCCGTGGTTCCCAGCGCCTGAGCGAGGCGTTGCAGCTCGTCGCGGGCACGCTCGGCGGCGGCCCGATCGCCCTCGGCCGCATGCGCACGGACCGCCAGCTCCAGCGCTCCGGCGCGCGTCGTGGAGTCGCCCGGCCCCAGCTGGGTCAGGAACCGCTCCACCTCCGCCGCGGCCTCCGCCGCCGATCCCCGCTCGAGCGCCAACGCCGCCAGTCCCAGCCGGGCCCGCGGCTGTGAGCCCGCCTGCTCGAACAGGCTCGCCGCCTCTTCGAGCCGCCCCTGGCGCAGCCGCAGCTCGCCAAGCCGGGCCAGCGCCTGTACCGCCAGCGGGGGCCGCACCTGCTCGAAGTCGTGCGTCGCCGCGACGAGCTCCGCTTCGGCGTCCGCCCACTTGCCCCGCCAGATCAGGACACCGGCGTATTGCGTGCGGCAGATCACCGAGAGCGGCCGCAGCCCCCAGCGCCGGCTGAACTCCTGCACGCGGGCGCACCACTGCGCCGCGCGGTCATAGTCGCGCACGCGTTCGCAGGCGAAGATCTGCCAACAGCACACGACCCCGATGGTATGCAGCTCCTTCACCTCGCCGCCCGTGGCGGCGGCAGTGGCCTCGTCGAGGCAGCGCATCCCCGCCGCCACGTCCCCCGCGCTCACGCGCGCCAGGCCCTCGAGCGCCAATCCCGTGAACTCGAGACCCCGGTCCCCGGTTTCGCGGCCGAGGGCGGCGGCGCGAATGCCGCCGGCCTGCGCCAGCGCCGGATCGTGCCCGCGGAACAGGGCACTCTCGGCGTCCCGCAGCAGCAGCCAGCCGAATTCGGCGCTGTGCTCGTGACCCGCGAGGAGGCGGCGCGCCCGCTCGAGCCACCCGGCGGACACGGCGGTGTCGCCGCGGAACGCGAGGTAGTCCCACACGAGCCAGAGCGCCACGCGCGCGGCGCCCTTGGCATCGTTCTGCTCGCGGTAGAGACGGTAGGCGCGCTCGCGGGTGTCGAAGGTCATGGTGGCATCATCCAGCCACCACGCCGCCATACCGAGGTGCTCCAGCGCCTGGGGCGTCTCGCCGGCGGTGAGGCTCGCCTGGAACAGGGTGCGCGCGTCCTCCCAGGCCCCTCGCTGGAGGGCCTCGAGGCCAGCGGCGATCGGATCAGAGGTCAAGGGTCCCGTAACGAATCCTCCCACCGGAGAGGCGCGGGGTCAAGCGGAATTGACCCGCGGCGCAGCCCTGTTACGCTTGCAGGCGTGAACCTCCACGCCGCGCAGTCCCCTCAGCTGTCACTGTTCGGGGCGTACGCGCTGCCCCGCTTGTCCAAGTCCCGCTTCGCGGCCGGGGTTCAGTGCCACAAGCTCCTGTGGTGGAAATCCCACGAGCCGGGGGCCGTGGAGCTCCAGCCGGACAAGGTCCTGCGCGACCGCTTCGATCAGGGCACGCAGGTCGGCGTACTCGCCCGGGAGCGGTTCCCGGGCGGCGTGCTGATCGACCTGCCGCACAACGCGTTCGCCGAGCGCCTGCAACGGACGCGGGCGACGCTGGATGCCGGCTTCCCCGTGATCTTCGAAGCGAGCTTCGTCGCCGACGACACTTTCGTGGCGATCGACGTGCTCGAACGGCTCGACCAAGGGTTCCGGTTGATCGAGGTGAAGTCGTCCTCGTCACAGAAGGACGAGCACATCGCGGACGCCGCGATCCAAACGCACGTCGCGCGACAGAACGGCATCGACATCCGCGCCGTCGAGATCATGCACCTCAACAAGGAATTCCGGTTCCCCGACCAGGGCGACCTGTTCATGCGGACCGACGTCACCGAGCCGGTCGCGCAGCTCCTGCCCGCCGTGTCCGCGGAGATCACGTCGCAACTCGACGCGCTGCTCGGCCCGCTGCCCGATGTCGCGATCGGCCTGCACTGCTTCGAGCCGCGCGCGTGCCCGTTCCTCGCGCGCTGCTGGCCGCAGACGACCGACCACATCATCAAGCTGTACAACGTCGGCCCCAAGAAGGCGTGTGACTACATGCTGACGGGGGTCCACACGATCGGGGAGATCCCGCCCAAACAAAGGCTCCCCGATGCGGCGAAGCGGCAGATCCGGGCCATGAACGAGAACCGGCTGATCGTCGAACCCCACCTCGCGAAGGCGTTGGAGCCGTTTGCGGGAAAGCTCGGTTTCCTCGATTTCGAGACCATCTCCCGGGCGGTCCCGGTGTGGCCGGGGATGTCGCCGTGGGAGCAGGCGGCGGCGCAATTCAGCTACCACGAAGCGCGGGGCGACGGCACGTACCGCCACGTCGGATACCTGGCCGAAGGCCCGGCAGACGCGCGGCCGGGACTTGCGCAGGCGATGCTCGAGGCCACAGCGGCCGCCGAGCGCATCGTGATGTACACCCCGTTCGAGCGGACCCGGATTCGCTCGATGCAACAGGCGGTGCCGGAGCTGGCGGACGAGCTCAAGCATCTCGAGGACAAGCTCATCGATCTCCATCCGGTGATCCGGGACCACGTGTACCATCCCGACTTCCTGGGCAGCTTCAGCCTCAAGTACGTGCTGCACCCGTTGGTGCCGGAGCTCACGTACAACGATCTGGTGATCGTGGACGGCCTGGTGGCGAGCGTGGAAATCGCCCGGCTGCTGTTCGTGGCGCAGCGCATCCCGCCCGAGGAGCGCGATCGCGTGCGGAAGGATCTCCTGGACTATTGTGAGCGGGACACGTGGGCGATGGTGAAACTCCTGGAGCGGCTACGAGAACTGGCTCGCCCAACGTAACGGGCGCGGCCGCGCCACCAGCCACACGCCGAGAAAGATCCCCGCGGCGGCGACGAGCATGGTCGCGGACGGTGTTTCCCCGAACATCAAATGACTCGCCAGAGTAGCCACCAGCGGCTGCGCGTAGACGTAGACCGCCGTGGTCGAAGCGGTCACGCGCGCCAGCGCGAACATGTTGAACAGATACGCGAGCACCGTCGGGAATACGACGATGTACGCGAGCGCCCACCAGGCGGTGGCGTGACCCGTCGCCGGGATCAGCGGCGTGCCGCGCGCGAAGAGCGGCACGAACGGCAGCGACAGGATGTAGGCCCACCCGATCACCACCAGCGGCGGATAGCGCCCCGCCAATGGCTTCGAGACCACGAGATAGGCCGAATAGCAGAGCGCGTTGCCAGCCATCAGGAGATTGCCGAGCCCGTAACGGCCCAGGCCGTGGAATCCGTGCTCGAAGAGCAGCGGAAGCGTGCCGCCGAGCGCCACGAGCACACCAAGCAGCCGGACCGGGCTGAAAGTCTCCTGCCCCACCACGCTGGCGATCGCGAACGTGAACACCGGGATGAGGCACATGACGAGCGTCGCGTTGATCGGCGTCGAGTGCGAGAGCCCGACCAGAAAGAACGCCTGATTGAGCCCGACTCCGAGCCAGGCGGCCGCGACGAACCGCGGCAGGTCCGCCCGGGCGGGGAGCAGCGCGCCGCCATGGCGGAGGGCGGCGAGGGCGAAGAGGATGACCGCGCCCGCACCGAGTCGCCACACCGCGACGCCCAGCGGCGAGAGTCCACCCGGAAGGAAGATGTAGACGCCGAACACCGGGAAGAGGCCGAACGAGGCTTGGGCGGC
>Ga0326731_1000051_pt1 | contig 29148 bp, 26 predicted proteins | sample MHFSIPfraction_FD_207645 | JGI IMG/M metagenome (GOLD analysis project Ga0326731, IMG submission 207645) | Lab enriched peat soil microbial communities from Michigan Hollow, Ithaca, NY, United States - MHF9FY SIP fraction | ecosystem: Environmental > Terrestrial > Soil > Wetlands > Peat | place...
ATGCAAGCCGCGCATCGCGCCCGACTCGAGCAGTCGCGGCAACAGCCCTCTCACTGTCTCCCAAGACGAGTCCACGAGCAGGTCCTGGATCGAGAGACCCTGCAGCTCCGCGAGCGACATACCGGCGAAGTGCAGCGCGGCGCGGTTCGCGTCGAGCAGCTCGAGGTCGCGATCAAAGAGCAGAATGATGTCTTCCACTTCTTCGAGAAAGCGGCGCACGCCTTGGAGATTCCGCATGTCGGGAAGCGGACCGGAGCGCAGCGCGAGCTCCGATAAGCGGCGGTGTAGGGCCTCGCGCCCCTCGAGATCCGACGCGAGCAAGATCACTTCGCGCAAGCCGTGCTCGTGGCGCCGATCGCGACATGGAATCCAGTCGAGCACCTCGTAGCAGCAGCGATCGCCCCCGCGCGCGGCGCACTCGACGTGCGCGACCGCTACCGGTTCGTCGCCGGCGCAGCGCGCGAGCAGCGCGCGCAAGGCGCCCAGACGAAACTCACATTCCGAAGCGTCTGGCGGAAAGCCGGGAACGTTCGACCAGATCACCTGTGTGTCGTCGCCGCTCGGCTGCACGACGACGCTCGAATGTCGATCCAAGAACCGAGCCCAGAGAGGGAGCTCGGCGAGAACGACGCTCGGATCCTGGGCGAGCTCCGCGAGCGCCGCGATCCATTGCTCGCTCGCGCGCCACAGCCGTTCCCCGGCGGTGTAGGCGTTCTCGCGCCGCGCCAGCGCCTCGAGCCACTCGCTCCGCTGCACCCACAGCGCGCGCCGTGCTCGGTCTTCCTCGGAGACGACAGGGATCGCCACCCCGCCCTCGCCGCGCAGCGCCTCGACGCTGCGCAGCGCGCGTTCGCTCACCGTGCCGCGTGCCGCGTCACTCAGTGCTCGATGATCTCGAGGATGTACCGCTTGTTCTCCTTGCCACTCGCAGCCGCCAAGATGGTGCGGATCGCCGAGGCATGCGCGCCGCCCTTGCCGATCACCTTGCCGAGGTCTTCCTTCGCGACGTTCAGCTCGATGACGTGAGCATGGTTGCCTTTGATCTCGGTGATCTCCACGAAATCCGGCTGATCCACCAACGCCTTCACGATCATCTCGACCAGTTCCTTCATCGACGACTCCTGAGCGAGGGTGCCGGGCGAGTGCGACTTCCAAGCGAAAGGAGATACCGACCCGATGGAAGCGCGCGGAGCGTTACGCTTTCGAGTGTCTCACCCCGCTTCCGGGGGGTCAACCATTCGGATTGCGAGTGCGCGCGAGGTATTGGAAGACGTACTTGCCTAGCACGTCGAGCTCGAGATTCACGACTTGGTCGCGTTCGAGCGAACCCAAGGTCGTGACCGCGCGCGTGTGGGGGATCAGCGCCACCGAGAAGCCGCGCTCGTCGGGATCGACGGCGGTGAGCGAGACTCCTTCGACCGCGATCGATCCCTTGGGCACGACCTGCACCGCGAGCTCCCGTGCGCAGTCGATGCGCACCAGTCGATCGTCGCCGTCGGCCCGCACTTCGCGCACCGTGCCGACGCCGTCGACGTGACCTTGCACGATGTGGCCGTCGAGACGCGCGTCCGCGCGCATCGCGCGCTCGAGATTCAGCGCGCCGCCCGCCTTGCGGTTGCCGAGCGAGGTCATGCGCAGTGACTCGGGAACGACTTGGAACGCGAGTCGGTCGCCGCGCACCGCGATGACGGTGAGACAAGTGCCGGAAAGCGCGACGCTGTCGCCGAGCTTCACCTCGCGCGCGATCTCGCCGCCGACCTCGACCTCGAGCTCGACGCGCCCGGCGACCGTTTCGAGACTCGTGATTCGCGCGACGCGCTCGACGATTCCGGTGAACACGTCGCTCAGCGCGGCTTGAAGCGGAAGTTGTGCTCGGCCTCGATCCAGCGGGTGGTCATCGAGTGACTCCGCATGACGACCGAGTGAGTCATCGCGCCCTCCGCGCGGAAACGAACTCCCTTGAGGAAGTCGCCCTCGGTCACGCCCGTGCCCGCGAAGAGCACGTCGCCGCGCGCGAGCTCGGCGAGCGTCAGCTTCGCGTTCACATCCTTCATGCCCATCGCGCGCGCGCGATCGGCTTCGCCTTGGTTGCGCGGCCGCAGGCGTCCCTGCAGATCTCCGCCCTGACAGCGAAGTGCGGCGGCCGCGATGACTCCTTCCGGCGCGCCGCCGGTTCCCATGAGGACGTCCACCTGGTGCGCGCGGCTGCACGTCGCGATCGCTGCCGACACGTCGCCGTCCTTGATCAGGCGGATGCGCGCGCCCGCCTTGCGCACTTCGTCGATCAGCTTCTCGTGGCGCGGCCGATCGAGGATGACCACGGTCAGATCCTGAACCGGCACGCCCATCGCCTTCGAGATGCTCTTCAGGTTGTGAGTCGGGCTCTTGTCGATGTCGATCGCGCCGCGCGCGGCGGGACCGACGGCGATCTTCTCCATGTACGTGTCGGGCGCATGCAGGAAGCCGCCCTCCTCCGCCGCCGCGATCACCGAGAGCGAGTTCTGTCCGCCGGTCGCGCAGATGGTCGTGCCCTCGAGCGGGTCGAGCGCGATCTCGATCTTCGGCCCGCTGCCGGTGCCGACTTTCTCGCCGATGAACAGCATCGGCGCCTCGTCGCGCTCGCCCTCGCCGATCACGATCGTGCCGTCCATCTCGATCTTGTTGAGCGCGGTGCGCATCGCGTCGACCGCCGCTTGATCCGCGGCGGTCTCGTCGCCGCGCCCCATCAGGTGCGCACACGCGAGCGCCGCGGCTTCCGTTGCGCGCACCAACTCGAGTGCCAGGTTCCGATCCATGGCCATGAGACTCCCTCTCTTAGTTCCCGAAACGCCGATCGATCTGCCGCAGTATCTCGCTTCGCACCGCGTCGTAGCGCGCCGGCAGAGGGACGGGTGGATTGGCGAGTCGCGCATCGATCCCCGACAGCTGCGACGCGTGATACTTCACCTTGAAGTCGGTGAACTTGAGACCGTGCGCGGTCGAGATGACGACGACGCGCTGGTCCTTCTTGATCTCGCCGCGCGCGATCAGCTTCTTCATTGCCGCGAGCGCCACGCCCGTGTGCGGGCAGTTGTAGAGACCGGTGAGATCGGCTTCGGCCACGGCGTCCGCGAGCTCGTCCTCGGTCGCCTGCTCGACGATCCCCTCGAAGCGCTTCAAGGTCGCGATCGCGCGGTCGATCGACACGGGGTTTCCGATCTGGATCGCCGACGCCAAAGTCGGCAGCGCCTGCACCGGCTCGTATTTCTCGTAGTCCGTCTTGTAGCTGAGATAGAGCGGATTCGCGTTCGCGGCCTGCGCGGCGCAGATCTTCGGCAGGCGGTCGATGATGCCGAGCTCGAGCCACTCGAGCAGGCCTTTGCCGAGCGCGGCGACGTTGCCGAGGTTGCCCGCCGGAATCACGATCCAGTCCGGCACTTCCCAATCGAACTGCTGCACGATCTCCATGCCGATCGTCTTCTGACCCTCGATGCGCAGTGAGTTCATCGAGTTGGCCATGTAGATGCCGTCGCGCTCGGCGATCTGCTTCATGATCTCCATGCAGCCGTCGAAATCCGTCGCGAGTGACAGCGTGATCGCGCCGTTCGCCACGGGCTGCACGAGCTGCGCGATCGACACCTTGTCCTGCGGCAGGAGCACCACCGCGGGGATGCCCGCGTACGCCGCATAGGCGGCGAGCGCGGCGGAAGTGTCTCCGGTCGACGCGCAGGCGACCGCGCGCACGTCCCGGCCGCGCTTGATCATCTCGTTCACGACCGACACGAGCACGGTCATGCCGAGATCCTTGAAGCTGCCGGTGTGCGTGTTGCCGCACTGCTTGACCCACAGATCCTCGACGCCGAGCTGTACGCCGAGGCGCTTGGCCCAAAACAGATTGGTGTGTCCCTCGAACATCGACACGATGTTGTCTTCGGCGACCACCGGGCAGACGAGCTCGCGCTTCCCCCAGACGCCGGAGCCGTACGGCCACTCGGTCGTGTGCGCGCGTGACTCGAAGATCTTCATCCACTTCTGCGGCGGCGTCTTCTTCAGGCGCTCGAGGTCGTGCTGGACCGTGAGCAGGCCGCCGCAGTGCGGACACTTGTAGATCACGTCGGTGAGCTCCCAGCGACCTTCGCAGCCGCGGGCGCACTCGAACCAGGCGTCATATTTCGGTGTACGGCTCGGTGTCATGGCTACAGCTCCCGTTCGATGCGGATCTTCTGCGCCCTGGCGACGACCTCGGGCAAGCGCTCGATCTGGGCGAGCGCCGCGTCGAGATCCGCCTGGCGAGCCTCGTGGATCGTCAGCACGATCGGCACGCCGCGCGATTCGTGTCGCTCCTCCTGAAGGACGCTCGCGATGCTGATGCCGCGGGCGCCGAGCTCCCCGGTGATCTTCGAAAGCACGCCGGGTTTGTCGAGCGCGGTGAAGCGAACGTAGTACTCGCCGCGCTCTTCGCCGGGCTTACACAGAACTGCGTCGCGCGGCTCGGGCGTGCCGAGCGGCGGCACGCGGCCGGCAATGCCGTGGCGCCGTGCCCGCGCCAGCTCCATCAAGTCGGAGAGCACCGCGCTCGCGGTCGGCAGCGCGCCCGCGCCCGCGCCGTAGTAGAGAGTCGGCCCGGAGAGCTCACCGTGCACCTCGATCGCGTTCATCGAGCCGTCGACGCCGGCCAGCACGCTCGCGCGCGGGATCATCGTCGGATGCACGCGCGCCTCGATGCCCGAGGGCGAGCGCTTCGCCACGGCGAGCAACTTGATGCGCAGTCCGATGCGCTTGGCGTACTCGACGTCCGCCGGCACGATGCGCCGGATGCCGTCGATCGGGAACGCGTCGGGCGCGAGGCGCACGCCGAAGGCGAGTCCGACCAGGATGGCGAGCTTGTGCGCGGAGTCGACGCCGTCGACGTCGAAGCTCGGGTCGGGCTCCGCGTAGCCGAGCTCCTGTGCGCGCTTGAGACACACTTCGTACGGCTCGCCGTTCGCCTCCATCTGCGTGAGGATGTAGTTGCACGTGCCGTTCACGATCCCGTGCACGGCGAGCAGGCGATCCGCGCACAGTCCCTCGCGGAGCGCGCGCAGCACCGGGATCGTCCCGCCCACGCTGGCCTCGAACGCGATCTCGCCGCCCTTCGACGCGGCCAGCGCGTAGATCTCGGCGCCATGAGTCGCGAGCAGCGCCTTGTTCGCAGTGACGACGTGCTTTCCCGCGTCGAGCGCGCCCAGCACGACGTCCTTCGCGACGCGCGTCCCACCGACGAGCTCGACGACGAGATCGATCTCCGGATCGTCGACCAGCTCGCGCCAGTCGCGCGAGAGACGCACGCCCGCGAGTGACACGCCGCGATCGCGCTCGAGGTCGATGTCCGCGACGCGCGCCAGCTCGAGCGGGAAGCCGAGCCGCTCCGCGACGAGCGTGCCGTGACTCGCGAGCGCGCGCACGAGCCCGGTGCCGATCGTCCCGAGCCCGACCAGACCGATGCGCATCGCGCGCTCAGCCATCGCGGAGGAGCTTCCGCATGCTGCGCACCGCCTGGCGGATGCGGTGTGTGTTCTCGACCAGCGCGAAGCGCACGAAGCCCTCGCCCGCCGGGCCGAACCCGACGCCGGGCGCGACCGCGACCTGCGCCTGCTCGAGCAAGAGCTTGGAGAACTCGAGTGACCCGAGGCCCGCGAACCTCTCCGGCACGGGCGCCCAGACGAACATCGTCCCGAGCGGCTTCTCGATCTTCCAGCTCGCCTGCTCGAGTCCATCCACCAGCGCGTTGCGGCGCTGGCGGTAGTCCTCGACGATGTCGGCGACGAAGTCCTGCGGCCCGTCGAGCGCGATGATCGTCGCGATCTGGATCGGCTGGAACGTGCCGTAGTCGAGATAGCTCTTCACGCGCCCGAGCACGCGGATCAGCTCCGGGTTGCCGGCCGCGAAGCCGACGCGCCAACCCGCCATCGCGTGCGACTTCGAGAGCGAAGTGAATTCGATCGCGCAGTCGAGCGCGCCCGGAACCTGCAAGACACTCGGCGGCACGTAGCCGTCGAAGCAGATCTCGGCGTATGCGAGGTCGTGCACCAGGACGAGGTCGTTCGCGCGGCAGAAGTCGACGAGCCGCGTGAGATACGCGAGATCGACCGTCGCCGTCGTCGGGTTGTGCGGGAACGAGGCGATCAACATCTTCGGCCGCGGGGTGCTCGCCAAGGTCGCCTCTTCGAGGCGACCGAGCAGACCGTCGAGGGGATGCAGCGGAACGCGGCGGACGTCGCCGCCGGCGATCAGCACCGAGAAGCTGTGGATCGGATAGCACGGATCCGGACACAGGACGGTGTCACCACGCTGGATGCCCGCGATCACGAAGTGAGACAGTCCCTCCTTCGCGCCGATCGTCGACATCACCTGGGTCTCGGGGTCGAGGGTCACCGCGTAGCGGCGCTGGTACCAGCGCGCCATCGCCCGGCGCAGGTTCGGAAGGCCGCGCGACGCCGAGTAGTGGTGGTTGCGCGGATCGCGCGCGGCCTCGACCAGCTTCTCGACCACGTGCGGCGGCGTCGGGTGATTCGGGTTCCCGAACCCGAGGTCCACCACGTCCTCGCCCGCGCGCCGCGCGCGCGCCTTCAGATCGTTCACGATCGCGAGCACGTACGGGGGCAGTCGATCCAGCTTCTCGAACTTCATGATGCAGAGCCTCGGAGGGGGGAGAGGAGGTGCAGCGCCGTATCGGCGTGGAAAGAGCTGCGCACGAGCGGACCGCTCTCGACGTGGCGGAATCCGAGCGCGCGCGCCTCGCCGCCGAGCTCGGCGAACTCTGCGGGCTCGAGGTAGCGCGTCACCGGGCGGTGTCGCAGCGTCGGTCGCAGATACTGGCCGAGCGTGACACAGTCGACTCCGGCCCGGCGCAGATCGCGAAACACCGCGACGAGCTCGTCGCGCGTCTCGCCGAGGCCGAGCATGAGTCCCGACTTCGTGAGCGTCTCGGGCCGGCGGGCCTTCACGCGCTCGAGCAGCGCCAGCGACCGATCGTAGCGCGCGCCGATGCGCACCTCTCGGTAGAGGCTCGGCACCGTCTCGAGATTGTGGTTGTAGACCTCGGGGCGCGCGTCCGCGACGCGGTCGATGCACTCGGGGTCGCCCCGGAAGTCGGGCGTGAGCACCTCGACCGACGCGTCCGGCGCCGCGCGCCGAAGCTCGCCCACCGTGCGCGCGAACTGACTCGATCCCTGGTCGGGCAGGTCGTCGCGATTCACACTGGTCAACACGACGTGCCGCAGGCCGAGCTCACTCGCGGCGGCCGCGACCTGCTCCGGCTCGCGCGGATCCACGGGCCGGCCGAGGCCGGTGGCGACGTGACAGAAGCGACAGGCACGGGTGCACACGTCGCCGAGCAACATGAAGGTCACCGTGCCGCGGCCGAAACACTCGGCCAGGTTCGGACAGCGCGCTTCCTCGCAAACCGAGTGGAGTCCGCGGCGGCGCAGCATGCGCTTCATCTCGAACGCGGCGGGACTCGGTCTCGCCGGGCTCACGCAGTGCGGCGGCAGCCGGGCGAGAACGCCCGAGGTCCGCGACTCGCCTAGGGAATCGGACATGGGAGGCCCAGGGTATTCGAGCGGGCGTGCCGCTGCCAGCAGGCCTTCCGGCGCGCGCGGGGTGGGCGCGCGGCCTCTCCTCGGCGCTCGCGGGTACGCTCGAAGCCTCGTCGAGCGCCGCGCGCCCACCCCGCGCGCGAACGCGGCACTGGCAACTCGAGCGAGCTAAGTCTCGGGTCTTCTCGAGCAGAGTGACTGCAATCGCGCGGCGAGGCGAGAGCCGCCTCGAGCCGAGCCCTGCAAGCGGCGCGGCCGCGCGCAGCGAGCCGAAGGCGAGCGAAGTCAGTCGGACGTGGCGCGGCACGGGCAACTCGAGCGAACTAGGTCTCTGGTCTTCTCGAGCAGAGTGACTGCGATCGCGCGGCGAGGCGAGAGCCGCCTCGAGCCGAGCGCAAGCGGCGGCAGCCGCGCGCAGCGAGCCCCCGGCGAGCGAAGCTAGTGAGTGACTAGGTCGAGGCGCGCGCCCCAGCGGCGCGCGATGGCGGCGCGCAGACCGGGGCTCTCGGCGAGGCTCGGGTCGCGCGCCAGCAGTTGCGCGGCCGCGTCGCGCGCCGCGCTGAGATACTCGCCGTGCCGCACCAGGTCCGCGAGGCGGAGCTCCGGGAGATGGCCGGCCTGGCGCGTGCCGAGCCATTCGCCCGCGCCGCGGATCCGCAGGTCGGCATCGGCGATCTCGAAGCCCGAGTCGCTGCGCTCGAGGATCGCCAGGCGCTCGACACTCTCCGGTGTCGTCGCGTCCGCGATCAGCAGCGCGCGCCCGGGCCGACCGCCGCGCCCCACCCGACCGCGGAGCTGATGGAGCTGAGCGAGCCCGAAGCGCTCGGCGTGCTGCACGATCAGGAGCGTCGCGTTCGGGACGTCGACGCCGACTTCGATCACCGTCGTCGCGACCAGCACGCGCACGCGGCCCGCCACGAACTCGGCCATGGTCCGCGCGCGCTCACTCCGCTCGACCCGCCCGTGCACGAGCGCGGCCGAGACGCCGGGCAGTGCCTTCCGCAGGCGCTCGAAGCCGCGCGTCGCGTCCTTGAGATCCGCCTTCTCCGACTCCTCGACGAGCGGGTACACGACGAAGATCTGCTCGCCGCGCTTCAGGGTCTGAGTCACTTGCGACATCACGGCGCGGCCTTCCGTCGGCGCGACGACGCGTGTCTCGACCGGGGCCCGGCCCCGCGGCCGCTCGCGCAGGGTCGAGTGATCGAGATCGCCGAAGACGGTGAGCGCGAGCGAGCGCGGGATCGGCGTCGCGGACATCGCGAGCAAGTGCGGGTTCTCGCCCTTGCGCGCGAGCGCACGGCGCTGCGCGACGCCGAAGCGGTGCTGCTCGTCAATCACGACCAGGCCGAGGCGCGGCAGCTCGACGGACTCCGAGAACAGCGCGTGCGTGCCGACGACGATCTGCACCTCGCCGCGCTCGAGCCAGCGCGCGAGCTCGGCGCGCTCGCGCGGCGGCGTCGCGCCCGTGAGGAGCGCGGCGCGCAGGCCGAGGGGCAACGCCAAACGGTGGAAGGTCTCGAAGTGCTGCTCGGCGAGGATCTCGGTCGGCGCGAGCAGCGCGGCGGTCCGGTGCGCGGCGTGCGCGGCCGCGGCCGCGAGCACCGCGAGCACGGTCTTTCCCGTGCCGACGTCGCCGACGAGCAGCCGGTTCATCGGCGAGCGGCGCGCGAGGTCCGCGCGGATCTCGCGCCACGCCCGCTCCTGGTCGCCGGTGAGCGCGAACGGCAGCGCAGCGCGCGCGCGCGCCTCGGCCTCGTCGGAGAGCACGAGCGGCTCCGTCACTCTTCGGTGTAGCTCGCGCCGCCGCTGCTCGAGCCCGAGCTGCAAGAGGAACAGCTCCTCGGCCACCAGCCGCAAGTGATACGGCGTGTTCCGCTCGCGCAGGCGCGCGGGGTCGAGGCCGACGCTCGGGATGTGCACCTCGCGGAGCGCGGCGCCGATCTCCGCGAGCGCGAGCTGCGCGACCGTCGCATCGGGCAGCCAGCCATCGACCAGATCGCCCGCGGAGCGCACGGCCGACTCCACCAGGCGCCGCAGGGTGCGCGGCGGCAGCCCCTCGACGGCCGAGTAACTCGGCACGATGCGCGGCAGCTCGCCCGGTTCGGTTTCCGCGGCCAGCACCTCGATGTCGGGGTGGTGCAGCTCCTTCGCGAAGCGGTAGCGCCGCACCTCGCCCGCGACGAGCACGCGTGCGCCCGGCGCGAGCCGGTCCTGGAAGGTCTGGATGCCGCGAAACCACTTGAGCTGCACGGCGCCGGTGCCGTCGGAGACGATCGCCTGAAAGAAGCGCCGGCCGTTGCGCAGCGGGACGACACCACTGCGTGTCACCGTGCCCGCGAAGACCGCGGAGCGGCCGACCTCGAGTTTCTCGATGGGCGAGATCTCGCGCCGATCCTCGTAGGCGCGCGGCAGAAAGAACAACAGGTCCTCGACGCTCGCGATCTCCTTGCGCGCCAGCGCCTGCGCGGTCTTCGGTCCGACGCCGGGCACGCGAGACACCGGCTGGGCGAGCCAGCGCTCCGGGAAGGTCGGCGCGAGCAGCGCCGCGAGTGACTTCGCGATCTCGTCCAGGACCTCCGGGCTCGCGCCCGCCTCGAGACGCGCGCTCGCCTCGCGCAGTCGCTTGGCGGCCTCCGGCGGGATCCACAGCTCCGCGGCGCGCTCGAGCGCGGAGCGCAGGGTGCCCGCGAGATCGCGCACGCGCTCCGCGACCTCGGGTCCGCGGCGCGCGAACTCGAGCGGTCCGCGAATGGCGGCGACGGCGTCGCGCCAGCGCGACATGTCAGCGCGGGTGGAGGTCCTGCAAGGCGATCGGCTCGATCTCTCCCGCACGCAGCGCGCGAATCGCGGCGGCGGCAGCGCGCGCGCCTGCAAGCGTCGTGAAGTACGGAATGCCGGCCTCGAGCGCGGAGCGCCGCATCGACGCGGAGTCACGCACCGCGACGGCGTCACCGATCCGTGTCGTCGCGATGACGAGTGACACCTTCCCGGAGCGAATCAGCTCCTCCACGTGCGGCGAACCTTCGCGAACTTTGTTGATCACGGAGCTCTCGAGCCCGCGCTCGCGCATGAACGTCGCCGTGCCGCGCGTCGCGACGAGCGCGAAGCCCTCGTCCTGAAGCGAGCGCAGCGCCGCGATCGACGCGCCCTTGTCCTCGTCGCGCAGTGACACGAGCACCGTGCCCGACGTCGGCAGATCGTTGCCCGCGCCGCGCTGCGCCTTGGCGTACGCTCGGCCGAACTCGCGGTCGATGCCCATGACTTCGCCCGTGCTCTTCATCTCCGGGCCGAGCAGCGTGTCGACGCCCGGGAACTTCACGAACGGGAAGACCGACTCCTTCACCGACACGTGCGCGGGGACGATCTCCTGCGCGAACCCGAGCTCGGCGAGCGTCTTCCCGGCCATCACGCGGGCGGCGACCTGCGCGATCGGCACGCCGATCGCCTTCGATACGAACGGCGCGGTGCGCGACGCGCGCGGATTCACCTCGAGCACGTACACGGAGTCTTCCGCGATCGCGAACTGCACGTTCATGAGGCCGACGACGCCGAGCTCGAGCGCGAGCGCGCGCGTCGCGCGTTCGATCTCCTCGACGAGATAGCGCGCCAGGCTGTACGGAGGCAGCGAGCAGGCCGAGTCACCCGAGTGAATGCCCGCCTCTTCGATGTGCTCCATGATTCCGGCGATCACGGCCTGCTTCCCGTCGCAGAGCGCGTCGACGTCGACCTCGATCGCGTTCGCGAGAAAGCGGTCGACCAGCACCGGATGCTCGGGCGACGCAGTGACGGCCTCGCGCATGTACGTCTCGAGCTCGACCAGGTCGTGCACGATGCGCATCGCGCGCCCGCCGAGCACGTACGACGGTCGCACCAGCACCGGATAGCCGATGCGCTCGGCGAGTCGCTTCGCGTCGTCGACGCTGCGCGCCGTGCCGTTCTCGGGCTGGCGGAGGCCCAGCTTGCGCAGGAGCTCCGCGAAGCGCTCGCGATCCTCCGCGCGGTCGATCGCATCGGGGCTCGTGCCGATGATCGGCACGCCGGCCTTCTCGAGCGCCACCGCGAGGCGCAGCGGCGTCTGCCCCCCGAACTGCACGATCACGCCCTGCGGCCGCTCGCGCGCGACGATCGCGAGCACGTCTTCGAGAGTGAGTGGCTCGAAATACAGGCGGTCACTCGTGTCGTAGTCGGTCGAGACCGTCTCGGGGTTGCAGTTCACCATGATGGTCTCGAAGCCGTCCTTCTCGAGACCGAGCACCCCGTGCACGCAGCAGTAGTCGAACTCGATCCCCTGCCCGATCCGGTTCGGGCCGCCGCCGAGGATCATGATCTTCGGGCGCGCCGTCGGCTCGGCCTCGCACTCCGACTCGTAGGTCGAGTAGAGATACGGCGTGTGCGCCTCGAACTCGGCGCCGCAGGTGTCGACGCGCTTGTAGACCGGGACGATCCCGCGCGCGAGCCGCTCGGCGCGGACTGCGTCCTCGCTGACGCCGGAGAGCTTCGCGAGCCGGCGGTCGGAGAAGCCCGCGCGCTTCGCCCCCACCAGGTCGCGCGTCTTCGGATCGCGGTAGAGTGACTCGGCCGCCACAATCTCGGAGACGTGCCACAGGAACCACGGGTCGATCGCCGTGCACGCGTTCACCCACTCGATGCTCCGGCCGCGGCGGAACGCCTCGCCGACGGCCCAGAGCCGATCCGGGCCGGGAATGCGCAGCTTCTGCTCGAGCTCGGCGTCGTCGACGCCGAGCTCCTCGAAGCCGTAGCGGTCGGTCTCGAGCGAGCGGATGCCCTTCTGCAGTGACTCGCGGAAAGTGCGCCCGATCGACATCGCCTCGCCGACCGACTTCATCTGCACGCCCAGGCGCGGATCGGCCTGCGGGAACTTCTCGAAGGTGAAGCGCGGGATCTTGGTCACGACGTAGTCGATCGTCGGCTCGAAGCTCGCCGGAGTCACTCGGGTGATGTCGTTCGGAATCTCGTCGAGCGTGTAGCCGATGGCCAGCTTCGCGGCGATCTTCGCGATCGGAAAGCCGGTGGCCTTCGACGCGAGGGCGGACGAGCGAGATACGCGCGGGTTCATCTCGATGACCGTCATCGCCCCGGTCTTCGGGTGCACCGCGAACTGGATGTTCGAGCCGCCGGTCTCGACCCCGATCTTGCGGATGATCGCGATCGCCGCGTCGCGCATCCGCTGGTACTCCTTGTCCGTCAGCGTCTGCGCGGGCGCGACGGTGATCGAGTCACCCGTGTGCACGCCCATGGGATCGAAGTTCTCGATCGAGCAGATGATGACCACGTTGTCCGCCCGGTCGCGCATCACCTCGAGCTCGAACTCCTTCCAGCCCAGCACCGACTGCTCGACCAGCACCTCTCCGCGCGGCGAGAGGTGCAAGCCCCACTTGAGCTTCTCCTCGAAGTCCTTCGCCGTCTCGGCGATCGAACCGCCCGAGCCGCCGAGCGTGAAGCTCGGCCGGATGATCGCCGGCAGGCCGATCTCGGCGAGCACCGACTTCCCCTGCGCGAGGTCGGTGACGTACACGGACTTGGGCACGTCGAGCCCGATCTCGCGCATCGCGGTGCGGAAGCGCAGGCGATCCTCCGCCATCAGGATCGAATCGAGCTGCGCGCCGATCAGGCGAATCCCGAGTCTCTCGAGCACGCCGCTCTCGGCCAGCGCGATCGCGCAGTTCAGCGCGGTCTGCCCGCCCAGCGTCGGCAGCACCGCGTCGGGCCGCTCGATCTCGAGGATGCGCGCGACCGTATCGGGAGTCACCGGCTCGATGTAGGTGCGCGAGGCGAACTCGGGATCGGTCATGATCGTGGCCGGGTTCGAGTTCACCAGGATGACCTCGATGCCCTCCTCGCGCAGCGCCTTGCACGCCTGCGTGCCCGAGTAGTCGAACTCGCACGCCTGACCGATCACGATCGGGCCCGCGCCGATCAGCAGTACACGCCGAAGTGTCGTGTCCCTAGGCATGCTGCGCCTCGATCAGGTCGCGGAAGCGGTCGAACAGGTACGCGAGGTCGTGCGGCCCGGGCGAGGCCTCGGGGTGGTACTGCACCGAGAACACCGGCAGGGTGCGGTGGCGCAGCCCTTCGACGGTGTCGTCGTTCAGATTCACGTGCGTGATCTCGACGTCGCCCGCGCGGCGCAGCGCCTCGGCGTCGACCGCGAAGCCGTGGTTCTCCGACGCGATCATCACGCGGCCCGACTGCTCGTCGCGCGCCGGCTGGTTCGCGCCGTGGTGACCGAAGCGCAGCTTCTTCGTCGTGCCGCCGAGCGCCAGCCCGAGGATCTGGTGACCCAGACAGATCCCGAAGATCGGGAGCTTCGCAGCGACCAGCTCGCGCACGATCGAAATCGCGTAAGTCACCGCCGCCGGATCGCCGGGCCCGTTGCCGAGAAACACGCCGTCGGGCTTCAGCGCGAGTGTCTCGCGCGCCGGCGTGCTCGCCGGCACGACCGTGACGTCGAAGCCGGCGTCGACGAGCTCGCGCAGGATGTTCCACTTCACGCCGTAGTCGTAGGCGACGACCCGGTGGCGCTTTCCGCGGGGCGATCGCGCGCGGACCCGCCATGCGTTTCCTTCGCGCCACTCGTAGCGCCGGCCCTCGGTGACTCCGTCGACGAGGTTCAGCCCGGCCATCGAGGGGATCGCGGCCGCGCGCGCGCGCAGCGCCGCGGGCTCGTGCTCGCCGTGCACGAGCACGCCGTTCGACGCGCCGAGCGTGCGCAGCCGCCGAACCAGCGCGCGGGTGTCGATGCCGCTGATGCCGGGCACCCGGTGGCGCACCAAGTAGTCGTGAAGGGTCTCGCGGCTGCGCCAGTTCGACGGCCGCTCGTTGTAACTGCGCACGACGAAGCCGCGCAGGAAGATGCCGCGTGACTCCTCGTCTTCGGCGTTGCAGCCGGTGTTGCCGATCTCGGGATAGGTCATGCACACGATCTGCCCGGCGTAGGACGGATCGGTGAGGATCTCCTGATAGCCGGTCATGCCGGTGTGGAACACGACCTCACCCTCGCCTGCGACGTCCGCGCCGAACGCCTCGCCGCGGTAGAGCGTGCCGTCGCCGAGCACGAGATACGCGGGGCGCTTCACCGGGCACTCTCCTCGCCGAGCTCGAACACGAGGCGGCCGCCCACCCAGGTCCGCAGCGCGCGGCCGCGCAGCTCGCGCCCGAGGAACGAGGAGTTCTTCGAGCGCGAAGTGAGTCGCGTCGACTCGACCTTCCAGATGCGCTCGGGCTCGACCAGCACGAGATCGGCGGGGGCGCCGGGCTCGAGGGTCCCGCCGGGGATGCCGAGCAGGCGCGCGGGCCGCGTCGCGAGCCGGTCGACGAGCTCGAGCGGCGTCATGCGCTCCTCGCGCACCAGCTCGAGCGCGATGGACAGCGCGGTCTCGAAGCCCACGACGCCGAACGGCGCCGCGGTGAACTCGACGTCCTTCTCGTAGAGCGCGTGCGGCGCGTGATCCGTCGCGACGCAGTCGATCGTGCCGTCCGCGAGCCCTTCGCGCAGCGCCTCGCGATCGCGGGCGCTGCGCAGCGGCGGGGCCATCTTGAAGTTCGTGTCGAAGGTGCGGACGGTCTCGTCGGTGAGCGCGAGGTGGTGCGGAGTCACTTCGGCCGTGACTCGCACGCCGGCAGCCTTCGCCTCGCGGATCAGCTCGACCGAGCGCACGGCCGAGACGTGCGCGACATGCAGATGCGCGCCCGTGAGCCGCGCGAGCTCGTGGTCGCGCGCGACCATCGACGTCTCGGCCTCCGCGGGCGAGCCGGGCAAGCCGCAGCACGTCGCGTGCGCGCCCTCGTGGACGACGCCGGAGCCGCGCAGGTTCAAGTCCTCGCAGTGCGCGATCACCGGCCGGCCGATGCCGCGCGCATACTCGAGCACGCGGCGCATGACGGCGGCGTTCATGATCACCGAGCCGTCGTCGCTGAACGCGACCGCCCCGGCGCCGGCCAGGCCCGCCATCTCGGACATGATCTCGCCGCGCAGGCCTTGGGTCGCGGCGGCGATCACGCGCACGCGCACCGCGCCGGACTCGCGCGCGCGGCGCTGGATGTACTCGGTCACGGCCGGCGTGTCGTTCACCGGGTCGGTGTTCGCCATGCAACACACCGTGGTGTAGCCGCCGGCCGCCGCTGCGCGCGTGCCGGTCTCGATGTCTTCCTTGTACTCCTGGCCGGGCTCGCGCAGGTGCGCGTGCAGATCGACGAAGCCGGGCGCGAGCCACAGCCCGGAAGCCTCGATCACTTCGTCGGGCACCGCCGCGGACTCGCGGCCGACCGACTCGATGCGGTCGTCGACGACGTCGAGGACCCCGATCTCGTCGCGCCCGGAGAGCGGGTCGAGGATGCGCGCGCCCTGGATGCGGGTGCGAGTCACGTCTGGCCGCCGGTCAGCAGGTAGAGCACGGCCATGCGCACCGCGACGCCGTTCGTGACTTGCTCGAGGATGCGCGACGGCTCCGCGTCGGCGACGTCGCTCGCGATCTCGACCCCGCGGTTGATCGGCCCGGGATGCAGGACGATGGCCTCCGGTTTTGCGAGGGCTAGAGTTCGCTGAGTCAGTCCGAAGGTACGAGAATACTCACGTACGGACGGGAACAGCGCGCCGTCGAGCCGCTCCTGCTGGATGCGGAGCATCACGATCACGTCTGCGCCGGCGAGCGCCTGCTCCAGCGAGAAGCACGGCTTCACGCCGAGCACCTCGATGCCCGCGGGCATCATGGTCGGCGGGCCGGCGACGCGAACTTCGGCGCCGAGCTTCGTGAAGCAGTGGATGTCCGAGCGCGCGACCCGGCTGTGCGAGATGTCGCCGACGATCGAGATCACGCGGCCCTCGAGCGAGCCGAGTGACTGGCGCAAGGTGAAGGCGTCGAGCAGCGCCTGAGTCGGGTGCTCGTGGCAGCCGTCGCCCGCGTTCACGACCGGGACGCTCACGCGCTCGGCCAGCATGTGCGGAACGCCGGCCACCGAATCGCGAACCACGAGCACGTCCGCGCTCATCGCCGCCAGGTTCCGCGCCATGTCCGCCAAGGTCTCGGCCTTCGAGAGACTCGAGCCGGCGCGCGTGACGTTGATCGCGTCGGCGGAGAGCCGCTTCGCCGCGATCTCGAAGCTGACACGCGTGCGTGTAGAGGACTCGAGGAAGACGTTGATCACGGTGCGACCGCGCAGGGTCGGCACGCGCTTGATCTCGCGCTGAGAGATCTCGAGCATCGCCTCCGACGTCTCGAGCACGCGCTCGATCTCGGCGCGCGTCATCCCCTCGATCCCGAGCAGGTGCTTCATACGACCGCCACCTCGAGCTCGCCGTCCGGCCGCGCGCGCAGCACCACCCGTTCCGCGCGCGAGGTCGGGATGTTCTTGCCGACGAAATCCACTTTGATGGGCAGCTCGCGGTGTCCGCGATCGACGAGCACCGCGACCTGAATCGCGCCCGGGCGCCCGAAGTCGAGCACCGCGTCCATCGCCGCGCGCACCGTGCGGCCGGTGAACATGACGTCGTCGACGAGGACGACGCGCTTCCCCTCGACCGAGAACGGCATTCGCGTCGGGCGCGGCATCGGCCGCACGCCGCGAGCCACCACGTCGTCGCGGTAGAGCGTGATGTCGAGCGCGCCCAGCGGAACGGCGCGGCCCGCGAGCTCCGCGAGCTGCGCGGCGATCAGCTCCGCGACCGGCTGTCCGCCGCGCACGATCGCGACCAGACACATGTCTTCCGCGCCGGGGTTCCGCTCCAGGATCTCGTGCGCGATGCGCGTGGTGGCGCGCTGGATGCCCGATGCATCGAGAACGACTCGTCCGCCGCCGTCGGCGTCGGGTTTTGCAGCATGCGGGTCGGGTGAGGACATCGCGCGCCTTTGCCCACCTCTCGGGATGGACTTAAAAGGAGTCAGGAGTCGGGCGCAGCCTATCCGACGTCCCCCGCGACGTCAATGAACCCGCGGTGGCTCAGTCGGCCGGGCCCGCGACCCGGTGGCCGATGCGGCGCCAGCGGATCTCCTCGACCTGGAAGGTGACCACGCGCCAGAGCGTGTAGACGAGGTCGCCGACGAAGCTGCGCTCGCCGTCGCCGTCGGACGCGAGCACCCACGACCAGTGAATCAGGAACGCGCGCCCCTTGATCGCCTCGGGTGACACGAAGGAGTGTTGCCAGAAGCGGCTGTCGCGCGAGTTGTCGCGGTTGTCGCCCATCATGAAGTACTGACCGGCGGGGACGATCCACGGGCCCGTAGGCGGCATGCGCGGCAGTGACTCGGGCATGAACTGCAGCACCGTGTATTCGACGCCCTCGGGATTGCGCTCGAGAAAGCGCTGCGCGACGCGCGGCTCGCTGCTGTCGCCGCGGGGATAGACGAACTCGCCCTGCGCGACGCGCTCGACGGCCTGCCCGTTCACCAGGAGCTGTCGGTCGCGGATCTCGATGCGGTCGCCCGGCATGCCGACCACGCGCTTGATGAAGTCCTGACTCGGATCGTCGGGGTACCGGAAGACCATCACGTCGCCGCGCCTCGGCTCGCCGACGGGGACGAGCAGCTGGCCGGTGAACGGCAGGCGCACGCCGTACGCGAACTTGTTCACGAGCACGTAGTCGCCGACGAGCAAGGTCGGGATCATCGAGCCCGACGGAATCTTGAAGGGCTCGACCACGAACGAGCGGATCGCGAGGGCGATCAGCGCGGCCCAGAAGATCGCGCGCAGTGTCTCGAAGCGCGGGCGCGCCTCGCCCTTCTCCCCGCTTGCCTCCGCTTCCTCCGCCTTGGGCAACTCGCGCCTCCTAGTCGTCGCTCGACAGAACCGCGAGGAAGGCGGCCTGCGGGATCTCGACGCGCCCGATCTGCTTCATGCGCTTCTTTCCCTCTTTCTGCTTCTCGAGCAGCTTCTTCTTGCGCGTGATGTCGCCGCCATAACACTTCGCGGTGACGTTCTTCCGCAGCGCCTTCACGTTCACGCGCGCCACGACGCGCGAGCCGATCGCCGCCTGCAGCGCGACCTCGTACATCTGGCGGGGGATGTGCTCCTTCATGCGCGCGATCAGCGCGAGCCCGCGGTGGTGCGCGTTGTCGGCGTGCACGATCACGGACAGCGCGTCGACCGGGTCACCGTTCACGAGCACGTCGAGCTTCACGAGCTTCTCGGCCTTGAAGCCGATCAGATCGTAGTTCATCGACGCGTAACCGCGACTCACCGACTTCAACTTGTCGTAGAAGTCGACCGCGACCTCCGCCAGAGGCAGGTCGTAGCGCACCACGGCGCGCCGGTCGCTGTGCACGGCAAGGTCGCGCTGCACGCCACGCCGGTCCTGACACAGCTGCAGAACGGCGCCGATGTAGGGCGTCGGCATGTGGATCTGGGCGAGGATGCGCGGCTCCAGAATCTCCTCGATCTCGTTCAAGTCGGGCAGATCGCTCGGGCGGTGCAGCTCGACCGTGGTGCCGTCGGTCTTCTTCACGCGATAGACGACGGTGGGCGCGGTGATGATCAGATCCAGGCCGAACTCCCGCTCGAGCCGCTCCTGCGCGATCTCCATGTGCAAGAGGCCGAGATACCCGCAGCGGAAGCCAAAGCCCAGCGCGCCGCTCGTCTCGGGCTCCGCCGTGAACGACGAGTCGTTGAGCTGCAGCTTCTCGATCGCGGCGCGCAGCGCATCGTAGCCACCCGGGTCGGCGGGATAGAGACCGCTCCACACCATCGGCTGCATCGGCTTGAAGCCGGGCAGCGGTGAGTCGGCCGGGCGCGCGGCGTCGGTGAGCGTGTCGCCGATGCGCACCGCCTTGGGATCGCGGATGCTCGCGGCCACGACGCCGACCTCGCCTGTCGAGACGGAGTCGACGGGCTTCACGCGCAGCTGTGGAACACCGAGCAGTGTCACGTCCCACTCACTCTTGTCGGACAAGAGCTGGATGCGCGCGCGCTTGCCGAGCTGGCCGTCGACGACGCGCACCAGCATCGTCGCGCCCAGGAACGGGTCGTACCAGCTGTCGAAGATCAGCGCGCGCAGCGGCGCTTCCGGGTCGCCCTTCGGCGGCGGCACGCGCGCGACGATCGCTTCCAGGATCGCCTCGACGTTCTGGCCGGTCTTCGCCGAGACCAAGAGCGCCCCCTCGGCCGAGATACCGACGATGTCCTCGACCTCGCGCAGCGCGCGCTCCGGGTCGGCGCTGGGCAGATCGATCTTGTTCACGACGGGAATGATCTCGAGCCCGCCGGCGACCGCGAGCTCGGCGTTCGCGACGGTCTGCGCCTCGACGCCCTGCGCCGCGTCGACCACGAGCAGCGCGCCCTCGCAGGCCGCGAGCGAGCGAGACACTTCGTAGTGGAAGTCGACGTGGCCCGGCGTGTCGATCAGGTTCAGGAGATAGTCCTGACCGTCCTTCGCGCGGTAGATCATGCGCACCGTCTGCGCCTTGATCGTGATGCCGCGCTCGCGCTCGAGATCCATGTTGTCGAGGATCTGGTCGGTGCGGTCGCGCAGACTCACCGTGCCGGTGAGCTCGATCAGCCGGTCGGCGAGCGTCGACTTGCCGTGGTCGATGTGCGCGATGATCGCGAAGCAGCGCACGCGTTCGCGCGGGAAGCCACTCACGAGCGGCCTTGTGCGAGCTGCGCGGTGAAGTACGGCAGCGTGCGGCGCAATCCGTCCTCGGGACCGACCGTCGGCTCCCAGCCGAGCACGCGCCGAGCGAGAGCAATGTCGGGCCGGCGCACCTTCGGGTCGTCGGGCGGAAGCTCGCGGTGCACGAGTTTGCTCCTCCCGCCCGTGATTCCGAGGATCAGCTTCGCGACCTGGACGACCGTGAGCTCTTGGGGATTTCCGAGATTCACCGGGCCGACGTGGCCCGAGCCGAGCAGGCGCACGATCCCTTCGACCAGATCCGACACGAACTGGATGCTGCGCGTCTGACCGCCGTCGCCGAACACGGTGAGGTCCTCGCCGCGCAGCGCCTGCATGAAGAACGACGGAATCATGCGGCCGTCGTCGGGGCGCATGCCCGGCCCGTAGGTGTTGAAGATGCGCACGATGCGCGCGTCGACGGCGTGATAGCGGTAGTAGGCCATCGTCATCGCTTCGGCGAAGCGCTTCGCCTCGTCGTACACGCCGCGGATGCCGACGGGATTCACGTTGCCCCAGTAAGTCTCGGGCTGCGGGTTCACCTCGGGGTCGCCGTAACACTCGGAAGTGGAGGCCAGGAGAAAGCGCGCGCGCTTCGCCTTGGCGACGCCGAGGGCGTTGTGAGTGCCGAGCGCGCCGACCTTCAGGATCTGGATCGGCAGGCGCTCGAAGTCCGCGGGGCTCGCCGGCGAGGCGAAGTGCAGCACGGCGTCGAGCGGCTCGGGCACGTGGATGAAGTTGGTGACGTCGTGCTTCACGAAGCGGAATCCGTCGTGACCGAAGAGATCGGCGATGTTCTCGAGCCGGCCCGTGAGCAGGTTGTCCATGCACACGACGCTCCAGCCGTCGGCGAGGAAGCGCCGGCACAGATGCGAGCCGATGAAGCCGGAACCGCCCGTGATCAGCGCCCTAGGCATCGCGGCCCTCGGCTTCGGCGTCGAGATACTGAGTGAGTGCCTCGCGCCAGTGACTCGCTGCGATGCCGAGCGAGCGCGCGCGCGCGAGGCCGAGCACGCCGTACGCCGGACGCGTCGCGGGGCGCGGCATCTCGGACGTCGGGATCGGACGGACCTCGACCGCGGGACAGAGGCCGCGGCGCGCGCCCTCGGCCGCGATCTCGCGCGCGAAGTCGAACCACGAGGCGATGCCCTCGTTCGCGAGGTGCAGCGTGCCGCGCGCGCCCGCGGCCACGGCCGCGAAGATCCCGCGCGCGAGCGACGCGCTCCATGTCGGCCGGCCAATCTGATCCTCGACGACGCGCAGCGGCTCTCCCGTGGCGGCGGCGCGCAGGATCGTGCGCGCGAAGTTCGCTCCGGCGCCGAAGACCCACTGAGTCCGCACCATCAGGTGCTCGCCGGCTGCCGCGCGCACGGCCTCTTCGCCGCGGAGCTTGGTGCGGCCATACACAGAAAGCGGTCGGGTCGGCGCATCCTCGGCGAGCGGCTGTGAGGCGCGACCGTCGAAGACGAAGTCGGTCGAGAGGTGCACGAGGAGCGGCCCTCCGCGACACGCCTGCGCGAGCAAACCGGGCGCCAGCGCGTTCGCGCTCTCGGCTTCCGCGGGCTCACTCTCGCAGCGGTCGACCGCGGTGAACGCGGCGCAGTTCAGGACCACGTCGGGCTGTTGCTCGTCCAGCGCGCGCTTCACCGCATCCGCCTGCCGGATGTCGAGCTGCGCGCGGGTGACACCGATCGGCGTCACGCCGTGGGCGCGCGCCAGCGCCAGAACGGCGCGGCCCACTTGGCCGCCCGCACCGGTCACGAGCCAGCGAGACGGCGTCACGGCTCGACTCACTCCGCCGTGGCCCAGGTCTTGAGCCCGAGCGCCTTCAGGCGCAGCTCGAGCTCGGCCGGACTCTGGCCGGAGCTCGGGCGCACGCGCACTCGGTAGCGGCCGCTCTTGTCGGGCATCGGCGTCGCGTACGGGTCGAAGCCCTGTGTCTTCAGCTTCGCCACCAGCGCGTCCGCTTGCTTCTTCTCCGCGAGCGAGAGCACCTGAACGACGCCGCCCTTCGACGCCGCGTCCGTCTTCTTCTCGAGCGCGCGCACGATCTCTTCGGCCGACCTCGCAGGCGCGGGAGCGGGCGGCGGCGGGCTCGACACCTGGGGCGCCGGTGCGGGGGTCGGGGCGCGCGCGATCGGAGCCGCCGGCTGTGCGGGCGCTGCCGGGGCTTTGGCGACTGCGCGCTTGGGCTCGGGCTTCGCGGGCTCGGGCTTCGCAAGCTCGGGCTTCGCGGGCGCCGCCCCCTGCAGCTCGTCGAACGCCTCGAGCGGCGGCGTCTCGGCGGCGGTCGGCGCGGCCGCCGGCAGGTCGACTGTCTCGACGGGACCGCGCATGCGGTCGAGGAAGATCCGCGGCGTGTCGGAAACCGAGCCGATCACGATGCCGATGCACGCGCCGATCGCCACGAGCAGCGAGCCGTACACCCAGCGGGTGAGCGCGGGCCCGCGCGCGCGCGACTTCGAACGACGCGACTCCGTCTCTCGCTCCGTCATTTCACATCCGTTCCGGCGCATCGACGCCGAGCAAGCCGAGACCGTTCGCGAGCGCGGTGCGCACCGCAGTCACCAGCGCGAGCCGCGCCAGCGACAGCGCTCGGTCGTCCGACACCACGCGGTGACGCTTCCCGTCCGAGATGTACGCGTTGAACGCGTTCGCGAGCTCGAGCAGATACCGCGCCACTTCCTGAGGCTCCCGCGCCTGCGCGGCGTGGAGCACGGTGTCGGGGAAGCGCTCGACGAGCTTCGCGAGCTCGATCTCCTCCGGCGAGTCGATGCGCTCCAGCGACAGTGACTTCGGGTCGTCGCCGAGCGCGAGGCCGGCCTCGGCCGCCTTGCGGGCGATGCTGCACAGCCGCGCGTGCGCGTACTGGATCTTGAAGACCGGATTTCGCTCGGAGCGCTCGACCGCGAGCTCGACGTCGAAGTCGAGGTGCGTGTCCGCGCGCCGCTCGATCATGAAGTAGCGGAAGACGTCGCGGCCGACCTCGGCGAGGATCTCGTCGACGGTGACGAACGACGCCTTGCGGGTCGACATCTTCACGAGCTCGCCGCCGCGGCGCAGGTTCACCCACTGGTACATCACGAGCTCGATGCGCTCGGCCTCGACGCCCAGCGCAGCCACCGCCGCACGCACGTAGGGAAATTGCGCGATGTGATCCGGACCGAGCACGTCGACGATGCGGTGCAGCCCGCGCGAGAGTGACTCGCGGTGGTACGCGATGTCCGGCAACAGATACGTCGCCTCGCCCGTCGACTTCACCAGCACTCGGTCGCGCTCGAGGCCGAAGCTCGTCGAACGCAGCCAGACGGCGCCGTCCTGCTCGAAGACCAGCCCGCGCTCGCGCAGGTCCGCCAGCACGCGGTCGACGAGCTTGCGCTCGAACAGCGTGTGCTCGTTGAAGTACGAATCGAAGCGCACGCCGAGCGCGGCGAGCGTGCGCTCGATGTCGGCGAAGATCTCCTTGGTCGCGCGCGCCTTGAACTTTGCTTCGTCGGCGTCGCGCCACGACTCACCGACTTCGGCGACGAGGGCGCGCGCGATCTCGACGAGATACTCGCCCTGATAGCCCTCTTCCGGCAGCTCTGCCGCGTCGCCGAGCTGCTGCAAGTAGCGCGCTCGCAGTGATTGCGCGAGGACGCGCATCTGGCGGCCCGCGTCGTTGAAGTAGTACTCGCGCACGACCTTGTGACCCGTCGCTTCGAGCAGGCTCGCAATGCAGTCGCCCAGCACCGCGTTGCGCCCGTGACCGATCGTGAGTGGGCCGGTCGGATTCGCGGACACGAACTCGACCATCGCATCACTGCCCGCCCCGACGGAGCTGCGGCCGAAGCTCGCGCCCTCGCGCAGCACCCGCGCGATCGCGTCTCGCCAGCGCGCTCGCGAGAGAAACACGTTCAGGAACCCCGGCCCCGCGATCTCGGTGCGCTCGAGCGCGCCGCCCCCGTCGCCGAGTGCCTCCTTTAATAGCTCTGCGACCTCGCGCGGCGGCCGACCGATCGCCTTCGCCATGAGCAGCGCCGCGTTGCTCGCGAAGTCACCGTGCTCCGGCGTCTTGGGCGGAACGACGGCGAGGCTCGAGATCAGGTCGAGAGCGTGCGGCGCATGCTTCTCGAGCACGCGCGTTGCCGCCGCGCGCAGGAGTTTGTCGACCTCGTCTCGCATGGACCTTTCCGATGATCGCGCGGGCACTCCACCCGCGCTCCGCTATGACCGCGTGGGCGCCCTACCCACGGTCCGGTAGCCCGCTCCCGCCTGCGGGTCAATCACCCTGCGGCGCGCCACCGCGGAGCCGGACGACGATCTCGCCGGGCCTGACCATGCCGAGCGACTCACGCGCCACACTCTCGATCTCGAACGGGTCGGTGCGCAAGCGCTCCGCCCGATCGACCAGCCCCGCCCGCTCCGCCCAGAGCATCGCAAGCCGCGCGTCCGCGTCGCGCAGCTCCGCCTTCACGCTGAACAGGGCGCGCAAGCCGTTGTCGGCGTCGTACAGCAGCGCGAAGGCGGCGCCTGCGAGCGCGGCCAAAGGTCCGATCCACAGCCACCCGCGACGCGGCGACGGACGTGCCGCTTCGGATTCACCCACCTGGACTCCCCCCCGAATCATCCTTGGCGGCCAGGGCGCGCCGGATCGCCCGAGAGTAGCGCGGGTCTTCCCAATTCTGAGGGCCTATGAAGTGCTCGATCACTCGGCCCTTCGGATCGATCAAGAACGTCTCGGGGACACCGGACACCTGATAGGCGTCATACACGCGCTTGTTCGGGTCGAGGGGGATCGGAAACGAGAGCGAGAAGTCGCGGCGGAAGCCCTCGATCGCGGCCGAAGCCTCCGGCTTGTCGATCGTGATCGCGATGACCTCGAAGCCATCGCCGCGAAGCTCCTCGTAGAGTCGCTCGAGCGAGGGCGCCTCGGCACGACACGGCGCGCACCAAGTCGCCCAGAAGTTCACGAACGCGACCTTGCCCCGCAGCGACGCGAGTGAGACGTCGGGTCCGCCGCCCTGAACGGGAAGCGAGAAGTCCGGCGCGATCGCTCCCGTGCGCAGCGCCGGAGTCGGCGGTGGCTGGAGCGCGACGTAGGCGCCGACTCCGACCGCGAAGAGCGCGGCGACGAGCAGGAGGGAGAGTGTTCCGCTCCCGGGGCGGTTCAAGTGGCGGCGTTCGCCTCTCCGCCGTCCGGCTTCCGCGCGTCGACGAGCTGGATGATCGAGATCTCGGCGTTGTCACCCTTGCGCGGACCGAGCTTGAACTGACGCGTATATCCGCCGGCGCGTTTCTGATAGCGCTTCGCGAGATCGTCGAAGACCTTCGCGGCGACTTCCTTGGAGCGAATGGTCGCGAGCGCGCGGCGGCGCGCGGCGAGCGTGCCCTGCTTCCCGAGGGTGATCATGCGCTCCGCGACGCGGCGCACCTCCTTCGCCTTCGCGGTCGTGGTGCGCACCTCTTCGTGCTCGAAGAGGGACGTCACCATGTTCCGCAGCATGGCGGTTCGGTGCGCGGTGTTGCGCGAGAGCTTTCGGTGGTCTTTGCGGTGGCGCATCAGAGTCTTTCCCTAAGAGTCGGCGTCCTCGCGCAACCGATCGAGCTCTTTGCGCGACGGGAAGCTCTCGAGCTTCATGCCGAACTCGAGGCCGAGGCCGGCGAGGATCTCTTTGATCTCGTTCAGTGACTTGCGGCCGAAGTTCTTGGTCTTGAGCATCTCGGCTTCGCTGCGCTGCACGAGCTCGCCGATGTACTTGATGTCCGCGTTCTGCAGGCAGTTCGCGGAGCGCACCGAGAGCTCGAGCTCGTCGACGGGGCGGAACAGGATCTCGTTTGGAGTCACCGAGTGCAGCGTCGGCGAGAGCGGCCGCTCCACGTCCTCTTCGAAGTTGATGAAGATGGAGAGCTGGTCCTTCAGGATCTTCGCGGCGAACGCGAGCGCGTCCGCGGGCGCGACCGAGCCGTCAGTCCAGATCTCGAGTGACAGCCGGTCGTAGTCCGTCTCGCGACCGACGCGCGCGTTGGTGACCGTGTAGTTCACCTTGCGGACCGGCGAGAAGATCGAGTCGATCGGGACGGTGCCGATGGGCTGATCTTCCTTCGCGTTCTTCTCCGCGAGCACGAAGCCCTTGCCGATCTCGACCGTCGCCGTGAGCGAGAGCTCGGCGTCACCGGAGAGTGTCGCGATGTGGTGGTGGCCCTCGAGAATCTCGACGGTCTGATCCGGCGAGACGAAGTCCGCAGAAGTGACCGCGCCCGGCCCGGTCTTCTTGATCACGATCTGCTTCGGCTCGGCCGAGTGACCGCGCAGGCGAACCTCCTTCAGGTTCAAGACGATGTCGGTCACGTCCTCGAGCACGCCAGGGATCGAGCTGAACTCGTGCTGCACGCCCTCGATGCGCACCGACGTGATCGCCGCGCCCTGCAAGGACGAGAGCAGCACGCGCCGCAGCGCGTTGCCCAGAGTGAGTCCGAAGCCGCGCTCCAGCGGCGCGCACTCGAACCGCCCGTAGGTCGGGGACAGATCGTCCTCGATATCGATCCGCCGCGGGCGGATCAGTGTCTGCCAGTTCCTGACCATGAGATCGACGTTCATGGGACCTCCGAAATACCTATGCGCGCGGCCTACTTCGTGTCCGCGCGGTTCTTGCGCGCCAACACGTCCGCACACTGAGTCGATTAGCGTGAGTAGAGCTCGATGATCAGCTGTTCCTGGATGGGGAGCGTGATCTCGTCGCGGACGGGATCGCCCAGGATCGTGCCCTGCTTCTGGTCTTTGTCGATGGAGAGCCAGCTCGGGATGCTGCGCGACTCGAGCGCGCCGAGCGCGCCCTCGATGCGCGCCGCCTTCTGGCCGCGCGCGGTGAGCTCGATCTTGTCGCCCTTGCGGACGCGGAACGAGGGGATGTCGACGCGGCGCCCGTTCACCTTGAAGTGACCGTGGCGCACGAGCTGCCGCGCCTCGTTGCGAGAAGTCACGAAGCCCAGCCGGAAGACGACGTTGTCGAGCCGGCGCTCGAGCAGCGCGATCAGGTTCTCGCCCTTCACGCCCTTGAGGTGGGACGCCTCGTAGACCGTCTTGCGGAACTGCGCCTCGAGGATGCCGTAGATGCGCCGCACCTTCTGTTTCTCGCGCAGCTGCTGGCCGTAGTCGGAGAACTTCGGCCGGCCCTGACCGTGCTGACCCGGCGGGTAGTTGCGCCGCTCGATCGAGCACTTGTCCGAGAAACAGCGGTCCCCCTTGAGGAACAGCTTCATGCCTTCGCGCCGGCACAGCCGACACACGGAATCGTTGTAACGGGCCAAACAGTCTCCTAGGCGCGGCGCCGCTTGGGAGCGCGGCAGCCGTTGTGCGGGATCGGAGTCACGTCGCGCACGTAAGTGATTTTGAAACCCGCGGCCTGCAGGCCGCGCGCGGCCGGTTCGCGTCCTGCGCCCGGGCCCTTCACGAGCACGCCGATCTGGCGCACGCCGTGCTCCATCGCCTTCTTCGCGACGTCCTCGGCGCAGATCTGGGCGGCGTAAGGCGTCGACTTGCGCGAGCCCTTGAAGCCGACCATTCCCGCCGACGACGCGGCGATCGTGTTGCCGGCGACGTCGGTGATGGTGATGGTGGTGTTGTTGAACGTCGCCTGGATGTGGGCGACCCCGGTCTGGATGTTCTTCCGGACCTTCTTCTTGACCTTTTTGGCTTTGGCTACGCCCACGCGTTCACTTCCTCATTACTTCTTCGTCGCGACTTTCTTGCCGGCGACTGTCTTGCGCGGTCCCTTGCGGGTGCGCGCGTTGGTGTGAGTGCGTTGTCCGCGCACGGGCAACCCTTTTCTGTGTCGCAGTCCGCGGTAGCAGCCGATGTCCATCAGCATCTTGATGTTCTGCTGCACCTCGCGCCGCAAGTCACCTTCCACCTTGTACCGGCCCTGAATCACGTCGCGCAGCCGCACGACCTCGCTCTCGTCCAAGTCGAAGGTCTTCGTATTCGGACCGACGCCGGCCTCGTCGCAGATCTTCTCTGCCGACGAGCGCCCGATGCCGTAGATGTAAGTGAGCGCGACCTTCACCGCCTTCTCGCGCGGCAAGTCCACTCCCGCGATGCGCGCCATCTTCTAGCCCTGCCTCTGCTTGTGCTTGGGGTTCTCGCAGATCACGCGCAGGACGCCCTTCCTGCGGATCAGCTTGCACTTGTCACACATCTTCTTGACTGAAGCTCTGACCTTCATGACTTCCCTCAGTGAGTTCCTGGAACCCGCGTCAGGATCTCCGGCCCGTGATCCGTGATCGCGACCGTGTGCTCGAAGTGCGCGGAGCGCTTGCGATCCGCGGTCACCGCGGTCCAACCGTCGGCGAGCACGTCGACCTGCCACGTGCCCACGTTCACCATCGGCTCGATCGCGAACACCATGCCCTCGCGCAGCCGCTGGCCGCGGCCGGCCTTCCCGAAGTTCGGGAGCTGCGGCGGCTCGTGCATCGCGCGACCGATGCCGTGTCCGACGAAATCGCGCACGACCGAGAAGCCCGCGCTCTCGACGCACGCCTGCACGGCGGCGCCGACGTCGCCGAGCCGCTTGCCCGGAACCAGCTCGCGGATGCCGGCTTCGAGCGACGCGCGGGTGGCGGCGAGCAACCGACGTGACTCGTCGTCCACCGGGCCGATCGCGAGTGACAGCGCCGCGTCGCCGTGGAAGCCGTCGCAGATCGCGCCGAAGTCGAGCTTCACGATGTCGCCCTCGGCGAGCCGTCGCGACCCGGGAATTCCGTGCACGATCTCTTCGTTCACCGACGCGCACAACACGGCGGGGAACGGCGGCGCCTGACCCGGCGCGTAGCCGAGGAACGACGACTCGAGCCGGCGCGCGCGGATCTCGGCGCGCGCGGCGCGGTCGAGCTCCGCCGTCGTGACTCCCGGCTTCGCGAGCGCCGCGAGATGCACGAGGATCTCGCCGACGTGGCGGCCGGCCTCGCGCATCTTGTCGAGCTCGCGCTTGGACT
>Ga0326731_1000052_pt1 | contig 28828 bp, 19 predicted proteins | sample MHFSIPfraction_FD_207645 | JGI IMG/M metagenome (GOLD analysis project Ga0326731, IMG submission 207645) | Lab enriched peat soil microbial communities from Michigan Hollow, Ithaca, NY, United States - MHF9FY SIP fraction | ecosystem: Environmental > Terrestrial > Soil > Wetlands > Peat | place...
CCATCGCGACCGACGAGCTGGTCCGCGTGGCCGATGCGCAGGTGCGCCGCGCCGCGCTCCAGCTCGACGTGTCGGTCCAGAAACTGCACGCCGGGTCGGCCACGCGATCGGATTCGTTGCGTTCCGCCGTGGACTACGGCAACGCGCGCATCGCGCTGCTCCAGGCACAGGCGAACCTGGCCACCGCTCAGGCGACTCTGGGACGCCAGATCGGCGTGGACCAGCCCGTCCGCGCCATTCCGGACAGCCAGCTCCCCTCGCCGCCCGACACGGCGGCCCTGCGCAGCGTCGCCATCGAGTCGGCCCCGCAGGTCGAGCAGGCCGACGCCCAGGCGCGCGCGGCCCGGGCCAACGTGCTGGCGAACCGGACGCAGTACATCCCCACCCTCAGCCTGTCCTACGGCGCCAACCGCCGTGATACGCTGTTCTCGAACCTGGTCACCGGCAACCCGACGCACAGCTGGCAGTTCGCGTTGCGGTGGACCCTGTTCAACGGGTTCTCGCGGGAGCAGTCGCAGGTATCCGCGAATGTGCAGCGCGACATCGCGGAGTCCCAGGCCGCGGACACGCGACGGGCCGTCAATGCGCAGTTGACGCAACAGATCGCGGCGCTGGAGACGGCCTTCCAGCAGATCGATATCGCGACCGTGAACGTCGCCGCGGCCACCGAGGACCTCCGGGTGCAGCAGGAGCGCTACCGGGTCGGCGCCGGGACCATCCTCGACCTGCTGACGTCACAGGCCAACCTCACACAGGCGCAGACGAACCTGGTGCAAGCCCGCTTCAACTACCTCATCGCGCGGGCGCAGCTCGAAGCCCTCGTGGGACGCTCGCTATGACGACCGCCGCCCCGATGAAATTCCGGACCGGCGATACGCCGCTGCCGGACATCGTGATCCTCACCCATCACCTCACGCGCGACTACGACATGGGCGGGGAGGTAGTGCGGGCGCTGCGCGGCGTGGACATCCAGATCCGGCGCAACGAATTCGTCGCCGTCATGGGTCCCTCGGGATCCGGCAAGTCGACCCTGATGAACCTCATCGGCTGCCTCGATACGCCCTCGGCCGGCGAGTACTGGCTCAACGGCCAGAAGGTGAGCGACCTCTCCGACGACGAGCTCGCCCGCATCCGCAACAAGGAGATCGGGTTCGTCTTCCAGACGTTCAATCTGCTGCCCCGCGCCGATTCGCTGCACAACGTGGAGCTGCCCCTGATCTACGCCGGCCTCGACGCGAAGACCCGCCGCGCCCAGGCGGCCAGGGCCCTGCAGCGCGTCGGATTGGGCGACCGCATGGACCACCGGCCCAACGAGCTCTCGGGCGGCCAGCGCCAGCGCGTGGCGATCGCCCGGGCGCTGGTCAACAATCCCAGCATCCTCCTCGCCGACGAGCCGACCGGCAACCTCGACTCGGCGACCGGCGAGGAGATCATGAAACTGTTCGAAGAGCTGTGGACGTCCGGGCAGACGATCGTCCTGGTCACCCACGAACAGGACATTGCGGCGCACGCGCGCCGCCAGATCCACCTGCGCGACGGTCTCGTCGAGCGGGACGTGACGATGGAGCGTACCCCGTGAAGCGACTGCTGCTGACAGTGATCCTGGCGGCCTCCTGGACCGCCTGCAAAAAGGCCCAGCCCGCCCCCGTCTACGAAAAGGTGGCGGTCGCCAAGCGCGATATCGTCGTGACCGCGTCAGCGGCCGGCGCCATCCAGCCGCTTCTCACCATCGATGTGAAATCGCAGGCATCCGGCGCCGTCACCGAGATGCGGGTGCAGACGGGCGACGATGTCCGGCCGGGCCAGCTGCTCGCGCTGATCGATCCGCGGCTCCCCAAGAGCGCGCTCGACCAGGCGCGGGCCAACCTCGCCGTCGCCAAAGCGCAGTTCGACAACGCCCAGACGCAGCTGGCCCGGGAAGACACGCTGTTCAAGGCCCAGGCGATCACCCAGTCGGAGTACGAGACCGCCAAGGTCACCTTCGCCCAGGCGCAGGCGGGGCTCGTCAACGCCCAATCCAACCTGGCGGACGCGCAGATCGCCTACGACCAGACGCGCGTGACCGCGCCCCTCAGCGGCACGATCATCCAGAAGAACGTCGAGATCGGTACGGTGATCTCGAGCCCCGCCCGGGACGTGGGCGGCGGCACCGTGCTGTTTCGCATGGCGAACCTCGACACCGTGCAGGTGCAAGCCCTGGTGGACGAGACCGATATCGGCAAGATCCAGGCGGGGTTGCCCGTCACCATCACGGTCGACGCATATCCCAACCGGCCGTTCGACGGCTCGGTGCTGAAGATCGAGCCGCAGGCGCAGGTGACGCAGAACGTGACACAGTTCCCGGTGCTCGTGAACATCGTGAACCCGAATCACCTGCTGAAGCCGGGGATGAACACGGAGGTCGAGATTCACGTCGGGCAGCGCCAGGGCGTCCTCGCGATCCCCAACGCCGCGTTGCGCACGCAAGGGGACGTCGCCTCGGCGGCCCAGGTCCTGGGCCTCGACCCGCAGGCCGTGCAGCAGCAGCTGGCGCAGGCGGCGGCCCCGCGTGGCGACAGCGGCAGCGCGTCGCTCGGCGGTGGTGGAACGCGCGCCGATGCCAACCCGCCGCAGGGCGGAAAACCGGGACTGGCGCAGGCGACCCTGACACTCCCCGACGGGCGGCAGATCCCGCTGCCCGCCGGCGTGACCGCGGAGCAGGTGCAGGCCGCGATGCGCAAGCGGTTCTCGGGCGGTGAGCTGACGCCGGCCGAGCAGGCCATGCTGCGACAGGTGTTCGCCCAGTTCCGTGGCGCGGGCGGCGGGCGAGGCGGCATGCAGCGACAGACGAACGAGATGGGCGGTCGCTACATCGTGTTCGTGCTGCGCAACGGGAAACCCACGCCGGTTCAGATCCGCACCGGGCTGACCGATCTGGATTATTCGGAAGTCACTAGTGGCCTGACGGAGCAGGACACGGTGCTCATGCTGCCGTCCGCCTCGCTGGTCAACTCGCAGCAGCAGTTCCAGCAGCGGGTGCAGTCGTTCACCGGCGGCGGCATCCCCGGCATGCGCCAGCAGACCGGCGGGACGCAGAAGGCCCCCACGCCGAGGTAACCGTGCTGCTCGACGAGACGGTCCGCGTCGCCCTCCAGGCCATCCGGGCCAACAAGCTGCGGTCGTTGCTCACGGCCCTGGGCATCATCATCGGCGTCGGCGCGGTGATCACGATGATCGCGCTCGGCACCGGCGCGCGGAAGGCGATCGAGGCCCGCATCCAGGCCCTGGGCCCCACCCTGCTCACGCTGTTCGCGGGGCAGAGCTTCCGGGGCGGGATCGCGACGAACAACCGGGTGAGCCTCACCATGGACGACGACACGGCGCTGGCCCAGGGCGCCCGCTACCTCTCGGCGGTGGTCCCCGAGCTGGCCGGCAATCTCCAGGTGCAGCGCGGCAGCCAGAACGTCAACGTCAACGTGGTCGGTACGACGCCGGCGTATGTGCCGGTGCACGCCTACACTCTCACGTCCGGCCGGATGTTCACTACCGGCGAAGACCAGGCGCGGCGGCGCTTCGCCGTCATCGGCGCGGCGGTCCCCGACATGTTCGAGGCCAACGGCGCAGCGATGATCGGGCAGGAGATCCAGATTCGCGGGATCCCGTTCACCGTCATCGGGGTCCTGAGTGAGAAGGGATCGCAGGGCTTCAACAATCCCGACGAGCAGGTCCTGATCCCGTTGCAGACCGCGCGCTATCGCATCATGGGGACCGACCGGCTGCGCTCCATCACCTGCCAGGTGGACAGCCTCCAGCACATGAACCTGGCGATGATCGAGATCGAGCGCGTGATGCGCCGCCAGCACAAGATCCGCACCGGCGGCGAGAACGACTTCCAGATCCGCAACCAGGCGGACGTGCTCTCGACCTTCCAGCAGACGACGCAGACCTTCGGGTTCCTGCTGGCGGGAATCGCCGCCGTGAGCCTGCTCGTGGGCGGGATCGGGATCATGAACATCATGCTGGTGTCGGTCACCGAGCGCACGCGCGAGATCGGCGTCCGCAAGGCTCTCGGCGCCACCCGGAACAACATCCTGCTGCAGTTCCTCGTGGAAGCCCTGGTGCTCTGCCTGGTGGGCGGCACGGTGGGCGTGCTGCTCGGGTCGATGGGCGCTCTGGTGCTCTCGAAATTCGCGCACTGGAATACGGCGATCTCGCCGTTCTCCATCCTCCTCGCCTTCGCCTTCAGCGCCGTCGTCGGCCTGTTCTTCGGGATTTATCCCGCCCGCCGGGCGGCCTCGCTCGACCCGATCATCGCGCTGCGCTACGAATAGTCGGGAAGGGCGTTAGGCGTGGGGAGCGGGGAGTAGGGATGACGGTCCGGAATCTGTCAAAGGTGGTACCAGCCCAGTTCGTACCACTCCCCACATCCCACGCCTTATTATTCCCCCATGCTCGCCCTGCTCCTGGTTCTTCAGACCCCCGATCCTCGCCCCATCTATCGTGGCGGTGCCCGCGAGCTCGACGTCGCCCCGCCGCGCATCGAAGCCACGGTCCGGATCGACGGCGTGCTCGACGAAACGGCCTGGAGCCGCGCGGCGCTGCTCACCGGCTTCTCGCAGTACCGCCCCTCGGACGGCCGGCCGGCGGAGGACTCGACCGAGGTGCTGGTGTGGTACGGGCCCGACGCCATCTACTTCGGCATCCGCGCCTTCGAGCAGCACGGCGCGGCGGCGGTGCGGGCGACCCTGGCCAACCGGGACAACATCGACGCCGACGACCGCGTGCAGCTGCTGCTGGATACCTACGCCGACCATCGCCGGGCGCTGCTGTTCGCCGTCAATCCCCTCGGGGTCCAGGAAGACGGCATCTGGAGCGACGGCGTGGAAGCGTCCGCCGGCGGTCCGCAGGCGGGCGGCCGGTTCGACGCGACCATCGACCTGAACCCCGACTTCGTATTCGAGTCCCGCGGCCGGCTCACGCCGGACGGCTACGCAGTGGAGGTGCGGATTCCCTTCAAGAGTCTGCGCTATCAGTCGGCCGACCCGCAGACCTGGGGATTCCAGGTCGACCGCGTCACCCAGCACACGGGCTACGAGGACACCTGGACGCCCGCGGTGCGCGCCAACGCCAGCTTCCTCATCCAGTCGGGCCGGCTCACGGGTCTCACGCAGCTGCATCGCGGCCTGGTCATGGACATCACGCCCGAGTTCACCACCAAGGTCAACGGTGCGCCCGGGACGGGGGGGGCCGCGACCTACGGGTACACGACCGAGCCCGATGTGGGCGGCACACTGCGCTGGGGGGTCACCGAGAATCTCAGTCTCACCGCCGCCGCGAACCCCGACTTCTCCCAGGTTGAGGCCGACGTCGGTCAGGTGACCGCGAACGCGCGCTTCCCGTTGTTCTTTCCCGAGAAGCGGCCGTTCTTCCTCGAGGGCCTGGAGCAATACGATTCGCCCAACCGGCTGATCTACACGCGACGGGTCGGGCAGCCGCTGGGGGGCGCGAAGCTCACCGGCAAGGTCGGCGGCACGAACGTCGCCTACCTGGCCGCCGTGGACGACCGGAACCAGTCGTTCACGGGGGACAATCCGATTTACAACCTGCTGCGGGTGCGGCGCGACCTGGGCGCGAGCTCCACCGCCGGCCTCGTCTACACCGATCGCGAGGACGGGAGCCTGTACAATCGCGTCGCCGGAGCCGACCTGCGCGTCGTCTGGCGCAAGCTCTGGTTCACCCAGGCCCAGCTGGTGGGCTCCTGGACGGGAGGCGGTGGCGGGGCGGCAAGCAACGGGACGCTGTGGGACCTCACGGTGTACGACCGCACGGGCCGCGCCTACGGCAACCACTTCGAGGTCGAGGGGATCAGCCCCGATTTCGTGGCGGGGTCGGGCTTCGTTCCCCGCACCGACTTCGTGCAGGCGCGATTCTTCAACCGCTTCAGCTGGTACGGCGGGACCGGCGCGCTGATCGAGCAGATCTCGACGTTCATCGGCGTCGACCCCTTGTGGCACTACGACGACTTCCTGCATCTCCGCAGCACCATCGAAGGCGGCCTGACCGACACATGGACCGCCAGCCTGCGCGGCGGCTGGGGCGTCACCATCAACCTCAGCGACAATCAGCAGCGGTTCGACCGTGCGGCCTACGCCGGCTATGCGACCGACAGCGCCGGCACGCCCTTCGTCACGCCGCACGGCTTGTACAACCTGCTGGGCGGTAACATCGGCGTGAACACGCCCAACCGTCCGCTGACCCTGTCCACGAGCCTCGGGTACGGAGCGACGGCGATCTTCGCCGAAGCCGCGGAGGGCCGGGAGCTGGACGCGCAGGCGTTGGTCACCTGGCGGCCCACCCAGTCGGTACGCATCGAGGGGCTGTGGACGCACCAGCGCATCCGGCGGGCGCGCGACGGCAGCCGGTTCTCCACGGCGGACATCCCGCGCCTGAAGCTCGAATACCAGTTGAGCCGCGCCATCTTCTTCCGGTACGTCGGCCAGTACTTCGCCCAGCGGCGGGACGCACTGGTCGATCCGCGCACCGGCCTGGCGCTGGTGCTCGATTCCGCCGCCCAGCAGCGCGTCGGATCGGCGGGCGCGAATGTGGTGAACAGCTTCCGGAACGACTTCCTCTTCTCGTATCGGCCCACGCCCGGCACCGTGCTGTTCCTGGGCTACGGAGCGTCCCTGGTGGAGCCGGACGCCTTTCGATTCCAGGACTTGCACCGCACCGGCGACGGGTTCTTCATCAAGGGGAGCTACCTCTTCCGCATGTAGGCCCCGGTAGGTCAAACACCGACCTGCCCAATCCGGCGGTGAGAGGTATCATGCGGAAGGTCCCCAAGGAGGTGCCGATGCGCACTCGTCGGACGGTCCCCACGCTGGTCGCCGGCCTCGCGGTAGCCTTCGCGCCAACGCTCGGAGCACAACCCCAGGATACGCTCACCTTCGTCACCGTCACGGCCGGCGCACGCCACACCTGTGCGCTCACCACCGGCCAACGGGCGTACTGCTGGGGCGACAACACGGAAGGCGAGCTGGGCAGCGGTGGGCGCATGGACTCCCCCAGCCCCGTCCCGGTCGCCGGTAATCTCACGTTTCTGGCGATCGATGCCGGCGTCGAGTTCACCTGCGGCGTGGCCACGACGGGCGAGGCGTACTGCTGGGGTCGCAACGGTACCGGCGCGCTGGGAAGCGCCGCTGACCTCCGCAGTTTCTCACCGACGCCGGTCACGGGCGGCCTGCTGTTTCGCACCGTCGCCACGGGAGCCGATCACGCGTGTGGCGTGGCCGAAGACGGCCGCGCGTATTGCTGGGGCTCGAACGACCAGGGGCAGCTCGGCACCAGCGACACGCTCTCCAGCGCGCGTCCCCTCCCGGTGGCGGGCAATCTGCGGTTTCGCTCGATCACGGCCGGAGACGCGCATACCTGCGCCGTGACGGTGGACAGTCTGGCCTACTGCTGGGGCAGCAACCGGCGCGGCCAGCTCGGCATCGGCGCGCACGGCGAGCGCCGCGGCCCGCAGGCGGTCGCGCACCACCGGCATTGGCGCATGCTGAGTGCGGGCGCCCTGCATACGTGCGGCGTTACCGCGGACCCACCCCGCCCCTCGGTGTACTGCTGGGGCGACAACTTCCATGAGCAGATCAACGCGCGCAACTCGATCGCCAATCTCGGCGAGCCCATCCTGTGGTCGCCGACGTTCGCGGGCGATCCGTTGAACCTTCAATTCGTCAGCGCCGGCCGCTATCACACCTGTCTCGTCCGAACCCAGGGAGCCACCGCCGTGTCGTGCTGGGGGGCGAACCTCGACGATCAGCTGGGCCGCAACGTGCTCGGGCCCTATACGCAGGTGAGTGCCGGTGACGCGCATACCTGCGCGCTGCGCCCCGACGGGGCGATTCTGTGCTGGGGGAGGAACGCCGCGGGACAGCTGGGCGACGGGTCCCTGCTCAGCGAGCAACGCCCGGTGCGCGTCGCGGGGCCGGTGGCATTGAATCCCTGACGCCGTCTCCGTGCGCACCCACGGGGGCACCCCGATTCTCGCTGTATGCTTCAGCGCGCTGGCGGCTTGCCCGATTGCTGCAGCCGCGCAGAACAGGCTGACGTTCACCACCGTGAGCGCCGGCGCGACTCATACCTGCGCCCTCACCACGCGCCACCGGGCCTATTGCTGGGGCGACAACGGCGAAGGCGAGCTGGGCAGCGGTGAGCGCACCGATTCCCCGGTCCCCGTCGCCGTCGCCGGCGGCCTCCTGTTCTTGACGATCGACGCCGGCGTCGAGTTCACGTGCGGGGTCGCCACCAGTGGCGAGGCATACTGCTGGGGCCGCAATGCGACCGGGGCACTCGGCAACGCCGCCACACCCCGGAGCAGCGTCCCGGTACCGGTGACGGGTGGGTTGGTGTTCCGCACGGTCGCGACCGGCAGCGATCATGCGTGTGGGATTGCGGAGGACGATCGGGCCTATTGCTGGGGCGCGAATGGGGAGGGCCAGCTTGGCACGGGGGACACGGTCTCCAGCGCGCGGCCGTTGCCCCTCGCCGGCGCGCTGCGCTTCCGCTCGATCACGGCCGGGTACGCCCATACCTGCGGCGTGACCGTGGACAGCCTGGCCTATTGCTGGGGACGGAACGTCACCGGCCAGCTCGGCACCGGCCGGCGCGCGAGCCCGCTCGGCCCTCGTCCGGTGGCACAACGGCGGCGGTGGCAAGTGTTGAGTGCGGGCGCGCAGCACACGTGCGGCGTCACGGCCGGTCGCCACCCGGTCGTCTTTTGCTGGGGAAGCAACTTCCATGGCCAGGGCGCCGGGGCGTTCGCGAATTGGAGTCCGAACCTCGCGTTCGATGCATCGTTCATTGTCGGCATAGACGCCGGGGGACGTCACACCTGCATCGTGCGGCAGGTGGATAACGCCATCACCTGCTTCGGAAACAACCTGGACGATCAGCTGGGTCGCGACGTGCACGGCTCCTATACGCAGGTGAGCGCCGGCGCTGCCCACACCTGCGCCCTGCGCCCGGACGGCGGCATCGCGTGCTGGGGACGCAATACGGAGGGGCAACTCGGCAACGGCTCTCAGTACCGTCAGGCACGCCCCGTGCGCGTCGTGGGGCCGGTCTCGCTCACCCCCTAGGCTCTACCTTTCTTCGCGCGGGCCGGCCATAATTGCGGACGATGACCGGCCCCGCCCCCAGCTCCGCTTCCCTCCCCGAGCTCTCCGAGCAATTCACTGCGGAGCACCGCACCAAACAAAAGCAGTTCGTGCTCACCGGAATCCAGGCGCGCTGGCGGCTGATCATGGTCGGCGTCCTGCTGCTGGCGACCGTGCGGCTGATCGATGTCGTCCAGGTTTCCTGGGCGTTCCTGGCCGGCTTCACCGTCGCGAGTGCGGCGGCGAATTTCGCGATGACGCGCCTGGTGCGGGAAACGACATTTCGCCCCGGGTACGTCGTGCTCACCCTGACGCTGGGCGCAGCGATGATTTCGGCGGTCCTGTACGCGCTCGACCGCACCGGGTACCTCCTGTACGGCGCCTACCTCATCGCGCCGCTGCAGGCCGCCCTGTACCTTGGGCGCCGCACCGCCTGGACGGCCCTCGCCATCAACATCGCCGGCTTCGCGATCGCCACCTTCTTCCGGGCCGGGCAGCCGCAGTGGGGGTGGTCGATCTTTCTGCAGGCGACGCTCGTGCTGCTGTTCACCGCCATCGCCCTGATCCCGCTGCTCGCCGAAATCACACGCCGCCTGCGCCGCACCCGCCGGCTGCTGGCACAGGTGGAGCGCGGCGATCTCGCCGTACGGCTCAACGATCCGGCGGCGGACGAGCTGGGCTATCTGAGCGCCAGCGTCGACAAGACGACCGCGGCGGTGGCGGACGCCGTCCGGGAGGTCCAGCAGCAGGTCCAGACCCTGTTGCAGCTGGCGCGGCGCCTCGGCACCGCGGCGGGCGAGCTCCAGACGTCCACCCGGGAAATCGCGACCACGACGGATCTGCTGACGGAGGGGACCGAGCGGCAGCGCCGTTCGATCGAGAGCGGGCGCACCGCGAGTGACGCCGCCGCCCGCATCACCGCCGCGCTGCGGCAGCGGTTTCATCAGGCCGAGCGGCAGGTCGGTGCGGCAGCGCAGGAGGCGCGGCGGCACGGGGAAGAAATCGCGCGCGCCCGCGAACTGCTGGAATCGCTGGTGAGCCACATCGACCAGGCCAGCCGGGCCGCAGGCACGCTGGAGCAGGGATCCCGCGACATCGGGAAGTTGATGGACGGCATCACCCGCATCGCGAGTCAGACCGAGCTGCTGGCGCTCAATGCGGCGATCGAGGCGGCCCGGGCCGGGGCGTCCGGTGCCGGCTTCCGCGTCGTCGCGGCGGAGGTGCGCAAGCTCGCCGAGCAGTCGAGCCACGCGGTGGAGGAGATCCGCGCCCGGATGCGGCTCACCCAGGAGCAGATCGAGAGCGTCGTGGGCGCGTTGCGGCAGGGGCGGATCGCCGCGCAGGATGCGGGCACCGTCTCCGGCGCGGCCCGCCAGGCGCTCGATGCCATCTTCGGCACGCTCAACGAGACCACACAATTCGCCACGACCTTCTCCGGCGAGACGGAGGATCAGGCCCGGCAGATCGACATCGTGGTGCGGCGCATGAGCGATCTGGCGGGGATCGGCGAGGAGGCGGCCGCCGGAGCGCACCGCACGTCCGGCGCCACCAAGGGGCAGCTCACGTCCCTGGGCGAGCTGGCCGAAGCGGCCGAGCGGCTGACCGCAGCGGCGGCGCGTCTCAGCGAATCCACCCGCCGCTTTCGAGTCGACGGCGCGGGGCGGACCCGGTAGGGCGCCGCTACTCCCCGCGCAGCGAGGTCATCGGATCGACGGTCGCGGCGCGCCGGGCGGGGATGAGACACGCCGTCGCGGCGGCGAGGAGTACCAGCAGCGCAACCACCCCGTAGGTCAGCGGATCCGTCGCGCGCACGCCGTACAGCAAGGTCGCCGCGAAGCGTGATACGCCGAGAGCCGCCAGGGCACCGATGGCGACGCCCATCCCGGCGAGCACAAGGCCCTGACGCAGCACGAGCCCCAGCACCTGGCTCGACCTGGCTCCCAGGGCCAGCCGGACGCCCATTTCACGCGTGCGCGCGGCGACGGCGGCCGCCAGCACGCTGTAGACGCCGACGAGCGCGAGCGTCAACGCGAACACCGCGAACACCCCGATGAGGATCATCTGAAAGCGCGGGCGCGCCACGCGGCGTGACACCAGATCGGCTACGGTCTCGAGCCGGCCGGGACGGAGGTCCGGGTCGATGCCGGCGAGCCGGGCCTCTACCGCCTGAGCGAGGCTCGAGGGCTCGACACTGGTTCGCAGCACGAAGTAGCTGGCCCACCGCGGGGCCTGGGCGTAGGGCCAATAGATCTCCGGTGATGGCGCCTCGCCGGGCGTGAAGAGCGGGATGTCCGCCACGACCCCCACGACTTCCATCACGCGATCGCCGTTCCGCTCCCGGATGCGCCGGCCCACGGGATCGCCCGTCCCGAAGAGCCGCCGCGCCATCGTCTCGTTGATCAGCGCGACGGGCGGGGCCCCCGCGCGATCGGCCTCCCCGAACAGGCGACCACGGCGCAACGCCACGCCGAGCGTGGGAAAGTAGGTCGCGCTCATGTCGTACCAGCGGGCGGCCAGCGGACGGTCTCCAGCGCCCGCACCATCGGGAAAGAACTCGCCGGTCTCTTCGCCTCCAAACAGCGGACCGCTCGACGCCATCCCCACGCCCGTCACCCCGGGGAGGCTTCGCAGCTCGCCTTCCACGCGTGCGAAGAGCGCCGCCACACTCGGGGGGTCTCGATACGTCCCGGTCGACGCGACGGTCCAGAACGTGAACACGTGGGCTCGCTCGAAGCCGGGCTCCCACTTGAGCAGGGTCGAGAAGCTGCGCGCCAGGAGACCGGCGCCGATCGCCAGCAGGAAGGCCGTGGACACTTCGGTCACGACCAGACCACCTCGCAGGCCGATGGCCCTGCGCCACCCCGCCGGCTGGTGGCCCTGCTTGAGCGCACTCGCGAGGTCCAGGCGCATGGCGCGCAGCGCCGGGACGAGCGGCGCGAGCGATCCGACCGCGAGCGTGAGGATCAGCGTGAATCCGAGCACCCGGGCATCCAGGCCGACATGGGTCACCCGGGGCAGGCCATTGGGCATCAACCGCAGCAGGGCGTCGGCCGCCCAGGCGGCGACGACCAGGCCGGCCACCCCGCCCGCCACGGCGAGGATGAAGCCTTCCGTGGCGAGGAGCCGGAACAACGCATACCGGCTCGCACCGACCGCGGCGCGGACGGCCAGCTCCTTCTCCCGAGCCGTGCCGCGGGCGACCAGCAGGTTCGTCACGTTGGCCCCGGCCACGACGAGCAGAATCACGACCGCCCCCATGAACACGAGCAGGGTGGGGCGGACCGGGCCGACCACGCTGTCCAGCAGGGGCTCGACCCGCGCACTCCAGTCGCGGTTCGTCTCGGGATAGCTCAGGGCGAGGTCCGCCTGAATCGTCTGCAGCTCGCGCTGTGCCTCCGGGACGCTGACACGCGGGGCCAACCGGCCGAACGTTACGAAACCACGCCAACGCCGGTTCTCCTCATCGCGAGGGTCGAACGGCAATGGAATCCAAACGTCTACCGAGGGAAGGTGCGGGATGTCGGTCTCCGCCCCAAGGACCCCGACGATCTGGTAGCTCTCTCCGTCGAGCACGATGGGGCGACCGAGGACCGCGCGATCGCCGCCGAAACGGCTCTGCCAGAACCCGGCGCTCAGCACCGCGACATGCCGACCCGAAGGAGCCAGGTCTTCCGTCGTAAACGTCCGCCCGAACAACGGAGTGACCCGCAACGTCTGGAACATCCCCGGAGTCGCGAGGCCGCCACCTACCCCCTGGCTGCCCGTCTCGGTGCGCATCGAGAAGGACCATGTGCGGCCGAGTCCGACCGACGTCAGCGCGCGGGATCGGCGGGACCAATCTTCGACGTTGGGGGGCGAGGCGACGCAGAAGTTCTCCACCGACGCGTTGGTTTCGCACAGCGCGACCAGGCGATCGGATTGGGGGAACGGCAGGGGCCGCAGCAGCACCCGGTCGACGATGCCGAACATCGCCGCAGCCGCCCCGCTGCCGAGCGCGAGGGTCAACACGGCGACGAACGTGAAGCCCGGGCGCCGCAGCAGCTGGCGAAACGCGAAACGGAAGTCCGCGATGAGGCTGTTCACGACGTCTCGTCCGAGAGTGGTACTCCACCGAGCGGCAAGTCTCAGACCGCTCATCGGCCGCCATTCCCCTTCGCGGTTGGCCGGTCGAGCGTGCGTTCCCGGGACCCGGAGTTCCACCACCGGACACTTCTGCGTCCGGTCGCGAGGATGAGGAGAGTGTGAAGACGAACGTCACCTTGAGGAACGGCGAGGTCGCGCGGCATCAGGTAGATCGGCATGACGGGCGCGGGCTCCTGCGCCGCGGCGTTACACACCCACAGCGCGACGCAACCGGCGAGCAGCAGCGTTCGCTTTGACACGAATCTCCTCGAGATCGGCGGTGAGTAGACGGCCGCCCCGCACCACGACGCGGCCGTCCACCACCACGTGGCGCACGTCGGCGGCGCGGGCCGCATACACGAGCCGCGAGACGAGATCGGCTCCGGCAGGCTGGCCATGGGGACCGGAGAGATCGAGCGCCACGAGATCGGCCCGCTTCCCGACTTCGATCGATCCAATCTCGCGCTCGAGCCCCAGGGCCCGCGCTCCTCCCAGCGTCGCGAGCTCCAGGACCTTCGTGGCCGGCAGTGCCTCGGGGCCGAGTCGCGGCTTCTGGATCAAGGCCGCAAGCCGCATCTCCTCGAACCCGTCCAGCCGATTGTTGCACGGCGCTCCGTCGGCGCCCAGCGCTACGTGACAGCCCGCGGCGAGCATCTCGGGAACCGGGGCGATTCCGCTGCCGAGCTTGAGGTTGGAGCTGGGACAATGCACCACATTCGTTCCCGCACGGGCCAGCCGCCCGATCGCATCCTGGTCCGCCCACACGCAGTGGGCCAGCGCCGCGCGGGAGCCCGCGATCCCGACGGAATCGAGGTAGGCAATCTCATCCTGGCCGGTCGCGCGTTTGACGAGCTCCAGCTCGACCGGGGTCTCCGCCGCGTGGGTGTGCACCACCGCGCCCGCGCGCTCGGCCGCGTCGCTGACCGCGCGCAGCAGCGGCCCGGTGCAGCTCGGCGCAAAGCGGGGAGCGAAGCAATAGCGCAGGCGGCCCTGCGCGGCCCCGTGCCAGCGGGCACACAGGTCGGCTGCCTCCTGCAGCGCCCGGTCGGTCGGCTCGCGCAGATCGGCGGGGTTGGTGGCGGCGTCCATCAGGCACTTCCCCGCCGTCGCGCGCAGGCCGATCTCCTCGAGCGCGCGGAACGCCGCCTCGGTGTGCCGCACCGTCTCCATATCGAGGATCGCCGTGGTGCCGCCCAGCAACAGCTCGGCGGAGCCGAGCAGGGCGGACCAGTAGATGCTGTCGGGGGTGTGGGCGGCCTCGAGCGGCCAGATGCGTTTCGCCAGCCAGTCTTCCAGGGCCAGATCGTCCGCGAGGCCGCGGAACAGCGTCTGGCAGAGATGAATGTGCGCCTGCACGAGACCGGGGATGAGGATCAGCCCGGCGCAGTCCAGCGCGCCCGCCTCCCGGCGTGGGCGCCGGCGAGCGGTGCGGGGGCGCACGGCGGCGATCGAGCCGTTGCGTACCTCGATGTCGGCGTCGAGGATACGGCGCGCCGCGTCCATCGTGACGACGCGCGCACCGGTGAGCCAAAAGGAGCGGCGGGAAGGCGCGGGCACGGGCGAGCGCCGCGGTCCCTAGGTGATCACGCGTGGGGTGAGGCGCGTGCTGTCAGGCTCCTCGGTCAGGTCGAAGTAGGCGTCCAGCTCGTCGAGTAAATCATCGTCGTTGTAGATCCCCGTGAGGATGCGCTCCGGCGTCCCCGGATCGATGAGCAGATATCCGTACGGATAGTCCAGCCCCGACAGGATGATGGCGCGCCGCGTGTGATCGGGCTGCTCCACATACACCGTGTCCGCATTGGTCGGCACCAGCGCGATGCCGTTCCGGGCCAGCGTTTGCGCCACCTGCTCGGTATAGAAGTCGAGATCGCGCGATACGGCCACCGCCGAATCGCGGCTCAGGCTGTCTCCCGAGCGCAGCCAGAACACCACCACACTGGGCTCGGTCACCAGTCGCGGGACGCGCAGCAGGCGGTCGTGAATCGAATCGCGCGGGGCGTGCCACAGCGATGTCAGCGGGGCGCTGTCGGCGGGGTGAACGGCGGTCCGCCGGGCCGGACGGGCCGACGGGCGACAGGCCGCAAGGGCCAGCAGACACAGCCAGGCGTGTCGTGGCACAGGGGAAAAGATAATGGATACATTGGCTCCCATGACCGAGCCGGCTGCTGCCCCGCCACCGCCCGCCCCGACCCCCGCGGTGCGCCGCCATCACTGGATCGTCCGCCTCACGCACTGGGGCACGGCAATCGTGCTCGCGGGGATGGTCACGAGCGGGCTCCAGATCTACGAGGCCTATGCGCGCTTCGGGAACCGGGGCGCCCCGAGCTATCCCAACCCGCTCGAAGGCGCGCGGTTCGCCCACGCCATCCGGTTGGGCGGCTGGCTCGCCGGCGGACTCAACTGGCACTTCGCCCTGATGTGGCCACTCGTGTTCTTCGGCCTGCTCTATGCCTCGTATCTCGTTGGAAGCGGCGAGTGGCGCGCCCTGTTCTTCCGTCCCAAGGACGTAGCCGGGGCGATCGAGATGACGAAGTACTACCTGCGGCTGCGCCGTGATCATCCACCGCAAGGCAAGCACAATCCGTTGCAGAAGCTCGCCTACACGAGCGTCGTCCTGTTGGGGGGGCTCGCCCTGCTGACGGGCCTCGCCATCTACAAGCCGCTGCAGTTCTCCTGGCTCACCGCGCTGTTCGGTGGATTCCAGGCGGCGCGCTATTGGCATTTCTGGATCGTGTGGATCTTCGTCGCGTTCACCATCACGCACGTGTTGCTCGTGTTCCTGGTGGATCCGGCCAGCCTGCGGGCGATGCTCACCGGCCGCTACCGGGGGAGGTTTCCGAGTCATGGCTAGCACGACCGACCGCCGCGCCTTCCTGCGGCTCGCGGCCGCGGCCGGATCGGCGGCGCTCGTCGCCGCCTGCGGCTGGGACGGCGGCAGGCTGGTCCGGCCACGGCTGCTCTCCATCAGCGGCCTCAACGACTGGGTGGGGGAGAAGGTGTTCTTCTCGCCCACGCGGCTGGCGCGCACCTACGATCCCGCGCTGCGCGCGCCGAGCCTGCCCAGCTACTTCATCTCCGACCAGACGCCGATGCTGCGGGACCCGGCGAGCTGGCGCCTGACGGTCGACGGCCTGGTCGAGACACCGCTGTCGCTCTCGCTCGAGGACCTCCAGCGCATGCCCCGGGCGAGCTATACGGTGAAGCATCACTGCGTCGAAGGGTGGTCGGCGATCGCCTCGTGGGCCGGGGTCCCCGTGAGCGAGATCGTGTTGAGGACCCGGCCGAAGCCCACGGCGCGCTACATCATGTTCCGGAGCTTCGACGCCGATTACTCCAACGGCTGGGATATGGCGAGCGCGCTCCATCCGCAGACGATCCTCGCCTACGCGATGAACGACAATCCGCTCCCGCCCGCCCACGGCGCGCCGCTGCGGCTCTATTCCCCGACGAAGCTCGGCTACAAGATGACGAAGTATCTGGTGTCGATGACGTTCATGGACACGCGGCCCGGCGGCTACTGGGAGGACCAGGGGTACCCCTGGTTCGGCGGGATCTAGGCCTAGCCGATCGCCGCCAGCGCATCATGCAGCTCCGCCGCCGTCTGGAAGCGCTGATTCCGGTCCTTCGCCATCGCCCGCAGCACCACCTGCGCCAACGCCTCGGGCACGTCCTTGTTCACCGTGCGAGGGTCGGGCGGCGCCTCCTCGATGTGCTTGGCGATGAGTGACCAAGGTGTTTCCGCTTCGAACGGCAGGCGGCCCGTGAGGCATTCGAACAGGACCACCCCGGTCGAGTAGAGATCGCTGCGGGGATCGAGCTCCAGACCGGAGAGCTGCTCGGGGGACATGTAGTCGGGTGTCCCGATCGCCATCCCCGCCTCGGTGAGGCCCTTGCCCTTCGGCGGGTTGGCGAGCCGCGCGATACCGAAGTCCATCACCTTCAGAAAGCCGTTCGGCTCGACGACGATGTTCTGCGGCTTGATGTCACGGTGGATCACGCCCTGCTCGTGCGCCACCTCGAGCGCCCGGCTCAGCTGCTTACCCACCGTGAGGGTGACGGGAACCGGGAGCCGGCCGCGGCTCTGGATCAGCGCCTTGAGCGACGTGCCTTCGACGAACTCCATCGTCAGGTAGTACACGCCGTTGACTTCGCCCAGGTCGTAGGTGCGCACCACGTTGCGGTGCGTGATCTTGCGCGCGAGGCGGATCTCCTGCTTGAAACGCTCCAGCGCGATGGGATCGTCCGCCACCGTGTCGGGGCGCAGGGTCTTGATGGCGACCGGCTCGCCCAGCTCGCGATCGAACGCGCGGTATACCACCCCCATGCCGCCCGCTCCAAGCACCTCCTTCACCTCGTAGCGGCCGGCGAACACCGACCCGGGGCGCAGCGCGTCGCCACCTGAGCCGAGCGACGGCCGGTCGGCGGCCTGACGGATGGCGGTGGGGGCGGAAGCGAGCGGCTGCGTGGCCGAAGCTCCTGCGGCCTGCAGCAGGTCCACGAGCTGCGCCTTCTCCTTCAGGTCTTCCACCAGATTCCGGAATGCCTGCGACAGCACGCCAATCTCGTCCTGGCTCGTCACCGGGATTTCGACGGAGTAATCGCCGTCCTGCACCCGGCGCGTCGCCCGGGCGAGCTGCTGCACCGGCCGGGCGATCTGCCGCGCCAGCACGAACGCCGACGCCAGCGCGAGCACGATGCCGAAGAGGATCGCGCCGAGAATCGTGCGCTGCAGCGTTCGGAACGCCGCCAGCTCGGCATCGCGCGAGCGGAAGGCGACGAACCCGCCGCGCAGGTCGCCGGCCGGCGAGCGGATGGCGCCCGCCAACCCGATCAGGTGCTCGCCGCCCGAGCGGGCGGTCATCGCCTCCCCCGCCGAGTCCCGCGCCAGCTCTTCGGGGTTCATCCCCTGCTGTAGCGCCGCGGCGATCTCCTCGCGCGGCAGAGTGCTCGCGACCACATACGGGTGGTTCAGCGTGTCGAGCGCGAAGAAGACGACGTCGGAGCTCGTAGCCTGTTGAATCGCCTGCGCCAGGCTGTCGTTCACTTCGTAGGTCGCGACCAGCGACCCCTGCGGCGCAGCCTCGGGGGAGGCCCGAAGCGGCGTGCCGACCGCGATGAACAGCTTGTTGCGCACATCGTCGAGCCACGCGCCCGACGACGTCTCACCGGAGAGCGCGTTGGCGACCAGGGGAGCACCCGAGAGATCGCGGTCGAACTGCTCCGGGTAATCGGTCCGGGCGATGAGGATCCCCTCGTTGTCGGTGACCAGCAGCCAGGCGCCGCCGATCAGGTCGCGCACGTCGTTTGCCTGATCGAGCGCCTCAGCGCGATCCTTCCCCCGTTTGAGCAGGCGTTCGCGGTACTGCGGCACGTCGGTGGCGACGGTGCTGGCGCGGCCGAGGGTGCGGGTGCGCGCGGCCAGGAAATCCTCGACCGCCGTCCGCGTCGCGGCGAGGGCGCGCTGAATCGAGGCGTCCGCCGTGCGATTGGCCTGGAACGACGTGACGCCGAAGGTGACGCCCAGCACGACGGCGACGAGCAGGGCCGACGCGAGGAAGATCTTCCCGGCGAGCCCGAAGCGGACGCCCTTAGTAGCGCTCGCGTCCGGCATTCGTGGGGTAGTCCTTCCCGTATTTGTTCTTGTGCGGCTGTGGGCGGAAGCCGCGCGCATTGAGCGTGATGACGAGATCGGTCAGGCCGCCGGGCCCGACCGTCACGTCCTTCACGACCTCCGTCGGCGCGCGCTCGTGCCACACGTGCAGGCGGTACGCGCCGGGCTCCACGCCCGTGACCGTGAACTGGCCGTCGGCGCCCGGCTGGGCGAAGTGGTGCGTCCCCATCACCTGGACCAGAGCGACCATGCGCGGATGCACGTTGCAGAACACGCGCACCAGACCGGGGTGCTTCAGCGTCACCGTCTTCCCCTCGCCCCGGCCGTACAGCCCGAGATCGAAGCTGTTCGAGTCCGAGACGGAAAAGACGTTATGGTCGAACGGATCGTGGTTCGGGAAGGCGACGGTCGAGCCGATCGGCACGACCAGGACGTGCGGTGCGAACGTCTTGTCGCTGATCGTGACGTCGAACCGGGCCGCGGGGGCGGCGATGCCGCGGCCCTCGAGGTACACGACCGCGTCTCCCAGGTCGGGAGACGGCTTGTTGTCCTTCTCGAGGATAACGACGCGGCCGCTCACCCGCCCCGCCTGGGCGCGGGCCGGGGTCGGCCAGATCGCCCCGAGGACGGCGCAGACCCCTATCCACCATCTCACGCAGCGACTCCCTGTTGCGTCCACGGGCGCTCAGCTTAGTCTAATCCCATCGATCTCGCCAGGAGTATGACCCGCATGCGTCGCTTCGTGCCGCTCGTCGCCCTCGCCGTCCTCGCGCGTCCGGCCGCCGGTCAGAACCCGCCGGCCGATACGACGCACCCGGCCGCGCGCCGCACTGTGGAGCTCTCCGGGTTCGTCCTGGTGAACGGCTTCTTTACCAATGCACGGATGAACAACAGCGACGTGCCGCAGTTCGCCGAGGCCGACACGGCCGGCGTCGCGGGCACGGGAGGCTCGATTCGCCAGACGCGCCTCGGCGTGTTCGTGAGCGAGCCCGATGTGTTGGGGGGCAGTTTCTCGGGAGAAGTCGACGTGGACTTCTTCGGCGGCCAGGAGCCGAGCTCCGGCGGCCGCACCTTCCCGCTGCTGCGGATGCGGCGCGCCGTGGGCACAGTGCAATGGGCGCATGCCCAGCTGCTCTTCGGACAGGAGTCGCCGCTCGTGGCCGAGCGCTCACCCCGCTCGCTGGCCTCGGTGGGATTCCCCGACTTCGCGGGCGCCGGGAATCTGTGGCTCTGGACGCCGCAGGGGCGGGTCACGATCGAGACGGGCTACACGCTGCGGCTCGCGTTGCAGGCCGCCGTCCTCGCGCCCACGGCCGGCTCGGCGCAAACGACGTTCGCCACTCAGCTCGATTCCGCCGAGCGCACCAAACGGCCCGCGCTCGAGGGACGGCTGCGCCTCGGCTGGGGCCCGAGCGACGACCCGAGCGAGATCGCGATCGGCGGGCACCTGGGCTGGCTCAAGGGACTGGATTCGGGTAACGGAGACACGCTGCTCGTCTCCAAGGCGGTCACGCTGGATGCCCGCATCAAGATCGGCATCGCCGAGCTCGTCGGGGAGGCGTTCACGGGACAGGCGCTGGCCGGCCTCGGCGGGGGCGGGATCGGCCAGAGCGTCGGTGCGGGAGGCGTGCCGGTACGCACCAAGGGCGGGTGGGGGCAGATCAACCTCCGTCCGGTGCGGCATTTCATGTTCGGCGGCGGCTGCGGGCTCGACGACCCGAACGACGCGGACGTCCCCGTGACCGGGCGGCTGCGCAACTTCGTGTGCGAAGGTCACGCCGAGTGGCGACCGCCGGGCCCACTCGTGTTCGGCTTCGAGTACCGTCACTTCTCGACTCGCTATCAGGGGGGAGATTTCTCGGCCAGTCACCTGAACCTGGCGGCCGGCTACCACTTCTAAACGGCCGGATGTTGGACGTCCCGACTGTCCGCTTTCGGGACTCCCTTTCCCACATCCGGCCAAAACAGCGCCGCACGCACGCCAGCCCGCTTCGTAACCCGCTTCCTGTTAACCAGTTGCCTGCGACCTCCCTGGCATGGGCCGTGCTTTCGCCAGGGTGCTCGTCATCGGCACATCAGTTCCTTCTTTATAGAGGATCGTCGTGGACATACCGCGCGCCCCCGTAAAAAACCGCCGGCGGTTGTGGCAGGCCGGGATCGGCCTCGGTGCGATCATCCTCATCACGCTCGTGCTCTCGAGCTTGAGCCCGGCCGCGCCCTCGATCGAGGGGGGCACGCCCTGGATCGATTCCGTGCGGCGCGGCGAAATGGTGCGCGAAATGCGCGGCCCCGGCACGCTCGTGCCCGAGCACATCCGCTACATCACCGCCCTCGCCTCGGCGCGAGTCGAACGCATCCTGTCGGTCCCGGGGGCGATCGTGCAGCCCGGTACGCAGCTGCTCGAGCTGTCCAACCCTGATGTGCAGATCCAGGCGTTGCAGGCCGAGCAACAGCTCTCCGAGGCGCAGGCGCAGCTCGTGAGCCTGCGCACCAATCTCCAGAACCAGCGGCTGACGCAGGAAGGCGTGGTCGCGACCACCCGCACCGAGTATGAGCGGGTCAAGCGCGAGGCCATGGGCGCCGACACGCTGGTGGCCCACGGCCTGATGGCGCGCAACGACGCCGCGCTCGCCAAGGACCGGGCCGACGAGCTCGCGACCCGGTTCCGGGTCGAGCAGGAGCGGCTCGACCTCATGACCTCGACCATCGACTCCCAGGTCGCCGTCCAGACCTCACAGGTCGAGCGGCTGCGGGCGATCGCGCTGTTTCAGCAGAATCGCGTCCGCTCGCTGCAGGTGCGCGCCGGCGATCCGGGCATCGTCACCGATCTCTCGCTGCAGCCCGGCCAGTGGGTCACCGAAGGCACCATTCTCGCCAAGGTCGTCCAGCCCGGGAAGCTGAAGGCCGTGCTGCAGATTCCCGAAACCCAGGCGAAGGACGTCACCATCGGACAACCCGCGTCCATCGACACGCGCAACGGCATCATCCGGGGCCACGTGAGCCGCACCGATGCGAACGCCACGAACGGAACGGTCACCGTGGACGTGGCGCTCGACGGGCCGCTGCCGGCGGGGGCGCGCCCCGATCTCTCGGTGGACGGGACGATCGAGGTCGAGCGGTTGCACAACGTGCTCTATACGGGGCGCCCCGCCTACGGGCAGCCGAACAGCACCATCGGGATGTTCAAGCTGACCGAGGGTGGTCGCTATGCCGTGCGCGTCCAGGTGCAGGTGGGGCGCACCTCGGTGAACGCGATCGAAATCATTCGCGGACTCGACAAGGGCGATCTCGTGATTCTGTCGGACATGTCGCAGTACGACAACGTGGATCGGGTGAAGATCAAATAGGTGCCTGGTGCCCGGTGTCGGGTGTCGGGGAGATGCGAGGCCCTGACACCGGACACCTGGCACCGGACACCTCCTACAAGGAGAGCCAATGCCGGGCAATGGGACGTCCCTCATTCAGCTGCAGGGAATCAAGAAGGTCTTCTACACGGACGAGGTCGAGACCCACGCGCTCTCGGACGTGCACCTGGACATCAAGCAGGGCGAGTACGTCGCCATCGCGGGCCCGTCGGGCTGCGGCAAGACGACCCTGCTCTCGATCCTCGGCCTGCTGGATACACCGTCCGACGGCAGCTACGTGCTGGACGGGCGCCCCGTGGTGAACCTGTCGGCCGCCGACCGCGCGCGCGTCCGCAACCGCCAGATCGGATTCATCTTCCAGGCGTTCAATCTGATCGGCGACCTCACCGTGTACGAAAACGTCGAGCTGCCGCTCACCTACCGGGGGCTCTCGTCGGCTGAGCGCAAGCGCCGTGTGACGGAAGCGCTGGAGCGCGTCGGGATGTCGCACCGGGTGAAGCACTATCCCGCGCAGCTGTCGGGCGGCCAGCAACAGCGCGTCGCCGTCGCCCGCGCAGTCGCGGGCGATCCCGCCATCCTGCTCGCCGACGAGCCGACCGGGAACCTCGATTCGTCGAACGGCGAGTCGGTGATGGAGCTGTTGCGCGAGCTGCACCGCGGCGGCGCTACGATCTGCATGGTGACTCACGATCCCCGCTACGCCGCCCACGCCGACCGCACGATCGAGCTGTTCGACGGCCGGGTGGTGGAAGAGCGGGCCGGCCAGGCCGCCGCCGCCGCACGAAGCTGAGGCGACCCCGGTCCGATGGACACCCTGCTCCAGGACCTGCGCTACGCGCTGCGGACGCTGCGGCAGAGCCCCGGCTTCACGGCCATCGCGGTGCTCACGCTGGCGCTCGGCATCGGCGCCAATACGACGATCTTCAGCGTCGTGAACGGCCTCGTGATCCGGCCGCTGCCGTTCGCCCGCCCCGAGCAGGTCGACGTGGTGTACCGCACCGACCTCAAGCGCGGGTTCGACCGGGGCTCCCTCCTGTACGCGGATCTCCTGGACCTACGGGCGCAGAGCTCCAGCTTCAGCGGACTCGCCGCTTACAACGAGGAGAACTACAACCTCGCGACGGGCGAGGACGCCGATTACGTCGATGGCGGCGAGGTGACCGCCAACCTGTTCAGCTTGCTCGGTGTGCAGCCGATTCTGGGTCGGGATTTCCGGACCGAGGAAGACCAACCGGGCCGGGATGGCGTCGTGCTGCTGTCACACACGCTGTGGCAGCGGCGGTTCGCGGGCCGCCGCGACGTGATCGGGCAAACGATCCTGGTCAACGGCCGCCAGCGCACCGTGATCGGTGTCCTGCCGCCCAAGTTCACGTTCCCCTACGTCCAGAAACTCTGGGTCCCGCTCGTGGTCGATCCCAAGACCCCGCGCGCCCAGACCTGCTGCTACCGCGTGATCGGGCGCCGCCGTCCGGACGTGACGCGGGCCCGGGCCACCGCCGACCTGCAGGGTATCGCGGGCCGCCTCGCCGAGCAGTACCCCGACGCCGACGGCGGTCGCGGGATTCGCGTGGCGCCGTATCGAGAGGAAATCGTCGACGCGGAGACCCGGCTCAATCTCTGGGTGCTGCTCGCCGCCGTCGGGTTCGTCCTCCTGATCGCGTGCGCGAACGTGGCCAATCTCGCGCTCGCGCGCGCCACCAGCCGTCAGCGGGAAACCGCCGTACGCACGGCGCTCGGCGCCGGGCGACTGCGGCTCATCCGGCAATTCCTCACCGAGAGCGTCGTCGTCGCGCTGTGCGGCGGCGCCCTGGGCGTGCTGCTGGCACAGTGGGGCATCAACATCTCCAAACTCGGCATCCTCGAGGAAATCCCCTACTGGGTGCGGTGGGAGCTCAACCCGGGCGCCCTCGCGTTCACGCTCGGCCTCTCGTTCGTGACGGGCATCGTGTTCGGCACGTTCCCCGCGCTCGAGGCGGCCAGGGGTGACCTGCACGCCGCTCTGAAGGAAGGCGGCGGCGGACGGGGCGGGGTGGGAGGTCGGGGGCGCCACCGGCTGCGCAACGCCCTGGTCATCGGCGAGATCGCGCTCTCGCTGATGCTGCTCGTCGGCTCCACGCTCATGATCCGCACGTACCTGACCATCAGCCGGGTGAACCCCGGCTTCGACCCGAAGTCGGTCCTCACGATGCGCCTCTATCTGGCGGGCGACCGCTATGAGCAGGCGAGCGCGCGGGTCGGGTTCTACCGCGACGTGCTGCAGCGGCTCCAGGAGCTGCCCGCCGTCTCCGGCGCTGCGGCCTCGAATGGCTTGCCCGTGAGTGACAACTACGCGGCGACGACCGTGGTCGTCGAAGGACAACCAGTTGCCCGGGGCGAGGAGCCGATCGTCGGATTCCGCACGGTGACCGACGGTTACTTCCGCTCGCTCCAGATCCCGTTGCTCACCGGCCGTACGTTCCTGCCGCGGGAGAACGCCGAAAGCTCGGGCGTCGCGGTCGTCAACCGGACGCTGGCCCAGAAGTTCTGGCCGGGGGCGGAGGCGATCGGCCGCCGGCTGCGGTTGACCAGCGACTCCGGCACGGTCTGGCGCACCGTCGTGGGCGTCGTCGGCGACGTCCAGGAAGATGAGCTGGAATCGAAGCCCGAGCCGCAGATGTACGTGCCCTACGCCGACGCCCCGCGGTTTCACATGTCGCTCATCGTGCGCACCGCTGGGGCTCCCGGCGCCGCGGCGCCCGCGGTGCGCGCGGCGGTCCGCGCCGTCGATCCCGCCATCGCCTTGTTCGATGTGATGCCCTACCCGGATCTGATCGAGCGCTCGTATTGGCCCCGACGTCTCGTCGGCCTGATGATGGCCACGTTCGCCGGGATCGCGTTGCTGCTCGCGGCCGTCGGCGTGTACGGCGTGATGGCGTACGCCGTCGCCCAGCGCACCCACGAGATCGGGCTCCGCATGGCGCTCGGTGCCGAAGTCGGTCACGTGCTGCGACTCGTGGTGGGCCAGGGCCTGACCCTCGCGGGTATCGGCCTGGCGATCGGGCTCGTGGGCGCCTTCGGCCTCACGCGCGCGCTCGCTTCCCTGTTGTTCGGTGTATCGGCGACGGACCCGATGAGCTACGGCGGAATCGCGTTGCTGCTCGCCGCCACCACTCTCGTAGCGAGCTACATCCCCGCGCGCCGAGCGGCGCGCGTGGACCCGTTGGTCGCCCTCAGGTCCGAATAGGGGGTTCGCCATGAACAGCCGCCCGCAACCACATCACGGTCCGGTCGTCGCGCTCACCGCGATTCTATCGCTCGGCATGAGCGGTGGTAACACGCCGTGTCCGGCGCGTCCCGCGCAGGTCGTGCACGCACGGCCCGCGACTGGCCCACTGCCCTCTACGACCCGGGCGCCATCCCCCACCCCGGTGTCGTCCTGGATGGACTACATCGATTTCCGGCGCGGCTCGGGCGACATGCTGGCGAGACTCGGACGCCCAGTGGTGCCCGACACCAGACATCCGGGACCGTCATGATTGCGCTCCGCAACCTCGAGAAGAGCTATCCCCAGGGCGGCAACAAGGTGTTCGTGCTGCGCCAGATCTCGCTCGACATCGGGCCGGGCGAGTTCGTGACGATCATGGGGCCTTCGGGGGCCGGGAAGTCCACCCTGCTCGCCATTCTCGGCATGCTGGACGGTGAGTGGACCGGCGAGTACCAGCTGTTCACTCACGTCGTCCACAGACTCAAGCCCAAGGACCGCGTCGCCCTGCACAAGCAGTACGTGGGGTTCGTGTTCCAGCAGTATCACCTGCTGGACGACTTGACGGTCGCCGAGAACCTCGACATCCCGCTGTCATACCGGGACATCAAGAAGTCCGAGCGCCAGGCGATCGTGGCCGACACCCTCGACCGCTTCGGGATGGTGGCGAAGAAGGACCTCTACCCGCGGCAGCTCTCCGGCGGCCAGCAGCAGCTGGTCGCCGTGGCGCGCTCCGTGATTCACAAGCCCCAGATCCTGCTCGCCGACGAGCCCACGGGCAACCTGCACTCCGAGCAGGGGCGCGAGATCATGGAGCTCTTCAAGCAGTTGAACGCGGCGGGCACCACCATCGTCCAGGTGACCCATTCCGAAACCAACGCGGCGTACGGCAACCGCGTGGTACAGCTCAAGGATGGCTGGATCGTGAAGTAGGACACCTCCCCCAGCGGAGTCGCAATGGAAACACTGGTCCAGGACCTGCGCTACGCCGTCCGTTCCCTGCTCAACCATCCGGGATTCACCGTGGTGGCCGTGCTCACCCTCGCCCTCGGCATCGGGGCGAACACGGCGATCTTCTCCGTGGTCAATGGGGTGCTGCTGGCGCCGCTACCCTACCGCGAGCCGGACCGCCTCGTCACGGTGAACCATTTCTATCCGTCGCTCAACAACCTGCGGGCGCCCGTGTCGGTGCCCGGGTTCCGCGATTATTCCGCGCGCACGGACCTGTTCGCGAGCGCGGCCGTGGAGAATGGGATTGCGATGAACCTCACCGGCTCGGGCGAGCCCGAACGGGTGAACGTCACCCTCGTGACGGGCCAGTTCTTCCCCCTCTTGGGCGTGGCGCCGGCACTCGGCCGAGCGTTGCAGCCCGATGAGGCGGAAGCGGGCAAGAACCACGTCGCGGTGCTGTCGTGGGGGTTCTGGCAGCAGAAGTACGGCGGGGACCGGGGGGTGCTGGGCCGGAAGCTCACGCTCGACAACGAGGACTACGAGATCGTCGGGGTGATGCCCGCCCGCTTTCAGGATTTCTTCTCGCGGCGCACCGATCTGTTCGCGCCCGCCGTCTTCAAGCCGGCGGACTTCGCCGACAACCGGCGCACGAACGAGTTCCTGCCCTTCATCGGCCGGCTCGCCCCGGGGGTCACCGTGGAGCGGGCGCAGACCGAGCTGCACGCGCTCGCCGTGCGGCTGCGCACGACGTACACCAACAGCTATTCACCCGACTGGGATCTCAAGGTCACCGCACTGTCCGACGAGGCGTCGCGCGGCGTGCGGTCGGGCCTCCTCATCTTGCTGGGCGCGGTGGCCGCTGTGCTGCTCATCGCCTGCGCGAATGTGGCGAATCTGCAGCTCGCCCGGACCGCCGCCCGGGCGCGCGACGTCGCCGTCCGCGTCGCGCTGGGCGCCTCGCCCCGGCGCCTGATGCGCTACCTCCTGACTGAGAGTGTCGTGCTGGCGCTCGCCGGGGGGGCCGTCGGCGTGCTGCTCGCGCTGTGGGGCGTGCCGGCCCTCCTCGCCTTGAGCTCCGGGAACCTGCCGGCCACCGCGCGGGTCGGCGTGGACATCCGCGTGCTGGGATTCGCGGTGCTCGTGTCGCTCGGGACCGGACTGCTCTTCGGATTCGCCCCCGCACTGCAGATGGCCCGGACTGATCTGCACGAATCACTGAAGGAAGGCGGCCGCTCGGTCGGGCATCGCTCCAGCCTGCGCCTGCGGCGCGGCCTCGTCGTCTCGACCGTCGCGTTGGCGCTGACGCTCCTGGTGGGCGCGGGGCTCCTGATCCGCAGCTTCGCCCGCGTCGTGGGCGTCGACCCGGGCTTCCGGCCCGATCACCTGCTCACGTTCAGCGTCTCGCTCTCCCAGGCGAAGTATCCCAACGACACGGTGCGCGTGCAGGTGTTGGAACGGTTGAACGCCGCGCTGAACGCCACTCCCGGAATCGTGAGCGCGGGCGGGACCAGCAACATCCCGTTCGGCGGCAACTGGTCGACGTCGAGCTTCAACGTCGAGGGCTATCAGCCGCCACCCAACGCCCCGATGCCCTGGGGCGACATGCGCGAGGTCACGCCGACGTTCTTGAGGACGATGCGGGCGCCCCTCAAGGCGGGCCGCCAGTTCACCGACGCCGATCGCGCCGCGTCGCCGGCGGTGTGCATCGTGGATGAAGAGCTGGTGCACCGCTACTGGCCAAACGTCGATCCGATCGGCAAGCGCATCACCTTCAACAACCTCAGCGACTCCTCGATCCAGTGGATCCAGGTGGTCGGCGTGGTCGGACATATGGCCCATGAGGGGCTGGACGCCCAGAAGCGCGTCCAGGTCTACTTCCCGCTGGCGCAGAACGGCCTCCCGTTTCTCGGCTTCACCGTCCGCACCACCGGCGATCCGCTCGCGGCCCTCGGTGCGGTGCGCACGGCGGTCCGCTCCGTGGATCCCGAGCTCCCGCTCGCCAACGTCAACTCGATGGACCACCTGATCGAGCAATCCACCGGGTCGCGGCGGTTCGCCATGCTGCTGCTCGCCGGGTTCGCGATGCTGGCGATGACGCTGGCCTCGATCGGGCTCTACGGTGTGATGAGCTACACCGTCACCCAGCGCGCTCGGGAGCTGGGCGTGCGACTGGCGCTCGGTGCCGACTCCCGCGAAGTGCTGGGCCTCGTGCTGCTGCAGGGCTTGAAGCTCGCGCTGACCGGCGTCGCCATCGGACTGCTGACGGCCTTCGCCGTCACCCGGGTGATGAAGAACATGCTGTTCAATCTGAGCGCCACCGACCCGCTGACGTTCCTGGCGATCGCGCTGCTGCTGGTCGCCGTAGCCCTCGTCGCGAGCTACTTGCCGGCCTTGCGGGCTACGC
>Ga0326731_1000053_pt1 | contig 28431 bp, 25 predicted proteins | sample MHFSIPfraction_FD_207645 | JGI IMG/M metagenome (GOLD analysis project Ga0326731, IMG submission 207645) | Lab enriched peat soil microbial communities from Michigan Hollow, Ithaca, NY, United States - MHF9FY SIP fraction | ecosystem: Environmental > Terrestrial > Soil > Wetlands > Peat | place...
TGTTCCAAAATCATCCATTAAAAACGTCACGCTCAATTTTTTGAGCTTCTTTTTGCAAAGAGATGTCACCAAGCGCGAGATGCAATGTTACGACACCATGCACATCATGCTGAATTGATACATCCAAATGTGCCCAAAATAGAGTGCCATCTCCTTTGGTCATCCGCAACTCACATGGCTCTGTTTTGTGCGTTTTAAGAAGTTTTTGGAGGTATAAATACCACGTATCTTGATTTTCACGAGAGATAAAGGTCATGATAGACCGATCCAGTAGTTTGCCCTTAGGCAAAACAAGCAATGTTGCCATAGTGAGGTTCGCTTGAAGAATTTTCCCCTCTTCGCTGAGTGTACAATACCCAATAGGAGCTTGTTCATACAGATTAAAATAGCGTTCTTTTACAATGTAAAGCTCTTCTTTACTCTGTAGTAACTCCTCATTTTGTATCTCAAGTTCGATTTGATGAATGCATAATTCTTGAAGAACTTTTTGAATCATTTCAAGAGAGTTTTCTTTTTTTTGTAAATTGACTTTCTTAAAAAAAAGATATTCTGCCTTTTCGCGTAATGTGGGTTGTAACGCTTCTAGATTACTGATTTCTTTCATTGGGATACGCCTAATCTAGAATCAAACAAGCGCTCTGTGGTCGCTACTGCATACATTTTGCCCGTCTCATCAACCAGCGCCGTTGCGGTAATCCAAACATCTTTTGTCGACCCATCTTTGGCGAGGCGCTGTGTAAGGTAAGGCACTAAAATCTCATGACGACTAAGCTGAATGATTTTTTCCAGCGCTTCTTTGCGTATGGATTCTGGCACGCGTTCACGCATACTTACCGTTGACACCTCCGTTTCGCTCCAACCATACATCTGCATTGCACTTTTATTCCACGCAAGGATATTTCCATTCAAATCTTGCATAATGATGGCATCATTAGCATCATTAACAATCACCGCCAAACGGCGCAATGCTTTAACTTCAGTGATATCCACAAAACTCACCACCACCCCTTCAACGATATTTTCAAGAGTTCTATAGGGAATGATATGCAGCATATACCATTTATCTGTCGTAGAACATACTCTTATCTCTGTGGGAACAAGCGTATCAAGTACGGCTTGTGCATCTGCTTGCAATGAACTGTAATTAATGAGATTGGGAACGATATGCCCAATGGGTCGTCCGATATCACCTGTGATAAGATTGATGATGAGTGCACACGAGGGGGTAAAGCGCATCACATTAAGCTTTTTATCCAAAAACAGTGTCGCAACACCCGTACCTGAGAGTAGATTATTCATATCATTGTTGGCTTGAGAAAGCGCGATAATCTTTGTTTGAAGTTCGGAATTAACCGTGGAAAGCTCTTCATTGAGGGATTGCATCTCTTCTTTGGAAGTTTCTAACTCTTCATTGGTTGATTGGAGTTCTTCATTAATGGATTGTAACTCTTCATTGAGCGATTGCAACTCTTCTACGGCTGTCTCTTCATGGTTCACATTAGAACTTTTTGCCTGTGCGCCGCCAGCCTCGCTATACAAATAAAGCTTATCCCCTCCAGCATTGACAAAGACATTGGCTAAGGGTTGTTTGTTTTGTTCACGCACGACTGGAATGTTAGAGGAAGAAAAACGCCTGCTTTCCAAAGTAGGAAGAGGCACAACATGTTCCATCAGCTTTCGTCTTGGGTCATCTGGATTGACGATACAGCGATAGAGTTTTGCTTTTTGGTCAATGGCTGAAAAAAGATGTTCAAATTCTCCGACACCCTCGGAAGAGCCTAAAAATAGTACGCCATTAGGATTGAGGGCATACTGAAATAAGGGGATGATTTTTTTCTGCAAAGAGGGATTCATATAAATCAAAAGATTGCGACAGCAAATGAGGTCAAGTTTAGAAAAAGGCGGGTCTCTGGTGATGTTTTGTTCGGAAAAGATGACCATATCGCGAATATTTTTATTGACGCGATAAGTCTTACCATCAGATCCTAGCGTGAAATATGACGCAAGTCGTTTGGGCGAAACATTCTCAGCTATATCAGAAGCGTAAAGACCTGAACGAGCATTCGCAATGGCTCGCTCATCAATGTCTGTAGCAAAGATTTGAACCGAAAAAGAGAGTTTGGATGCCTCTTTGTACTCTGCCAAAAGTATCGCTAAAGAATATGCCTCCTCACCACTGGAGCATCCACAAGACCAAGCTCGAAAAGGATTGCTCATAGACTTGCCCGTTAAAAGTTCAGGAATGATTTTTTCCAATGCTTCAAAGGCCTCTTGGTCACGAAAAAAGTGCGTGACGCCTATCAAAACATCGCGAAACAACGCCTCAACTTCATCGGAAGTTGTTTGCAAATAAGCAAGATAATTTTTCAGTGACTCGATGCCTACCACATCCATCCGCCTATCCATACGACGATGAATGGTATTGGGTTTATACTGTGAAAAATCATGGCCTGTTTTTTCACGAAGAAGAACAAAAATCTTCTTAAGAATGTTTTCATCTTTTGGTGAAGCCGTAAAAAGAGGTTCAGATACAAGTGTGCCCCATGTAAACTTGATGTAATGCATAAGCGCAACACCCATCTCTTCAGCTGGCAGGGTATAATCAACTAAACCCGTACCAATAGCACTGCTAGGCATACCATCATACTGGGAGGAAGCTATACTTTGTGCCATAACCATACCGCCATTTTCCTTGATACTCAAAATGCCTTTTGTGCCATCACTGCCCGTTCCGGAGAGTACGATGCCAATGGCATTTTGGTGTTGGTCTTTGGCTAAAGCGTTAAAAAAGAAGTTAATAGGAAGATGGAGGCCTTTTCTTTTGGTGCGATTTAACAGATGCAGTGCCCCTTCAATGAGTGTGATATCGTGTTCTGGAGGGATGATATAAATACAATTGGGTTCTACCACCATGCCATCCGTTATCTCAAAAACGCTCATGGGTGTATAGTTTCCGATAATCTCTACAAGGCTACTTTTAAAATCAGGAGAGAGATGCTGAATTAATACAAAAGCACATGGAACTGGTTCCAGCGGCATATTTGAAAAAAAAGCTTCAAATGCCGCCAATCCACCAGCAGAAGCCCCAATACTCACAATCGGGAAAGTTTTTTTGTGTATTTTTTTTGGTGAAGTATGGTTTTTCTTTTGTTGCATCAAGGTATCTCCAATATAAAAATATAAGTACTTCCTTGGAGTATACTCCTATATAACCTCTAAAGAGAGAGGTGTTATAAACTCGTACGAAATTTCAAAAAAATGATCAAAAAAGTTGTTTCAATATCCCAAAGAATAGAGGGCTACAAGAATTTTTACCGAACTCAAAAATGACGCTCATCTTTCTACGTATAAAGCTAAAAAATCATTTCTGAATTGTATTGGCATCCGCTGGCAAAGGAACTCTTCGTATCACGAAGCCTGTTGGGGTTTTATAGATTTCAAAGCGTTGATTGAGTGTGATCTCTTGGTAAACGGAGCTTCCGTATTCGATGTCGACAAAGGGGTTCCAGCCAAGCAGTGTGAAGCGGTCTAATAATGTGTTTTCGCCAAGATCATACGAGAGGTTTTGCTTGGTATTTTGATCTTCATTCTTTTTGTAACGTCCTTCAAATCGCTCTAAAACATAGCGCGAGTCTAGTTTTAGAAGCGTTGACCAGTATTTCATTTTCATAAATTTAGCATCAATTCGCCACTGTTCGCCGTAGATATTAAAATCTCCAACTACTTTGCCATTTTCACCATTTAGATGTGCGATGTGAAAACCACTGCTATCGTAGGGTTTGGTAAAGGAAACCGTTGCTATGAGCGTCTCTTGGGTGAGCGCCGTATAGGTCCATGAAAACATCACCAGCAAAACGGCATTTAACACAAGACTCGCTAAGATCAACCCAAAAGACATTCTCATCAAAAATCGTCTCATTTTTTCTCCAATGGCACTTTTATGTTACAACTATCATAGCTGAATTGACCCATGAAGTATCCACTGTACTCTACAATGACGGTACACTCTTTTTCGCATAGGCATACATGCTATCAAATTCCCTAAGCTATTCATCACTCACTCACCGCCTCTCTTTAGATAGCGAGCCTTTTTTGAGGAACTCCTGTAACTAAAAGGAGATATATTGGATGTAAAATTAAAATAACTTGAAAAGATAAATATAAAATATTTATTCCATAAAATTCAATAAAAAAAGCATCTTTTAAACCATATTGTGCAATAGTTTAGTATTTACATTGATATACTATAGATTAAAGGAATCACATGAGTCTCGGATTTAAACACAAAATTGCCCTTTCATCAGGACTATTCTTAGGAGTATCACTCTTTATATTTGGAGTTTTAAGTTTTGTCAATGCCAAAGATGCTCTGCGCACAGAGATAGAACAGACACAATTAGCCAAAACGCATGCGTTAAAAATCGATATCGAATCATGGCTCAATACTCAAAAGATCATCTTAGAGACGAGTGCAGATGACATCGCTCACTTGCCTGAATTTACACAAGAAGATGTTATAAAACCCTATCTAAAAACTGCCTTTCAAAAGACCAAAGCTGCAGTAGCGTACATGGGTGTCGAAGAGACTGGACTTATGGTATACAGCAATGAATCTAAGCAAAAAGAAGGGTATGACCCTAGAAAGCGGCCTTGGTATGTAAAAGCAAAAGCTGAAGGTAAATCCATCATTACAGATGTTTATGTTGATGCATCTACAGGTCAACTCACGATTTCAGCAGCAGCGCCTATTATTGTTAACGGTGTACTTAAAGGTGTTATTGGCAATGATGTCTACCTAACCCAAGTGGTCGAGAAAATTAATGCCATCAAATTTAAAGGTGGCTTTGCTTTTGCGACCGATGCGGCGGGTAAAAGAACTGCACACCCTAATAAAGAATTTATAGGGTCAAGTCTTTATGAAGCAAGCGAGTCTCTCAGAAATCTTGAGCCTTTGGTTAAAAATAATGCCATAGGTTATTATGAATATATCGCCAGTAATGGAATAGATAAACTTTTGACCTTTAATAAACTTAACAATGGCTGGGTTCTCTATATGACAATCGATAAAGATGTCGCTTTCGCTCCCGTTCATAGTATGCTTATCACACTTACTATTTCGGGTATTGTTATGATTTTACTTTCACTCGCTTTTTTACAGTTAATTCTCAATGCCCAATTTAAGCCTCTGGAAAAACTTAATGATGTCATCAAAAACCTATCCAGTAGTGATGGTGACTTGACTCAGCGTCTCATCATACATTCTAACGATGAGATAGGCAAGATTAGTGAAAATATCAATCTCTTCATCAAAAAAATTCACACTATCATCACAACAGCAAAAACAAACAGTGCTGAAAATGCATCCGTGGCACATGAGCTTTCTATCTCAGCGTTAGATGTCGGTAAACGTGCTGAGGAAGAAGCGTCCATCGTCACCAAAACCACAGCAGATGCAAGCTCTCTAAAAGCCTATCTGCAAGAATCCATCCACAGTGCAGAAGTATCCAAAAACGAGTTGCATGAGGTCACGCAAAGTCTTAAAAAAGCGGAAGAGAATGTCTCAAATCTTTCAAGCCTACTTCAAAATACCGCTCATAATGAAATAGAACTTGCCAGCAAACTAACCCTTGTAAGTGACAATACCAATGAAGTGAAGAATGTCCTCAATGTCATTAATGACATCGCCGACCAAACCAATCTACTTGCTCTTAATGCGGCTATTGAAGCGGCACGCGCAGGAGAACATGGACGTGGATTTGCTGTTGTTGCCGACGAAGTGCGAAAACTCGCGGAACGTACCCAAAAATCTTTAGTTGAGATTAACGCTACGATCAATGTCGTCACACAATCCATCAATGGCGCAAGTGTTGAGATGAATACCAACTCCGAAAATATCAATAAAATTTCTGACATATCCATAAACGTTCAGTCCAATGTTTCAGAGGTTACGGCTGTTCTTGGTCGCACTATCATCAACACGCAAAAAACAGTTCAAGATTATATTGATACGTCCAACAAAATTGATGCTATTACGAAAGATATTGAAGAGATTAGCGCACTTTCCAATACCAATGCGCGAAGTGTCGAAGAGATTGCAGGAGCGAGTGAGCACCTTCACGAGCTCACTGAAACACTCAATAACGAATTATCGAAATTTAAATCATAATCTCTTAAATAGCGTTGACAACACGTTTGTTATCAACGCTATCAAATATTATTCATCCTTAAACGCAAACCCTTGAGCCACTAACGTCTTGCCTGTTTTTCGGTAGTAAATATCGGCATAGTAATTGGACGTAATCTCGGCGTACGTCGGCATCGAACCACTGCCTGTTGCGTCACGAAATGTTTTAAGTGTCTGCTCATACGCCAATGCACCTTTGCGCACTTTGTCACTGTCGTATGCGTCTTGCATCACAAACGTATCGAGCGCAATGCGTGGTTTTAAAGGAGCGGTTTTGGCTTTTTCGGTTGGAACACCAATGGTGCATCCTACGGCTAAAAAGGTTTTGGGAGCAAGGTTGAAAAACTTCACCATCTCATCGGATTTTCCACGTACCGCACCGATGGCTGTTGTGCCATAACCCAGCGCTTCGGCAGCCACTTGGAGTTGCATAAGCATAATGCCTGCATCCACAGCACCCACCATGATGCCCTCCGCACTCTGCTCGATAATGTGGTTTCGACCCACGCTCTCCACAATCGCACTCGTGCGGTTAAAATCGATGACGATTCCCACAAAAACTTCCGCCGTGGCAATGTGTGCTTGTTCATTGCACATATGGGCTATCTGTTTTAATTTTTCCTTATCGCGTGTGTAGATAAGGCTTATTTGTTGACCATTGATGGACGTTGGTGCACGTTGTGCTGTTTGAAAGATGAGCTCCAAGTCTGCTTCACTGATAGGCTCTCCCGTAAATTGACGGATCGATTTTCGGTTTTGCAGTTGCTTGATTGTTGGATTTTCCATAGTTTCTCCTATAAAATCTTCTCTAATTTTTGAAGTGACATACTCTCAACTTTACCCTCAAGTGCTGCTTGAAATGCCTTAAAATGGGCTTTTCCCATATGTTCAGCCAAAAGTGCTTCGCTTTCCCATGTCTCGATGAAAGTATAAACATTTTCTTTTTCTCTGTCTGTGTGAAGATCGTACTGCAAACAGCCTTCATCTTCTTGGTGGGTTGCTTTATGCAACGCTTTAAGTGCTTCTAGTACACCTTCATTTTTCCCATCTTTTAAAACAACATTGGCGATTAAAACAATTTTTTTCATCTGCTCTCTTTATTTTTAAATTATAAATGAAGTATAAAAGTAATGCACTTAAAATACCCTTACTGTAATTTTATAATGTAATAGTACCTTTGTACTTTTTTATGCTTCCTATCGATATGTTACTGCATGAAATAGTATCCCCTCACAATGACATTTTTTTGACATATTTCGTCGTTATTGTGCTACACTTGATTCAGTTTGGTCAATTAATAAATTAACTTAAGGAGGTTTTAAATGGAAGCCAACAGTAATTACACCTATTATGTAAAGCTTTTAGCACCTGTTGTTATAGGGCTCTTGGTTTTTATGTGTCCTATTCCAGAGGGGCTCAGTGCTAATGCATGGCTTTATACCAGCATTTTTGCGGGGCTTGTCGTAGGTCTTATTTTAGAGCCTATTCCGCCTGCACTTATTGGTATTATCGCGGTTGTTTTAGCCGTTTTATTTAAAGTAGGACCTGTGGGTTCTGGTAAAGATGGAGCCGTTATTAAGTCTGCTGCTGCTGTTGATTGGGGGTTAAGTGGTTTTTCCAATTCTGTTGTATGGCTTATCTTTGCGGCTTTCATGATAGGTATTGGCTACCACAACAGTGGGCTTGGTAAACGAATCGCTTTTTTATTGGTCAATAAACTTGGCACATCGACCCTAGGACTTGGTTACGCTATCGCCTTAGCCGATCTTGTTTTAGCGCCTTTTATACCGAGTAACGCCGCACGCAGTGGCGGAACTATTTACCCGATTGTGACAAGTATTCCTCCTATGTTTGAGAGCTACCCTGAAAAAGATGCTCGTAAAATTGGTGCGTATCTTGTTTGGGTTTCACTTGCCACCACCTGCGTTTCGAGTTCCATCTTTTTAACGGGTCAAGCGCCAAACCCTCTGGCACTTGAACTAGCCTCAAAAGCAGGTGCGCATTCGGTGAGTTGGATGGGGTGGTTCCTTGCGTTTGCACCTGTGGGTCTTGTGCTGTTTGCCATCACTCCGATTTTGGCATTGTGGATTTATCCACCTGAGATTAAAGGCTCACCCATTATTTCAAAATGGGCAGGCGAGGAGTTAGCAAAACTTGGTAAAATCAGCAGAGGCGAACTTTTTATGCTTTCCATTTCTGTACTCGCTTTGGTTTTGTGGATAGGCAGTGATTTTTTTGGTATCAATGCCACAACGACCGCGTTGATTGTCATTGTTTTGATGATCGCGGCAAAAATCATCGCATGGAATGACTTTTTAGGAAACAAACCTGCATGGAATGTTTTGACATGGTTTGCAACCCTCGTCACGATGGCAGCGGGTCTTAAAAACGTCGGCTTTTTGGAGTGGATTGCCAAAGCAACAGGAAGCTATTTGCATGGCTTAACCCCTTTTATGGCTGTACTTGGACTTATCGTTGCGTTTAGTGTGCTTCGTTATTTCTTTGCATCAGGAACCGCATACGTTACGGCAATGGTAGGTCTTTTTACGGTTTTAGCCATTTCTATTCCCAACACCGACCCTTCTCAAACCATGTTGATGTTACTGCTTCCTATGGGTATCATGGGTGTTTTAACCCCTTATGGAACAGGTCACAGCCCCGTTTGGTTTGCCAGCGGATACGTCACAGGACCAGAGTTTTGGAGACTCGGAGCCATTTTTGGTGCTATTTATTTGGGCGTCTTTTTGCTCATTGGTCTTCCGTGGATTAAATTTATTTACCCATACATCGCAGGATAACCTTCAACGTAACGAGACTGGACTCAAAGCCAGTCTCTCCTTTCAACACTTTACATGCAAACACCACCCACTTTGTTATAATGCCGTATTTAAGCCTTACCCCGTAAAGGAGTTCTTGTGAAAATTGTGATTCTCGATGACTATCAAGATGTAGTACGTAACCTTGCGTGCTTTTCGCTTTTGAACGAACATGATGTTCGTGTTTTAACCACCTCGTATGCCAACACGCAGGAACTGGCTTCCAAGATTGGCGATGCGGAAGCATTGGTGCTGATTCGTGAACGAACGCCCATCACGAAAGAGCTTTTAGCACAACTCCCTCATTTAAAAATCATCGCGCAAACAGCGAAAGCTGGCAACCACATCTACCTTGATGCGTGCACCCAACATCGCATTTTAGTGTGTGATGGCGTAGGCTCTCCCATTGCGCCTTCCGAGCTTTGTTGGGCATTGATTTTGGCGGCGTCACGCAACATTGTGCCTTATGCGACGCATCTTAGCCATGACGCATGGCAAAATTCAGGCACACTAGGACTAGGTCGAGCACTAAATGGTCTCACACTCGGGATTTGGGGTTATGGCAACATCGGTCAGCGCATCGCGCAATTTGGTAAAGTGTTTGGTATGAACATTCTCGTTTGGGGCAGTGAGACATCAAGGCTAAAAGCCAAAGAACACGGTTTTGCCGTAGCCAATACTAAAGCAGAATTTTTTGCCACTTCAGACATTCTCTCCGTGCATTTAAAACTCACCGATGCAACCAAGCGCTGTGTCACCCAAGCAGACCTCGATGGCATGAAACCTAATTCACTGTTTGTCAACATCAGTCGCTCAGAGCTCATTGAACAAGAAGCACTGTATAGAACGCTTGCACAAAATCCTAGCAAACGTGCTGCCATTGATGTCTTTGAGAAAGAGCCTGCCATGTTGGTAGATGAGCCACTTTTATCGTTGCCCAACGCTTTATGTACACCCCATCTAGGCTATGTGGAACATACGAACTACGAAAACTATTTTAAAGTGGCATTTGAAAACATCGTAGCGTTTGCGCAAGGAAACCCTCAAAATGGGGTCAATAAATTTTAAGTGGGTATTTTAAAATAGAGGAAGGGTGAGTCAAGCTCACCCTCTTTAAGATAGATTGATAGACTAAGCTTTTTTCGCTTTTTTCTCTTCACGCTTCTCTTTTAAAGACTTCTCAGGTTTCTTTTTAACTTCTTTTTTAACATCTTTACCTTTTGCCATGCTCTCTCCTTTGTGAAGTTGGTTGATACACTTTAATTGTATAGGAGTTGAGCTTAAAGAGAGAAAAGATAAAGGTGGTGGTGTTCTTTATCTTAAGGGAAAAGTTTCGATCAGACTATTTTATCTTTCGTCGCTTACGATATTAAGCTCGCATACTATAAAATAATTCTATGTATCACTTGCGCTAAGGCATTTGGAAAGGATTTAGTATGGAAAACAACAAACATCATCTCATCGCCGAGTTTGAAAAAGAGCTCAAGCAGTATGAAAGCTTTAGCGACAAAATGGACATCTTACTCAAAGAACTACTTGACCAAGAAAAAATCTCTTATCACTCCATTGAAAATCGTGTCAAAGAAAAAAACAGTTTATCGAAAAAAATAGACGGGAAAAATAAGTACCAAAACCTAAGCGAGATCACCGATATTGTGGGTTGCCGTATCATCAGTTATTTTGAAATTGATGTTGAAAAAATCGTCAATCTTATCTTTAAAGAGTTCAAAATAGACGAAATAAACTCCATTGACAAAAAGAAAATTCTAGACCCTGACCGCTTTGGTTACCTCTCTTACCACATCATCTGCTCCATCAACGATGAAAGAGCGCAGCTCAGAGAGTATAAAAACTACAAAAATCTCAAATTTGAAATCCAAGTGCGAACCATTCTCCAACACGCATGGGCAGAGATAGAACACGACATAGGCTACAAGTCCAACATCGCCGTTCCTAGGGAGTTTCGTAGAAAATTCTCACGTATTGCCAGCATTCTTGAAATTGCCGACGATGAATTTAGCAGGCTCAAACTTGACATTCACAATTATGTTGAAAATATCTCCAAACAAGGGTTTGAAAACATCGATATTAACGCTGAAAGCCTTAAACTCTTCATCGAACAATCTTACGATTTGGAAGAGATAGAAGCCTTCATTATCGAAAAATTAGAACTCAAAACGGTTGCTTTTTCAGAGCAAATGCAGTCGGCGAATATCAGCCTCTTTTTGAACATTATCAACACTTTCACCACGTTTAAAGAGATATTGGAGATTCAAAACTCCCTTCAAAAACACAAAGAGCTCATCAAAAAATTTATTGTGAAATGGGCACATGCCAGAGGTAAATTACTCGAGCGTTTTCGTGAAAATTTTGAGCAAAAAGATGGTTTTATCATCGGCTACGCCCTCATGATCGAGTTTTTAGAAACCAATCACAAAGAGGGACTCGGCGCTTTTTTTCCAAGCCTGTCTGGTTATGAAAAAGACAAAGCAGTGGCAATGGCCGTACAAATTTACAGCGAAATTACGAGTAACTAAGTTTTAGATGATGGCTCCCAATGTATCACCGACAAAATGAAGCGCTTTAACTATTTAAAATTAATGGGGATTGTGTTGGTTTAATGGAAAGCTATTTGGCAAGAGAAAATGAAAAATACTTACCTTCTCTTACCAAAACAGTTTCTCTTAAAATATCTATTGCGTAATTTTATTTCCAATGCCGAGAGGATTACTTCGTAAAGCTTTTTCTTTTTCTGCAATGATAGTGAAGAGTCCATCTAGTGTTTTCTTTGCTATGTATTCATCCAAGTTTTCACTTTTACTAGGCGCTACATTATCTATTCCAAAAAATTTAGCAATTCCCGGAAATTGTTTCACCAGAGCGTTATCGGTCATAAAAGCCAATATGTTGTCTATAAATGATTTGAGACTTTGACATAAACGCATCACATAATTTTCCTGGATGCTATCGTTAATGATAGGCGTAATTGCCCCAAGCAGTTTTGTGCCAGATTTGCTTTTCAAATAATCTGCCGTAGTCGTCTCTTTTCCACTAGCGATAGCCTGAGCCTCTTCGATGCTCATCGAAGCGATGGTGTCATTTAAGATGGAAGCTGTTTTTGGAATAGCTTTTGTCGCAGCGGCGTTCATTGTCTTAACAAAATCATCTACATACGATTTTCCACCAAGATTTTCAACCACAGTTGCAACTGTCTTTAACGATGAAGGAAGTTGAATTCTAGAAGCACGATTGTTTAAAAACCCTTCTTCTTTTCCAAGTACCAAAAGAGCTTGATTCACGCCAAGGCTGAGTGATTCTTTTACTTTTGCTAAGACATTGATGGGTGGTATCCCATTTTCAGCACTCGCTTGTTGTATTCCCGAAGTTACATTCGTTGCAGTACCGATAGCATTTTGCAAAACACTTGCACATAGCATGAGAGGTAGGAGAAAAATAAGACTCTTTTTAATCATTTACGCCACTTCCTTATATATTTTTTGGGTCATAACACATTCTTACATGTAAAAGCAATTTTACACAAACTGCCCTTTTTGTTGACGCTGTATTACTCTTTCATTTTATAAGAGTTGGACTTAAATAGACCACAAGGCATGATATTTTAGTATAATCCCCCATTATTTTAAGGTGAACAATGCAGACGATTTACGGTGATAGAGCGAAATGTTATAAGTGTCATAGACCCAAAAGCTCGTGTATGTGTGAACACATCAGACCTATTGAGACGCACACCAAATTTATCGTCTTAATGCATCCCAAAGAGTTTAAAAAAACCAAAAACGGTACAGGGCACCTTACCCATCTTTCACTTCCTAATTCTGAGCTTTTTATGGGTATTGACTTTAGTGAGTGTGTGCGCATCAACGAAATTATCGCGACGCATGAGAGTTTTGTTCTCTACCCTTCAAAACATGCCATCAACCTCAGCCATCACAATCCACGGGGTGAAAATGTTTTAGAGGTGAAAAAACCGATGGCGATTTTTCTCATCGACTCGACATGGGCGTGTTCACTGAAAATGATGCGTGAGAGTAAGAACTTGCATGGGCTTTCTCATATCAGTTTTGACGCTACGAAGCGCTCGGAGTTCAAGATAAAAGAGCAACCACTAGAGTATTGTCTCTCGACCATCGAGTCCACGCTCACCGTTTTAGAATTGCTTGCAAAATGGCAGATAGAAACGATTGAACACGCCAAACTAGAAGCATTTCTGACACCGTTTCATGCGATGATAACGTATCAACTCACCTGCATTGAGAACCCTCTGCATCAAGCTATTAGATTTAAACCCAAAAAACACTAACTTCGCTATAATTTTCTAAAAACCACAAAGGGTATGCGTGCGTAACATGGTTCAATTTTTTATGCTTCTTTTACTCTGTATGCTCCCCCTTCAGGCAATGCCCGAAGATGCTGTTCTAAAAAAAATGATAGGACGAATGCTCGTTGTCGGCTTTGATGATGCGACGATTGATTCGCAAAGTACCATTGTTAAAGAGCTACAAACCTATGAACTCGGTGGTGTTATTTTATTTGATCGCTTCTACAAAGAGCGAAATCGCATCAAAAACATCAGCTCGCCTGCGGGGCTACAAGAACTCACAAAGCAACTTAAACGCTACTCCAAAAAACCTTTGCTTATCTCCATCGACCAAGAGGGTGGTAAAGTAGCACGGCTTAAACCAAGCTACGGTTTTGCAGAGACACCTTCTGCTACAACACTTTCCAAAACATCACTTGAAAATGCGTACAACGTTTACAGCCAAATGGGACGAATGCTCAAAGAAAACGGCATAAACTGCGACTTTGGACCTGTGGTAGACTTGGCAGTAAACCCTGACAATAAAGTCATCGTTGGGCTGGAGCGCTCTTATGGAAACGAAAGCGAAACAGTCACCCAATACGCCCAAGTGTTTATAGAAGCACTCTCTCAAAATGGTGTTCTAAGCGTACTAAAGCATTTTCCAGGGCACGGCTCATCTCTGAATGATTCGCATCTAGGATTTGTTGATGTAACCCATACGTGGAGTGAAAAAGAGTTAGCTCCTTATGAAAAGCTCATTGCCTCGAACACAATTAAGATGATAATGTCTGCCCATGTTTACAATGCAAAACTGGACAAAGCCTACCCCGCAACACTCTCGTATGCAATTAACACCCAACTCTTGCGTGAAAAAATGCACTACACGGGTGTGTTAATCAGCGATGATTTGCAGATGGAAGCGATTGCAAAGTACTATAGCCTCAAAGATGCGGTCACGCTTGCGATTAATTCGGGCATTGACATGCTACTCTTTGGCAATCAGCTCTCAACCACCAAAACCGATGAGATAGTAGAAACCATCCTTGAACAAGTAAAAAATGGTACCATTTCATTTGAGCGTATTACCCAAGCAAATGAACGAATCGAAACATTAAACCGATAGCTTTCATCCAAATTTAGTTATAAAATCTTCACTTATAAGGAGCTACCATGCGCTATTTTGGGAATTTAGCCTTTATCATTCTTCTGAGCTTTTTTTCGGGCTGTACTACTCCATCAACCCCTTCATTGACCTCAGTACCAGATCAGCTGAGTGACAAGGAGTTAACGTCTGCTTTTTATGAGCGTATGTTTAAAGACGCAAAGCCCAATGTAGCGATGCTAAACCTCTTTTTCACCCAAATGCCCAAAGGTGGCGATTTGCATCACCACTACACCGGTTCTCTTTATGTCGAGACCTACTTAGACTGGGTTAAAGAAAAGGGCTGGTTTATCGACATAAGTACCTTTAAAATCGTACAAACCAAAAACAGCGGTGCAGCCACTATCATCACCGTCGATCAACTAAGAGCGGACGATACAAACTACCGCAAACTGCTTACCCTCTGGTCAGACAAAGACTATGCCAACCATTTCCATGAGCAACTACCTCCCGATAGCAACTTTTTTAATACCTTTGGTTACTTTGGACCCATTTCGGGAGCTAAGGATAAGATGAAAGAAGGTCTTGGCATTATCAAACAGCGTGCTATCAACGAAAACGTGATGTATGTTGAAACGATGCTTTCTCGTGTGGGTATCAATAGCAGTGATTATTTCAGTGCCAATGAGATTAAAACAGTGAACGATCAACTCAAACATTCTTCTGAAAAAGAGCTCATCGTAATACTAAGCAACATCTTTTATAAAATCACTAAGTCTCCTAATAATGTCTTTGACCGCCAAGTTGAAATGTTTCTACAAGATGTTTCTAAAAAACACCAAGGCATTGACGATGATAAATTTACCATGCGTTATCAAACCTATGCATCAAGAGGCAATGACCCATTACAAGTGTTTATTGACCTTCTTTCAGGCTATACAGCAGCACAAAGATCTTCTTTAATCGTCGGTGTCAATATTGTAGCCCCTGAAAATAGCATCGTAGCGATTGAAGACTATACCCTTCACATGCGTATGTTCGCCTTCCTCAACAATAAATTCTTCAATGTGCATCGTTCCCTCCATGCGGGAGAACTTACTATGGGTATGGTTGAGCCTAAAGACCTTTTATTTCACATAACCCAAGCACGACAAATTGCAGGGGCTGAACGCATCGGTCATGGTGTGGACATCTCTTATGAAAAAGACGCCATTGCGCTACTGAAAGATCTTAAAGAGAGCAAAACCGCTATTGAGATCAACCTTACAAGCAATGAATTCATTTTAGGCGTTGCGAACAATGAACATCCCTACTCCATCTATGCGGCTTATGGCATACCTCTTGTCATTTCCACCGATGATTCTGGGGTATCAAGAGACAACCTCTCACATGAATACGTACTGCTTGCAAGTCGCTACCACCCAAGCTATGAAACCATCAAAAAATACGTCTATAACAGCATCGACTACTCGTTCTTAACATCAAAAGAGAAAGATGCATTAAAAACGAAACTCGATAAAAACTTTCTAACGTTTGAGAAAGAAATGAGTGCGTTGGCAAATAGTTTAAAATAGCGTGATTTTTTTCAAAGAGACAAAGTTACATTTTTAGCTTTGTCTCTTTACATGTAAAAGTTTACTCTGTATTATTTCACCTTTCATACACAACAAAAGGAATTCCTATGATTATTGCCATTGTAAAAGCAAAAATAAAAGAAGGGGAGCATGCTGAACTTAAGCGTATCGCCACCATTTTACAATACGAATTTGCAGCTAAAGAAGAAGGTTGTGAGCAATACGAAAGTTTTATTGATGGTGATACGTTTATCACCATTGAACGATGGAGCAATCAAGCAAGTTTAGATAAACATCTTAAAGCGGAACACGTAGCAACCTATGTACCACTTCTTCGAGCATGTGTTGTTGGCAATGTCTTTGATGTACAATTCATCGAATCAGACAAAGTCTCATTTGTAACGATCTAATAAGAGTGGGTGTATGGTTACCCAAACGCTAACCAAACCCCAACGCCTAACATCAATGTCCCTGCAATGCGGTTCATCAGCCTGACATTGTCACCTTTTTGCAAAAATTTACGCAAGGTATTGCCACCACTGGCGTAGATAATCATACAGATAAATTCAAGAGTTAAAATAATCGCTAAAAGCACCGAAATTTGAGGAATAAGTGCCTTCGTTTGGTTAATGAAGGGTGGAAGGAGTGCAATAAAAAATGCCCAACCTTTAGGGTTAGCAATCGCTGTCACAAAGCCTTGAACCGCTAATGACGTCGCCGAGATAGAGACAGAAGTCTCCGTTTTGGAAAGCGCCATCTTTCCACGATTAAGCCAAAGTTGTACACCCAAATAGCCCAAATAAAGCCCGCCTGCGTACTTAAAAATCGTAAAAATATCGGGATGTTTTATCATAATAGTCGCCACACCCACAACTGAAGAGAGTGCGACAATCGCCACACCTACAAGTTCCCCTACCATCATGTAAAACGTACGCTTTAGCCCAATGCTCATGCCAAGACTCATCGCAAGTGTCATGCACATACCAGGAGTTACGGAGACAAAAAAGAAAGTGGGAAGAAAAATTGCCATGATAGAAAAATCAACTGCAGAAGCCACGTTACATCCTTTAAACAAAGAAGAATTATATCTTATTTATAACCACACACTATTGAAAGCACCAAGGGTGCGTGGGCATTCCGCCGAGGAAAACCCAGTGTTAACGTAGTTTTTAGAGCTTTGCTTTAAAAACGTGTTCAGAATAAAAAATGGAAGTTAGTTTTAAACTATTTCATTTAATTTCAAAAAAGTTTCGTACAATGAAGCACCAACAATACACCTAAAGGCAATGCCATGAATGTATCTGAAGCACTCAAAGAGCGAAAATCCACACGCGCTTTTTTACCAAAAGCAGTACCACAAGAGGTTATAAAAGAGATCCTTGAAGATGCCAAACATGCGCCCTCTGGTGTCAACATGCAACCGTGGCACGTTTGTATTGTGAGTGGTGAAAAAAAACGCACGCTGGAGCAAAAAGTCATTGAAGCATTTGAGAGCGGGCATAAAAAAGTCATGGACTATGCGTACTACCCTTCCATGTGGGAAGAGCCTTATAAAAGCAGGCGCAAAGAGACAGGACTGTTGATGTACAGCACACTTAGCATTTCCAAAGAAGACAAGGTAAGACAGATGGAGCAGTGGAAGCTTAACTACCGCGCCTTTGATGCTCCTGTCGTACTCTACTTTTTTATCGACGCAAGTTTAGAAAAAGGCTCATACCTCGACTATGGTATGTTTTTGCAATCCATTATGCTAAGTTGCGTAGGAAAAGGCTTAGCAACTTGCCCACAAGCCGCTTTAGCTGAGTTTCCAAGTATCGTGAAAGAGGAGCTAGACATCGAAGCCAATAAGCTTCTGCTCTGCGGCATCGCATTAGGATACGAAGATAAAGAAGCGCTTATCAACAGCTACCGAACACCGCGCATTGCAGTGAGTGAATTTGCAACGTTTTATTCTTGACCCTGCCATATGTTAGTAATATAATAATTCCAACACTATCTCGATAAGGACTGAACATGTATTTACTATTGGTTGCAAGTCTCAATGAAAACATGAAGTTGGCAAAAAGAATAGAAAAAAGCCTAGAAACACTGGGAATTCAAAGTCAAATCATCAATTTAGTCGATTTGAACATCACCCTATACGACTCTTCCAAAGAAACACATGATGGCATCCCCAGCAAAATTCTTGAGCTTTCAAACACCATGAAAAATGCCACAGGCTACATCGTTGTATCGCCTGAGTACAACTACTCCATTCCACCGTCCCTTACCAATGTCATCGCATGGTTATCCAGAAGTGGTGAGAGTTTTAGAGAACTCTTTGCACTCAAATACGTTCAACTCGCCACCCACTCAGGAAGTGGCGGCAATGACGTCTGTAACGCGATGCGAACCCAGTTTTCAAGACTAGGAGCCATTGTCGCACCCAGAGAAATTGTCACAACACCTCAAAAAGAGGTCGAAGAGGGAAGTTTGCAGAAAATTTTGAGCCAATTTGTGGGGATTTCTCAGAAATAAGGGTTTTTTTGGATGACAAAAAGGAGGGTTAAACCTGATCCTTTTTACTTTTTTCTCTAAAAAGTATATTTATTACTAGGATAAATTATATGAATAACGTAGACATAGATAAATTAGAGTCAGTTTATAATTCTTTCATTAATATGCTAAAAAATATAGGAGAAGAAAATTCTCATGTTTTAGAAGAATTAGTAAAAATTGAGGAGTATAAAAATTTCAGACATTCATTAGAAGAAGAATCTGATAGAGGGAGTGCTTTAATGGCAGCAGCATTTATCGAAGAAAAGATTGGAGAATTACTTCAGTTATTCTGTGTCGATAATAAGAAAATATATACAAGACTATTTGAGAACAACGGTGCATTAGCAACATTCTCTAGTAAAATTGATTTAGCTTTTTTGCTAGGAATAATTCCAAAAAATATTTTTGATGACTTACATTTACTTCGTAGAATAAGAAATGATTTTGCGCATAAGGCTTCTCATATCACTTTTGAATCAAGCCCAATTAAAGAACGTTGTTATTCATTTAGCGTTTTAGTCAAAACTCAATTAAGAGATCATCCAAGAGCATATTTTTTACGTGCAATGACGGTCATTCTAACTTTTATTGGTGGACAATCTCAAAATCTAAAGAAGTGCACAATGGTCGAAAATTTTAACACGGATACTATTGAGCAGATGATGAAAAAAGTCAATCAGCGCATACAAAAGAATTAAACTAAAAGAACTATTGAGCATTTTTATTTAAGCCTCAAGGTTAACATGTAAGGAAAAATCCTTACATGTTAACTCTCTCCCTCCTCAATTTTCTGCATCCGATAGTACAACACAGGTATCACCAAAAGCGTTAAAATAGCCGAACTTACCACGCCTCCGATCATCGGGGCGGCGATTCGTTGCATGACTTCGCTTCCGATACCGTTTAACCACATGATAGGCAATAGTCCTCCAAGAATCGCAAAAACGGTCATGAGTTTAGGGCGGACTCTTAAAACGGCGCCTTCAAAGATGGCTTCTTGAATGTTTTTGGCTGTTCTTTCTTTTACATGTAAAATGGCTTCTTCAAGGTAAATAATCATCACGATCGCCGTTTCCACCGCGATACCGATGAGCGCTAAAAAGCCCACGATGACGGCAATGGAGAGGTTAAAATTCAAGTAGTCCACATACAAAAAACCACCCACCGCGGCAAGTGGTAAGGTCAAAAAGACCAAAAGTGCATTTTTAAACGAGCCAAGTCCCAAGTAGATGAGTACAAACGTCACCAAAAGCGTGAGCGGAAGGATGAACTGCAAACGCTCCATCGCACTTTCCAAGTATTCGCTCTCCCCTGCCCAACCGATGTAAAAACCTGTTGGAAGTTCCACACTCTCTTTCAGAATTTTACTCGCTTCTTCTTTATACGTTTTAGACGAAAAGCCCTCTTTTAGGGTGATGTAGATGTAGTTCACTTTCTTGCCCATCTCAGACTTGAGTTCACTCGCACCCACGTCGTAGCCCAGTTCCACAAAATGACCGAGGCGTTGGAAACCATACGGCGTTTTGATGGTCAGCTCGCTGATGGCATTAAGGTCTTTGCGACTCTCTTCTTCCAGTCTTAGCGTGATCGCATAACGCTCGATGCCTTGGTAAAAGGTGCTCACTTTTGAGCCACCGATGGCGTTGTCCACAAAGTTAAGTATCTCTTCTTTGGTGAGTCCATAAGAAGCGATGTTTTCAGGCTTGAGCGTTAAATTCAAGTAGTAACCGCTGTTCGCTTTGTCCGCAAAAATGCTTTTTGTTCCCTCATAGTTTGCAAGTACACTGGCGATTTTATTGGCACTATCTTCTAACGCTTGGTCATTATCACCATAGAGTTTGATGCCTAGCGGTGTTCGTATGCCAGTTATAAGCATGTCGATGCGTCCGCGAATCGGGTATGTCCATGAGTTCGTCAGCCCCAACATTTGAAGCTGTTCGTTCATCTCATCTCGAAGCTTCTCATAGCTCATACCTGAACGCCACTGCTCTTTGGGTTTGAGTTGTATGATGGTTTCGATCATCGAAAGCGGTGCTGGGTCTGTCGCACTCTCTGCTCGCCCTGCTTTGGCAAAGGTACTGAGCACTTCAGGAAAGTTTTTGATGACTTCATTGCTCTTTTGCGCGTACTCTTTTGCCATCTCTATGCTGATGCCAAACGGCGTAACAGGCATATACATAAACGTCTGCTCATTCAGAGGTGGCATAAACTCCCAGCGCTGTTTCGTAAACGTGTGATAACCAAGTACCAAAAAGCCCATAAATAGGGCTATAGCGATATACCAAAACCGCATATGCAACTTTAAAAGTGGCGCATAAAGCCAGATGAAAAAGCGGTTGAGCGGATTTTTGTGCTCTTCAAGAATTTTACCTTTGACAAAATAAATCATCAAAAGCGGAACAAGGGTAATGGAAAGCACCGCGCCGATGAGCATCGCAAACGTTTTCGTGTATGCCAACGGTTTAAAAAGCGCACCTTCTTGACCGCTGAGTGCAAAGATGGGCAAGAAACTCACGACGATGAGCAAAAGGGCAAAAAAGATCGGGCGCCCGACTTGTTTGGACGAAGCGATGATGATGGCTTTACGCTCCTCTTCGCTTTTGAGCTCACCGTGCGAAAGCTTCTTATGCACATTTTCGATCATAACGATGCACGCATCGACCATCGCACCAATGGCAATGGCAATGCCACCCAAACTCATAATGTTCGACTCCAACCCAAAAAGCTTCATCGCTAAAAAGGTCAGAGCAATGGTAAGTGGCAGAACGATGATGACGACCAATGCACTTCTAAAGTGCAGTAAAAAGAGCATCACTACTGCCAATACAACGATGCTCTCTTCTAGGAGAGCTCGTTTGAGGTTATTGATCGCTTTGGTGATGAGATCGCTTCTATCGTAGGTTGTCACCACTTCCACATCGTTTACATGTAAAGATTCGAGCTTCTCTTTGACCGCTTGGATGACCTTGTAAGCGTTCTCTTTGTGGCGAACAACCACAACGCCTCCGACCACTTCGCCTTCACCGTTAAGCTCTGCCAAACCACTTCGGTAGGTTGGAACCACACGCACATCGGCGATGTCAGAGAGTTTGAGCGGAATGCCATTGACCGTTTTGATGGTGATGTTTGAGAGGTCGTCTAAAGTGGCGGCAAAACCTCTGGCTTGGATGATCTGCTCAAAACCATTTTCAAGCACGACACGACCACCTAAATCACTGTTGTTTTTAGACAGTGCGCCCATAAGATCATCGATGCTCAGGTCATATTTGTAGAGGGCATCTTGTCGAAGTGTGACTTCATAGTCTTTCACAAAACCGCCCACACTCGCCACTTCGCTCACCCCTTCAACTCCTAAAAGTGCGTAGCGGTAGAGGTAGTCTTGAATGCTTCGAAGCTCATCTAAACTTCTGTTTTTAGAGGTCAGTGCATACTCAAACGCCCAACCAATGCCCGTCGCATCGGGTCCTAGTTTGATGGTCGCATTTTTGGGTGCATTTTTCGAGACATTTTGAATGACTTCATTGACCCTATCTCGCGCCCAGTAAAGGTCGGTGCCATCTTCAAAGATGATGTAAACGATAGCATTTTCATACGAGGTAAACGCGCGCACGGTTTTGGTTTTTGCGACCGATAGCAACGCATTGGTCAGGTCGTAAACGAGCTGATCTTGGATGATCTTTGGTGACTGCCCCAAGTACTTCACATTGACAATGACTTGCGGTGGCGTGAGATCTGGCAAAGCATCCAGTGGCGTCTGCCGAATCGCCCAGAACGACAAAAACGCCGCAATGAGCAGAGTTAACAGAAGAAGCGCCTTGTTTTTGACGCTTTTTTCAATGATACTTTCGATCATTTCATGGCCCCTGCGTTATTTTGAGCATCGGCATCAAACATAAAGAGCGCATTTGAGACAACCACATCACCCTCTTTTAAGCCTTTGACGATTTCAAAAGTGTCGTTATTCAGGCGTTTTGCTTCGATCTCACGAGGCTCGTATTCGCCCTCAAATTCGCCTTTGACAAAAACACTCATCTTCGCGCCTTTGGTCATCACCGCACTTTTTGGAAGGGCTAAATACTCTCGCTTGGCTGTTCCAAAACGTGCTTTAGCAAACGCATTTTCATAAATCTCAAGGTCTTTGTTTTCAATGACCAAACGCACATCCACGCTTTTGGTTTGCGGGTCAACTTTAGGGTAGATAAAATCAATTTTTGCTTTGTAAGGCTTTGCACTCATATCAAAAAAGATGTCGGCAGTTTGGGTACTTTTCACAAAATAAAGGTCTTTTTCATACACTTTAACGATGAGCCATAAGTTCGCATAGTCGCTGATCTCGTAGAGTTTGGTGCCTTTGGGAACGAACGCACCTTGATTGACTGACTTTGCCGTTACGATGCCACTGTACGGCGAAACGATGGTGATGTTTTCAGGCACGTTTTTATCCGCGATGATTTTCGCGATGGTTTTTTCATCGACCCCTAAAAGTTTGAGCTTTTGGGTAATGCTCTGAACCATACTGTCACTTTTAATGCGTAACGCGTTGATAAGCTCCAACTCCGCGGTGTAAATCTCTTGGGAGTAGAGCTTCACTAAAGGTTCACCTTTTTTAACGCTGGTAAAACTCTTATTCACATAAAGTGTTTCGATAAACGCGTCATAACGCAAGCTTACCTCTTTCACACTCTCTTCATTGGCTTTGGTGTAGCCATAAAACTCTTTGGCTGAACCTTCTAGTACCTTTTTTACTTCTATGGTTTTTACATTGAAAATCTGCTTGGCATCAAGCGTGGAGCCTAACAGTAAAAGTGCTGTTAAAATGAGATGGGTATATTTCATAGCTCGACTCCTAAAAGGGTGTAGATTTTGATGATAGACTCGTTATACGCGAACGTGTTAGCGTTGATCTGTTTTTGTGCTTCAATGATTTGTGTGAGTACATTAAGAAGGCTTAACAGCGCGTCATTTTGGCTCAGTGCAGTGCTTTGAAGCACTTCGTACATCTTCTCATTTTCATATAAAACTTCTTTGGCCAAAGAGATTTTGTCGTACTGTAACTCTTTGTTGAGAAGCTCATCTCTTAGCTCAAACAGCAAGCTTTTATGCACCGACTGTACGCTCTGTTCGGACGCGGCATGGGTGAGTGTGGCTTTTTGGATGGAGGCATTCTCTTTACCATAAATCGGAAGTGGTACGGAAACACCTATGAAGGCGTAGTCATCTCTGCCTTGTCTTCGGTTGTAACCCAAACTTACCGTTACATCGGGCGTTTTATTCGCTTTTTCATAGCGTAAATTCAACAGCTCTTTAGCACTTTGCATATTTTGAGTGAGAAGCTTCGGAGACTTTTCCAAAAGCTTCTCTTCATCGTTCAGTTTGTAAGGTAACAAGCCCTCATGTGAACTCATCTCAGGCACTTGCGCAACGATAATGCTCTCTAACTTTCGCTCTATGGAAGCTTTGTCACGAAGCAGTGTCTTTTTCTCGATGGTAAGATTTTTTTGTAAAATCGTATTGTTCAGCGTATCAACATAATGCGCGCTCGTGGTATTGTACGCAAGGTGGGCATTTTTAAGGTCTTCCAACACTTTTTCATACTTGGTGACTAACGCGAGGTCTTGATTGATGCGGATGTAGCTTTGCTCTAACACACCAATTTCACGTTGCATTTCGAGTTTTTTAGTTTTAAGTTCCAGCTTTTTAATCGCCAAATCTTGCAATGCAATCGACTCTTTGATGTCCAATTTTCCACCCGTTGGGATCTTTTGAGAGAGCGAAATCGCCTCGTTTTGCGCTTCTTTGTTTCTCGTGAGAGGCTCATTTAAAAAGATGTCGTTGACCCCAAGTGAGAGCATAGGGTTTTCCCAAATCTTGCTTATATCAACCTCTTTTTCAAGTGCGCTCACCTCTGCCTCTAACGCTTTTAACTCATAGTTATGGCTGTAGGCTAAAGAGGTTAACTCGCTTTGCGCCAAAGCGTAGCCCGCGAGGGCTACGAGCATTAAAATGACGCGTTTCATTAGAGGTTTACACTTGATTTTAAGCGTTGTTTTTTGCCGTCACTGGTTTCGATGACGATGTTAAGCTGCCATGTACCGTTCATTGAAAGTACTACATGCGCCATATACGCACCGTTGACAAACATTGCCTCAGAAGTTTGCTCCATTGCTGGCATGCCTGGCATTGCTGGCATCGCAGCCGTTACGCTTACTTTCGCATCTTTGATCTCTTTGCCATTCTCTTTGACTTTGATGTTGATCATGTTCATGCCTTGCGTTAGAGGCTTTTCACTGCTATACTCAACTTCCAATGGACCCGCCATCCCTTTTTTAGACAACGCCTCAGCAGCAAAAGCACCACTAAGTCCTAACAACACCGCAAAAACCGCTACAAACAGCTTTTTCATTCATACTCCTTGTGAAATTATGCAAGCAGTATAAAAAATGTGTGTGGAATATTTGTGGAGTGGGAGGAAAAGATAGAAGTGATTTTAATTATTTATAACCATAACACCTAGCTATACACTAAAATATCTTTCACATCCGAAGCGGAGAGTGGTTTTTTGATAATGTGTGGACTAAGCCCGTGTAAATGCTCTTTTTCTTGCATTATATGACTGTAATGCCCTAGCAAATAGTAGCGATTATAGCGGTAGAGTGAATGAACGGCTTTATTTTTCTTATTTTGCTTGAAAAAATATTTCAGGTACACCAAACCTGTTTCAAACACCGTGGTTGAGAACTCATAGTCCACCACCAGTTTATCGAGAGGATTGCTCTCTATCCAGTTTTCAAAATGATGTATTTTGGTAAACCCAAAAATCTTCATATGCGGAAATTTTTGCTCGTATTCTGCTTTAAAACGCATCAAAAAGTCTGTATTTAGAGAGAGAATAATGACATTTTGCGCGTCGTGCTCAATGAGTCGTTTATGATCATTGGCATGTAATTTTTGCAAATGAAAAAGGATATTGCCCATCGTTGGCATGAGACTGCTCATATTGTTTTTCAGATAATGCAAACTTTTTTTTGAACGAAATAGCCTGCTAAGCAAATACTTCTCAATTTCACCCACGACAAAATACTGCATTTTATTGAGCATGGTGATGTTGTGCAGGTACATGCTATAGACTTCTTTGTAAAGTTGAGGCGATTTTTTGAGCTGTGGGAACTCTGCTTCAAGCGAACTGTTCTTACAATAATCCTTCATCCATGCGATAAACGCTTCAATTTCTGATTTGTAGGTAAGTAATTCGTTTAAATAATCATCTCTAATTAAGGGGTCCATCGCTTCAAAATTCTGCACAATGTGCTCAACTAAAGGACTGTAAAAGAGATGTTTACTGGGCTGATAGGCATTGATTTTACTGCGAATGATAAACACTTTGTCATGAAGCGGCGATGTCAGTGCTTTGACAATGGCATGGTAGGAAACCTCTTTTTTTTCAGCCAACAATACCTTACATTCATCAATCGCATCTTTCATACACGGAAGCAAAGAGAGTGTAAAGCTTTTTTTCACGTGTACTGTGTTGTTCCAGATGAGTTTTAACGCGTTATAGTCCAAAGTTGCCGCAGGTTGCCCAAGCGATTGGATAAACTCTTCTAAAATCGCATAAAAAACAAATTCGATTTCTTCCTCACTGCTCTCATGGCTTTCATCCAAGTAATGCTCAACAAGTTCATTTAAAGCATGCCTATCTCTAGGGCTGAGTGGATGTTTGTGAAGTACTTCATGTAAAGCGCGGTTTATGAGTGTTGCGTATTTTTTTTTCGTGTGAGCTTTCTCTTGTTGCGCCTCATCATGACGTATGAACATGTCATGGAGTGCAGAGGCAAATGAAGCAGGATTGAACGGTTTGACAATGGTGCCTAGGCTTTGTTTTTTGATGCTACTTTTTATCTTGCTCTCATCGGTGGTGATGAAAACAGTCTGCATTTTTTTGTGCAAACCTGTATCGACTAAAATCTCAACGAGTTCATCGCCATTGAGGTTTGGCATATTGAGATCACTAATCAGCAAGGTAATATTTTTGTTTTTTCCAATCTTTTCAAATGCTTCCATACCATCTTGAGCACAGTGAATTTTACTGCTCTCAAAATGATACTGAGTAAAAGAACTCTCTAAAAGGGCTTTTTTGATAATTTTTAAAACAAGGGGACTATCGTCTGCGATTAATACTTCTACGGTTTCCAAGGCTATTCTTTACAATTCATTGCTTCGTCTTATAAGCTTTTTACATTATACGTTATGTTGACTTACAAAGACGAATACATCCCATTAATGCACGGTACTTTTGGAAGAAGATTAGAGTACTTCATGATTTAAATACGTTAACAACAGCTAACCATAAAAAACACCTAGAGTTTCAGCTTATGCAACGGCTGAGGCTCGCTCCACAGATAGCCTTGAAAGTAGTCGATTTTCTGCTCTTGGCACGCTTCGTAAATGTCATAGTCTGAAACAAACTCCGCTACCGTTTGCATCCCCACTTTTTTCGCAAACGTGACGATGGCTTCTACCACAGCTCGATGCGTGGCGTTTTTATTGATATTGCGAATGAGCGAGCCGTCGATCTTGATGTAATCGGCTTGAAGCTTGACCACATACTCAAAGTTTGAGTAGCCTGTACCAAAGTCGTCAATGGCGATTTTCACACCGTGTTTTTTGAGTATCGAGAGAAATGCAAAAACCTCAGGGTGATTTTCGATGTTTTCACTCTCCACAAGTTCTATTGTCAAACGATTGGCGACGCGGTGAGCATTCATCTTTTCGATGATAAAATTGGTCGTCTCTTGATCAAGTATGTCGCTCAACGTGAGGTTAATGGAAAACTCCGCCTCTTTGTCCGCAAAAAACTCAAACGATTTTTGAACCACCACTTTAGTGATACTTGTATACAGATGCGCCTTTTTGGCATGCGCCAAAAACTGATACGGCGAGATGACGCCACCGTTGGTGCTTTTCATGCGCACCAAGCACTCAAACTTTTTGACTTTGCCACCTTGAATGCTTTGCGCGTACACCTCAAAACGATCTTTCAACAACGCTTGGCGAATCGCCTTTTGCCACTCCAAGTCCGCTCTAGCACTCGTATGGGTTGGTCGGCACAATGTGACACTGGATGAGTCATAGACCACAATGTCCTTGCCGATGCGCTTGGCTTGTTTGATGGCAAATTCGGCATTGAGAAAAAGATCAACGTAGTCGATGGCAACGCCCACACGAATCGCAACGTAAATTTTCTCTTCTTCAATCTCGATGGGTGAATACCCAAAATACCACATACACGCATTTATGGCTTGTAAAAAGGCTTCTTTGCCCACTTCTTTACCTGCAAGTACCGCAAAGTTATCACCACCTAAGTGAAAAACAACGGAGTTAGGAAACCGCTTTTGTAAGCGTCCAGAGATGATTTTTAAGATCTCATCACCAACACTGTAGCCAAATACATGGTTGAAATTCCAAAAGCCATTAATGTTTAAAAGGGCTAGTTTGTTGGCATTGGAATGCTCTAATGTATTGAGAAAACGTTGTCTATCGGGAAGTTCGGTTATAGGACTAATGCGCCCGTATTTTAATTCGTATTTTATTTCTTTTTTCATTATGGGTATCTCTTTATAGGTAAAACGACTTTATCGTTAGAATGGTATGTAACGTTTTAGGGTTGGGTTAAAATGAAGGTATCAGCAGCAACGCATGAGGCATAAAACAAGCGTAATTTTTCCATCATATACGACACTGAAAGCTGTCATGGTCAAACTCCTTGTTTTAAAATTATCCAAATCATATCAAAAACAGCTTTTTATGTCAACTATATCTATCTTTTTAATAATGTACGATTTTTACACTGCAATTTTTTGTTGTATAATGCTCTTATGAAACTATTACTCCTAGAA
>Ga0326731_1000054_pt1 | contig 28362 bp, 27 predicted proteins | sample MHFSIPfraction_FD_207645 | JGI IMG/M metagenome (GOLD analysis project Ga0326731, IMG submission 207645) | Lab enriched peat soil microbial communities from Michigan Hollow, Ithaca, NY, United States - MHF9FY SIP fraction | ecosystem: Environmental > Terrestrial > Soil > Wetlands > Peat | place...
CCATGACTGCGCAGCACGCGCGCCAGCGCGACCCGCTCGGCGGGAGCGCGCGGTGGAAGCAATCCGTGGGCCAGCGGGACGCCGGCTGCCGCGTCGTCCGATTGCGGAGCGCGCGCGAACAGGTCGTACAGCTCCGATCGGGCCCCGGCGGTGTCGCCCTGTCCCAACCCGATCTGGGCGACCGCGAGCGACAATCCGGCCTCCCGATACGCCGCCCGGGCGCCGCTCGAATCCCCGGCCGTGAGCAGGGCTCCGGCGCGGGCGGCGGTCGCCTCCCTGGCGACGACGGGCGGCAGATCCGCGAGCAGACGGCGGGCGCTCGCCGTATCCCGCCGCACGCGCGCTTCGCGCAGCCGCAACCACGGCTCGATCGCCGTCAGACCACCGCCACGCGCGGCGGAGAAGTACCGCGCGGCACTGTCGGGGAGACGGGCCGCTTCGAATGCCAGCGCGGCCCGGACGGCGAGCAGCGCGGCCTCCGGTCCGTGGGCATGTGCGCGCGCTGCGAGGAAGCGGTACGCCGCCTGCCCCGGCTGACCCACGCGCCACTCCGCCTCGGCGAGCACCCGCAACGCTTCCCCGCTGCCGTAGTCGTCGAGCCACGGCTGCCCGATGAGCAGGCTACGCGCGCGATCATAGCGTCGCGCCTCCAGCTCGGCCTGCGCACTCCGGACGATGAACGAGGCGTCTTGTCGCGGGGACCGCGCGGCGGCATCGAGCAGGGTCTCGGCCGCATGCCACGGCCGGCCCGAGAGCCACAGCGATTCCGCGCGCTGCGTCGGGTCCACGAACGTCTGCGCCCCCGCCGCGAGCGGCCAAGCCGCTCCCAGCAGGGCGAGGACAGCACCACGCATTATTGCGACCGGCGAACGCGGGACAGCACCTGCAGGTAGTCGGCCCTTGAGCCCGGCGAGAGCTCGAAGCGGCCAAAACCGGTCAGGTCCTGGAACAGGAGCACCAGAGGGAGGGTGGTGTAGCTCCAGCGGATGCTCTGGGGTCCGCTGCGCGACACCCCGCTGTTCGAGAGGTCCAGCACCTCGTCCGGCTCCCCGAGCGTGATGAAGACCTCGCCGCGGTCGGTGAGCCAGCCAGGTCGTCCCTGCTCCTGAAAGCGGAAGTTCGCGATCTGCACCCGGTGCAGATACTCGTCCAGCGCTTCGTTCTCCGGCGTGAGCGGCGCCGGATCCGTGGCCGTCCAGAACGCCCGCCACGCCAGCGCCCGCTGATCGGGTGGCGCATCGCGCAGCTTCGCGACCAGGTCCTGCCGGTCGAAGTAGCGCAGCAGGCTCACCATCTCGGCATAGTTCGTGATCACCCATTGGCTGGAGAAACTCACGAGGAAGGGCGTCCGGCCCTGCGCGGCACCCCCCACGATCCCCAGACGCAGCTCCTGCTCGCCCACCGGCAGCTGGCTGCCCGCGATCCGGACGATCGCGCGCGACAACCCCGCGGAGTCTTCGACCGGCAGCGTGTCCTGCCACAGGACGCTTTCGTTCTGGTCCACCGCTTGCGCCGCAAGGCGCGTGCCCGACGACAACCCGTATCCCTCGACATAGAAGCGCAGGGTGTCCGTCCCGTAGGGCAACGTCGCTCGGGGGTTCACCAGGAGCTGGGGATGAACGCCCGTCGACGTCCGGCCCGTTCCTTCATAGAAGGGGACGGGCTCGGCCAGGGAGGGTGCGACGAGTCGGGGCACGGTATCCGTTCGCTCGCGGCGCGCGGAGGCCGGACTGTTGCGGTCCCGGACCATGACGCTCGCGGTGTACACACCCGGGCGCAGCGTCAGGAAGCCCTGGAACAGGACGCTCTCATCGGCCCGCAGGGTTTCCTGAAAGCCGCGGACGCGCACGCGCTGATCGCTGGCGAGCTGGACGGGTACGCCGGTGTCGGTGCGGAACGCGACCTCGACGTGATACTCGGCGACGAATTCGTTACCCTCGCGCCGGAAGCTGAGGGAATGGTTGGCGAGCGACAGCGCGAACACCGCGAGCGTGGAATCCGGCGTGGGTCCGGCGAGAAATCGTACGGTCGAAATCGTCGGGAACGGCGCGCCGGTGACGAAGAGCCCCATGCGATCGTAGATCGTGGCCGCATCGAACAGCTGCGACACCGCGACGCCGGGTTGCGGCGTGTTCGGTGCGCCCACACGCTGCCATGTCCCGCAGGCGATGCAGGCGACGGAGAGCCCAAAGCCGACGAACGTGCGTCGTATCACTTGCTGAACCTCAAAGCCGGACGTTAGTTTCGCCCGATCCCATGGCCAGTGAGAACCTCGCCGGTCGCACAATCGCCGGCTATCGCCTCCTCGAACGCGTCGGGGAAGGAGGCACGGCGGAAGTCTACCGCGCCGAGCACGCCGAGCACGGCACCTGTGCGTTCAAGGTATTACGCCCCCGCTTGCGGGGCGACCCCACGGCCGTCAAACGGTTCCTCCGCGAGGCGAGCTACGGGGCGCGCGTCCGTCATTCGGCGGTGGTGTGTACCTACGACTACGGCGAAGCGGATGGGCTGTATTACCTCGCGCTCGAGTGGGCGGGCGGGCAATCTCTGGCCGACTTCCTACACCAGAACGGCCCCGTCGCTCCGGCCATGGCCGCCGCCATCGTGTCCCAGCTCGCCGCCGGTCTCGGCGCGGCCCACCAGGTCGGCATCATTCACCGCGACCTGAAGCCCGAGAACATCATCTATGATGCCCGCACGGGGGTAACAAAGCTCTTGGACTTCGGGATCGCGCGCGACGCGGAGCTGCCACCCGAGGAGCGACTCACCCGCACCGGATTCTTCGTCGGAACCCTGCAATACGTTGCGCCGGAAGCGCTCTCGGGAGAACTGGTGGACGCACGGGCGGACATCTACAGCCTGGCGACGATCGCCTACTACATGTTGACGGGGAGGCACCCGTTTACGGGCCGCAACCCCAGAGAGCTGTTCCAGCAATTGCTGAAGGAGGCGCCGCTGCCGCTCAACGAGGCCTTGCCCGGTCGGCGCTACCCCGCCGCGCTCGAAAGCGCGGTGATGCGCGGGTTGAGCCGCGACCCCGCGCAGCGCCAATCCAGCGTGACGGGATTCGCCGAGGAGGTCGCTGCCGCAACCTCCGGCACGACCGAGGCCGCGGAAACCGGTCTGCTCGGCACGCTCCGCCGATTCATGGGCGGCAAGAAGGAATAGTAGTAGTGAGTGCAACTACTAGTTCGGACGGAGCGAAGACGGTCTTCCGGCTCACCGAACTGCTGCGGCAGCGTTCCCTGACCCGGGGAGATTTCGTGCTCTCCTCCGGGCGGCGCTCGAACTTCTACATCGATGCCCGCAGGACCACCATGTCCGGCGAGGGACAGACACTGGTCGGGGCCGCCGGCCTGGCTGCCATCCACGCCCGGGGTTGGCAGCCGCGCGCCGTCGGCGGCCTGACCCTGGGAGCCGATCCGGTGGCCTACGCCATCGCGCACGCTGCCCGACTCTCCGGCACCCCGCTCGACGCCTTTACCGTGCGCAAACAGGCCAAGGACCACGGCACCGGGCGTCGTATCGAGGGGTGCCTCGAAGCTGGCGATCCCGTAGTCGTGTGCGAGGACGTGCTCACGACGGGGGGATCCGCTCTCGAGGCAGTCGCCGCGGTGCGCGCTGCGGGCGCTCAGGTCCTCGGCGTGCTGGCCGTCCTCGATCGTGAGGAAGGGGGACGGCAGGCGATCGAAGCCGCCGGGCTGGCCGTCGCCGTCCTTGTGACCGCTCGGGATCTCGGGGTGGAGTGACGACGCCCGCCACCTCCGACTCCCCCCTCGTCGTTCTCCAGCTGAGCGACTCGTTTAACGAATACTGGACGCTCCTCGCTCGCGAGCTCGGCGTTCCCCTCGTCATCACCGCAGCGGCCGACGACGCGCTCCCGCCCCACGCCCTGGCAGTGGTGGTGGCCGCCGGCGGGGCCGAGGCGGAGGTCGGTTCGCTGCTCGGACGTCTTGGGCCCTCAAGGTCGGTGCCGCTCGTCGTCGCCGGCGCCAGCACTTCACACCGCGTCGCTGCGCAGGCAGTCGCCGCCGGAGCGGCGGACTACTACGCCCTGCCCGAGGACCGCGATGCGCTCCGCAGCACTCTGGCGGCGGCGCTGGAGCGGCACCGCGCCGCCCGAGACCGCGCGACCCTGGCGACGCTCGAAGCCCAGGCCCATGCGTTCCGAGAGATCGTGGGCGAGAGTCCGGCGCTCCAAACCGCCCTGGCCCGGGCCGCCCGGGTCCTGCCGCACGGCGACGCCACGGTATTGGTGACGGGAGAAACGGGCACCGGAAAAGAGCTCCTCGCGCGGGCGCTGCACTACGGCGGCCCTCGGGCCGCGGCGCCCTTCGTGGAGCTCAACTGCGCCGCACTCCCCCCGGCGTTGCTCGAGAGTGAGCTGTTCGGTCACGAGCGCGGCGCGTTCACCGATGCCAAGACCGCCAAACCGGGCCTCTTCGAGGTGGCGGCCGGCGGCACGTTGTTTCTCGACGAGATCAACAGCCTCGCCCTGGAGCTGCAGAGCAAGCTACTCCGGGCGCTGGAGCAGAAAGTCGTGCGGCGCCTGGGGGCCACCACCGCGCGGACGCTCGACGTCCGGATCGTCGCCGCCACGAACACCCGCCTCGACCGCTCGGTCGCGGAAGGACGGTTTCGGGAAGACCTGTATTACCGGTTGAACGTGATCACCCTCGAGCTGCCCCCGCTCCGGGCGCGTGGCGACGACGTGCTGCGCCTCGCCGAGTACTTCATGCTGAAGTTCAGCAAGCAGTACGGCCTTCCCGAGCCGCCGCTCTCCGCTGACGCGCGCCGCGCGCTCCTCGCCCACCCCTGGCCGGGCAACGTGCGCGAGCTGCGCAACGTCATCGAGCGCACGTTGCTGCTGTCGCCGCCGGGACGCTTCGAGCTGGAGTCCTTCCAAGTGCCGGTGTCGCAGGCGTCGAGCGCGGGAGGTTTGCCGTTCCCGACCACGCTGGCCGAGGTCCAACGCGCCGCGGCGCATGCGATGCTGGAGCTCACCGGCGGCAACCGCTCGGAAGCGGCGCGCCGACTGGGGGTGTCTCGCTCGCGCCTGCTGCGCTTGTTGCGCGGCGCCGGGGATGAGGAGCCGGAGGATGAAGGGCCATGATTCGAATTGAGACAGATGGCTCGACCCGCTTCAGTCCAATCGATGTATCGCATTGAAAAACAATCACTTATCGTGGCGTGACGCTTGCTGTGGATACGCGCCAAACTCGTACGAGGGTGCTGCAACATGCAGATGAGGCCACTACTGATCCTGGCCGCGTTCATCGCGGCCTGCGACAACGGCTCGGGTCCTCCGGATCCGGTTCCGACGAGCCAGCTCCACTTCGTCATCCAGGATTCGACGGCGCCCCCCCTGCTGTCCGACAGCGCCAGCTTCTACGCGAAGGTGGGGGCGGATCGCCGCGTCGAGCTGTTCTACCAAGGCTCGTCCCCGACCGATACCGGTGAGGCATTCCTCCAGTTCGAGGTGAGGGGCAACAGCCTGTTGGCCCACCCCGATGGCACGCCGTTTCTGCCGGGGGACTCGATTCTCGTCACGGTCACCGCCGGCGACTCCGGCATATTCGATTTCACTTTCTCGCCGGCGGGGCTGACGTTCAATCCCGCGGATCCGGCGCGCCTCCACATCGAATACAACCACTCCGATCACGATTTCAACCGGGATGGCCGGGAGGATTCCGAAGACGTCCACGCGGAGACCATGCTGGCCGTCTGGCGCCGCGAGCCCCCGGATTCCGTGTGGACGAAGGTCGGCACCGCGAAGAACGAGGAGTTCGACGAGATCGAAGGGGTCATCCTGTCGTTCAGCCACTACGCGGTCGCCTGGTAGGAGGTCCCAGTCGTCGTGTTGCCGCCGCTCGCTGACGAATCCGCCCTCCTTTCCCAACTCCAGGGATTGGCGCTGGAGGGTCGGTATCGCGAAGTGGTCGAGGGGATCAGCGCGTTGCCGGCCGGCGTGGCCGACGACCGCGCCCCCCTCGCACTGCTCGCGGCGGAAGCGTACGGCCGGTTGGGAGAGTTCGACGCCGCCGCCCGGTGGGCCGCGCGCGCGCTCGAGCTCGCCCAGCGACGGCTCGACACGCCCGCGGAGCTGCGTGCGGTGCACTACCAGGGGGCGATCGCCTGGCAGCTGGGCGCGGTGGAGGAAGCGGAGGCGCATTTCCAGCGGGCGCTCGAGCTGGCTCGCGCGCTGATGGACGTCGCAGCCGAGGCACGGGCCTTCAACAACCTGGGGATCCTGCGCAATCTGCTCGGCCTTCCCGACGAGGCGTTGGCGAACTACCAGCTGGCCCTCGCCTCCTACCAGCAGGACGGCAACCTGCGCGGCATGGCCGAGTCGCATACCAACATGGAGATCAGCTGGCTGGCGCTGGGCAAACCGGACCGCGCCCGCAGCGCCGCCGACGAAGCAGTACGCCTGGCGCGCGAAGTGGGCGACCAGACCTTGATCGGTCTGGCCTTGGTCGCGCGTGCCGAGGCGAGCCTGGCGCTCGGCGATCCGGCGCTCGCGATGGCCGAGCTCCGGCGCGCCGAGCAGGCGTACGAGAGCGTCAAGTTCACCGCCGGGATCCCGGAATTGCGCCGTCTCGAGGCTGCGGTAGCCCGCGCGCGCGCCGACCTGATGGGCGCGAAGCGGCTGCTGGAGCAGGCGCGCGCCCTGGCACCGGGCGTAGCGTCCCTCGACACCCAGGCGGAGATCGAGCGCGACCTGGGAGACACGCTCGCCGGCCTGGGCGACGCCGCCGGCGCACGCGCCGCGCGTGAGCGCGCCCTCGCGTTGTTCCACCGGCTCGGCGCCCGGCACGCCGAACAGGCCCTCACCACCCTGCTCGCGACGCGCTGAATTGGAACAACGGACGGTTTCGCAGTAGCATTCCCTGTCTCCTCACCCCGGCCGGCAGGCCTTTGGCGGACGTGACAGGGTTCGAAGCGACTCCCCAGACACCGGGCGGCGGCCCGCGGTCGCGGCCGTCCCTCGCGACGCGCATGCGCGGCTGGTCCGACGACGCCGGTCACGAACAACGCCTCAAAGATCTCGAGACCTTCTCCCGGAGCCATCGGCGCCGCTGGGGGCTGATCGCGATCGGCGCACTGCTCGCACTGATCGGCAGCTTCGGCGGCACGGTACCGACGCCGGCGGGGACGATCGTGCTCGCCGCCGGCGGGTTCGCCGCTCTCAACGTGTTGCTCGGCATCGTCCATGAGCGTGGCTGGTACCGCTGGTGGCTCATCTACGCTTTCGCACTGCTCGACGTGATCTACGTCGCGGTCCTGGTGACATGGTTCGGCCATGGGGGGCTCGTCGCGGCGTTCTTCATCGCCGTGCTACCCTACGCCTTCGAGCAGGCGCGCGGGGTAGGGGATTTCCTGGTCCTCATGGCCTCGATCGCCTACCTGGCCGCATGCTACCTGCACGGCCGGCTGTATCCCGGCGCCCCCGGCCTCGACACGGGGGCGTTCATCGAGACCGTCGCGTTCATCCTCGTCGCGGTGGGGTTGAACCGTATCCCGGCGACGCTGATCACCCGCATCCGGCATGCCCGCAACGTGATGGGAGAGGCGGAGCAGGGGTTTCTCGCCGTCCGCGCGGCCGCGACGGAATCCGACGAGCTGGGGTTCCTCGAGCAGAGCTTCAACCGCATGCTGGATGAGATCGGCAACACGATCTCGACCGTCCAACGCGAAGCCGACGAGGTGGCCGCCTTTGCCGAGGAGCTGGCGGCGTCAGCTGAGCAGATCCATGCGACCTCGGAGGCGGTCACGCAAACGGCCCAGGAGCTGGCGGGCGATCTGGGGCGTCAGCGCGGCCTCGCCGAAGGGGCCCGCGGTGAGAGCGCCAAAGCGGCCGACCAAGCCGGAGCGCTCCGCACGCGCGCCGAGATGATGCAGGTGGACGCGCGGCGGCTCGTATCGGCGGCCGAGCGCGGTCGGGAACGGGTGGCGCGCGCCGGCCAGACGCTGCGGACCGTGGGGGAAGAGGTCCGGGCGACCGCGGCGACCGTCGCCGGTCTCTCCGGGATGTCGGATCGCATCGGCGGGTTCGCCCAGGCGATCGCCCGAATCGCGCGCCAGACCCACCTCCTCGCGTTGAACGCTGCGATCGAAGCCGCCCGCGCCGAAGAGCACGGCGAGGGGTTCGCCGTAGTGGCAGACGAGGTGCGGACCCTCGCCGCCGAGGCGGCGCGCTCGGCCCGTGAGGTCGCCGAGCTCGTGACCGAGCTGCGGGTGGGGATCGATGCGGCCGCCCGCGCGATGCAGACCGGCGAAGCCCAGGTGCGCGACATCGGCGCGGTCGCCGCCGAAGCCGATGGCGCCCTGCTCGAGCTGCACCAGGGCGTGCAGCTGATCGGTGATCTCGTCAACGCCACGGCCGATGTGTCGCGCAGCCAGGCGACCCGATTGGCGGAGCTGGCGCAGTCGCTCCAGCAGGTAGCGGCGATCTCGAGCAGCTCCTCGGAGAGCGCCGACGGGGCGGCGGCCGCGACCCGCTCGCAGATCAGCTCGATGAGTGATCTGACCGCGACCTCCCAACAGCTGGCCCAGCTGGCGGAACGCCTGCGCGCCAGCATCGCGCGGTTCTCGGTGATGCGCCGCGAGCACGTCACGGCGGAGCATCGCAGCGTGACCGCCGAGCAGCGCATTCCCCAACCCATCCCCGTCCCCGGCGCCTGAGCCCCGGGATCACCCCGGCCGGAAGACGGTCGCGGCGTCCGATCCTTGGTCCCCGACACCAACGTTCATGGGGCGGAACGCACGGAACGTCTCCCGGTACGGGGTGATCAGTAGATCCACATACCGAGCCAGCGCCACCTCGAAGGGGAAGCGGCGGCGGTATTCGCCCGCCGTGACGCCCAGCATCGCCTTGAGATGACGGCTGAAACTCTGCGGCGAGGAGAAATCGAGCCGGTAGGCGACATCCGCCACGGAGAGGCCGGGATTGCGGAACAGATGGGACGCGTGCACCAGGCGCATCCCGGCCAGATAGGTCTTGGGTGAGGGCAGCGCCGCGCGCAGAAAGCGCGACATGAGCGTGCTGGGAGGGATGCGCAGGTGACGCGCCAGGGCGCGCACCGTGCGCAGCACCGGCGCCAGCCGGGTCAGAGCCTCGAAGAACAGGCGCGCATCCTCCGGGATCTCATCGCCCAGCGCGGGAAGCAGCTGTTGCAGAATGCGCGCCGCCACCGGCGATGCCGGCTGCCCGACCAGATCGCGCAGCCGTCGCCAGCCGCTCGCCTCGGTACAGTCCACCGCCGCGCGCACGCCGCTGGCGCCGAGTCGCAGCAGCGTCTCGGTGGCGTGATGGTCGTGCCGTGAAACGAGGGCGACAGCGGGAATCGCTGGAAATTCCCGCACCAGGCGCGCCACCGCCGGCAGGTCGTCCCCGCCGCACCGGTGCACCGAGAGCACGATGGCATCGACCCGACGCCGCCGGGCGGCACTCAGCACCTCACGACAGGAATCGGCATGGACCGACACGAAGCACCCATCCCCGACCGCTTCGAACCGGTGACGCTCGGATGGCGGGAGCAACGTGCACACGGTGACCATGGCGGTGCGACAGGATACGCGGGGGACTTCAAAGACCGGTCAAGGTTGCTTGCCCCGGTCCTCGACGCCCTGCCGAGACCCCGACGGGCCTCAAGGTCCCGTCAACCCACGACCGGCGGGAACGGGGCATCAACGAGATCGGCGGCAAATTGCTCCGGCGGCGAACGAAACCGGTCCGCCGGAACTCGGCTACGCGTCGCGCCGTTGTCCCAGCAGCTCCAGATACACGTTCCAGTCCCGCCCGCTGAAACAGACGAACCGCACGGCGTCCACGCTCGTCGGCCGCGACAATGCATCACGCACGGCCGCGACCGCGATGCGCGCGGCGGACTCGAACGGATAGCCGTACGCTCCGGTGCTGATCGAGGGAAACGCGATCGAGTGGACGTCGTGCTCGCCGGCGAGCTGCATCGCGCTGGCATAACAGCGTCGCAGCAGCTCGGGCTCGCCCCCCTCGCCTCCCGTCCACACCGGGCCGACGGTGTGGATGACGAACCGCGCCGGGAGGCGATACCCCCTGGTGATCCGAGCCTCTCCGGTGGGGCAGCCGCCGAGGGTCCGGCACTCTTCCAGCAGCTCGGGACCCGCCGCGCGGTGAATCGCCCCGTCCACGCCGCCGCCGCCCAGCAGGGTCGTATTCGCGGCGTTCACGATCGCGTCCACGGCCTGACGAGTGATATCTCCCTGGACGGCCTCAAGACCAGTCACGGCGCCAAACTACCTTCCGCGAGCCGTCGGGCAACCGCATCTTAGTCGGTCTACCGAAAGCAGGGACGATGCCGCGTCGGGACCTCATCGAACGAGTACGGAAGGCGTTGGGGGACCGCTACGAGATCGTCACGGCGGTCGGCCGCGGCGGCAACGCGTCGATCTTCGGGGCGTTCGACAAAGACCGCAACCGCGTGGCGGTGAAGGTGCTGCACCCGGAGCTCGCGGCCTCGGTGGCCGCCGACCGCTTCCTGCGCGAGATCCGCTACGCCGCCAAGCTGCACCATCCCCACATCGCCCCGCTCCTGGACAGCGGCGAGAGCGACTATCTGCTCTGGTTCGTGATGCCGTTCGTGCCCGGAGAATCGCTGCGCAGCGCGTTGAACCGCGAGCACCAGCTGGTCCTCGACTTCGCCGTCCGGATCGGGTGCGAGATTCTGGAGGCCCTGACCCACGCCCACGCCCAGGGGCTGGCGCACCGCGACATCAAACCGGACAACATCGTGCTGTCGCCCGACGGCGCCGTCCTCGTGGATTTCGGCATCGCCCGCGCCATCGCCCAGTCGGAAGGGGACCGCGTGACGCGGAGCGGATTCGTCGTCGGGACCGAGGAGTACATGAGTCCCGAGCAGGCGGCCGGTGAGACCGTGGACGGACGCAGCGACCTCTACTCCCTGGGGATCGTCCTGTTCGAGGCCATGGCGGGCCGGCCACCGTTCTCGGCGCCCAGCGCGGCGGCCGTCATCGACATGCAGCAGCATCACGAACCCCCATCGCTCCAGACGCTCCGGCCGGAGGTCGCCCCGGGGCTGGCCGCGGTGATCGCCCGGGCACTCAAGAAGCGCCCCGAGGACCGCTGGCAGAGCGCCGAGGACATGCGCCTGGCGCTGCTGCCGTTCAGCCTCGCCGCGGGATGACCGATCCTCTGTTCGCGCAGGTCGCGACCGCGCTGGGTGGGCGCTATACCCTGGTGCGCGAGCTCGGCCAGGGCGGGATGGGGGCCGTGTTCCTCGGGCGCGACATCAAACTCGGCCGCGAAGTGGCGATCAAGGTCCTGCCCCCCACGACGCAGGCGTACCTCGGGAGCGAGCGGTTTCAGCGCGAGGTGCAGCTCGCCGCCAAACTCTCGCACCCGCACATAGTGCCGTTGTTCGAAGCCGACGAGGTGGATGGGTTCCTGTACTACGTGATGGGCTACGTCGAGGGGGAGTCGCTCGCCGAGCGACTGACCCGGCAGGGCCCGTTGGCCCTCGACGAGGCGATTCGCATCACCGCCGAAGTGGCCGACGCCCTGCAATACGCCCACGAGCGCGGCATCATCCATCGCGACATCAAACCGGCCAACATCCTGCTCTCGGGCGGACACGCCCTGGTCACCGACTTCGGCATCGCGAAGAGCATCGCCGAGTCGGAGTCGGGCACCACCCTCACCGGCACGGGCATCACGGTGGGGACCGCCGCCTACATGAGCCCGGAGCAGGCGAGCGGCGAACGCCGCATCGACGCCCGCAGCGACGTGTATGCCCTCGCGGCGGTGTTGTACGAGATGCTCGCGGGGGAGCCGCCGTTCACCGGCCCCAACGCGCAGGCCGTTGTCGCGCGCATTCTCGTGGACGCGCCGCGTACGGTGCGCACCGTGCGACCCAACGTGCCGGCGCACATCGAGCAGGCGCTGCTCGCGGGACTCGCCAAAGTGCCGGGAGACCGCCCACCGTCGGCGAAGGCGTTCGTCGACAGCCTGTCGCCCCCGACCACGGAGCACGTGATCGCGCGTCGACGGCGTTGGCCTCGACTGGTCGCGGGGACGGTCGTTCTGGCGGCCGGGGTGATCGCGCTGCTGCTGCTGACCCGCTCCAGCCCGCCGCCCAAGGCGCGGCCGGCCGGCATGGTGCGTGTCCCCGCGGACAGCTATCCCGTGGGCGGCGGCAGGGGTCGCCCGCGCCACGTGGTCGCCCTCGATTCCTTCTACCTCGACTCGACCGAAGTGACGGTGGCGGAGTACCAGCGGTACCTCGACTCGACCGCCACCGCCGCGCCCTGGCGCCAGAGTCCGCCCAAGAGCTGGCCGGCCACCGGCATCCTGTGGAGCGAAGCACAACGCTTCTGCCAGTGGCGTGGGGCCCGGCTGCCCACCGAAGATGAATGGGAAGCGGCCGCCCGCGGCAAGCAGGGCGCCCGCTATCCGTGGGGCGATCGATGGGACCGGGGACGCGCGAATGCAGGCTTGATGACCGACACGCTCCAGCCGGTCGGCGCCTTTCCGCTCGGCCGCTCACGGGTAGGGGCCGAGGACATGGTGGGGAACGCCTGGGAATGGACCGCGGCCGACACCGTCACACCGAGCGGGCAGGTTCGACACGTGATCAAAGGGGGAGCGTTCAACACGCAGCCAGAAAACGCCGCGGCCACGTTCCGATCGGCCCTCCCCGACGACCGCGGACTTCTCTGGAACACCGGCTTCCGATGCGCACGATCCGCGCGCTGACGCTGGCCGGCTGCGCGGTGTGGCTCGCGGCGTGTCAGCCCCAAGCCCGACGCTTGTTGCTGATCGACGAGGCCTTCACGCAACCGGCCGACCTCGATGCCACGGGCCGCCCATGGCGCGATGCGGGCTACCACGTGGACTACCGCCAGTACTACCCGCACCTCACCCGCGAGGACCTCGAGCGCTATCGCGTGGTGATGGTCCTCGGAGGACGGGGCCCGACCGCGGCGGCCGATGCGCTGGACGTCGGCGACCTCGCCATCCTCACGGAGTGGACGCAGCGGGGCGGTGTGGTCGTGCTCGGCTATCCGACGGAAGGCGGCGGCGCCTTCGACCGGTGGTTGATGAACCGCTGGCTCGCCTGGAGCGGGGCCGGAATCACCATCGGCGACTTCGCCGTGCGCAGCGGGAATGCACCACGGTCACCGGCCCGCGTCCAACCGGTGCTCACGGCGGGCCTGCGGGGAACCGGCTTCGATCCGTTTCCCGCGGGCACGAGCAACGCGCTGCTGGTGGACGACGAGGCGCAGGCACTCGCCCGCGCCGGGGAAGGCGCCTTCGTCCAGGGGCCGGGACTCCGCGCCCAGCGGCGCGGCGGCGTCCCGGTGGTGGCGGCCAGTCGAGTCGGGAACGGCCTGGTCGTCGTCGCGTCGCGGTCCGCCCTGGGGGCGGTCGGAGACGCGGACACCGTGAACGGCACCGCCGCCCGATCGGCCTCCGGCGCGGGAACGCGACAGTTTCTCCTTGCCGTCGCGCGCTTCACGCGGCGACCAGCGGAATGGGCGCGCATCCCGACCGCGGGGGACCGGTCGCCGCTCCGGCTCTCCAGCGGCCCGCTGCCCGTGCCGGCCCGGTCTCCTCGCGCGCGACCGCCCGCCGGTGTCGTCGTCGAGCGGCTCGCGCAACGAGCACCGCCGTCCCTCCCCGCGACGACCGGCGTCCCCCCCTGGGTCGTGCGCCAGGGTCTCCGCGCCCTGGAAGGCGACTTTCCCGCGCTGCAGGCGACGACCGGGGCGATGGCGCGCCTGGCGGCTCTCGATTCCCTGTCGACCATTCTCGACGTCGGTGCGTTCAACGTCCTCGTCACGAACGCACACGCGGCCCCAGTCGCGGACTCGGTCGTAGGCGGTCGCTGGGAGCGCGACGCGCTGCGCGCCGCCTGGCAGCAAGTCGCCGGTCGGCTCCAGGCGACGAGCGTGCGCTGGATTCCGCTCGTGTTACCCCGCGATCTCGGGTCGCGGACGGACACCGTTCCCATCACCGCGTGCCCGCTCGATCCCGCTCTCTGGAGCCGGCTCGCCTCGAGCATCCGTGTACTCGCGCGTCTCGCGGCCGAGCATCGCGACCTGATCCCGGCCGTGGGCATCTCCCTCGACGAATCGACGCGAGGCTGGGGCGCTCCTCCGTTCTGCGACGACGCGTGGCAGGCGGGGTTGAGTGCCCTGATGCGTGACTCCACCCTCACGCGGGAGCGGTCGACCCGATTGAAGGATGTGCCGATCGCCGCGCGGTACGACTCTCTCCTCGAGGGGGGGCTGCTCGCAGCGTACGACTCGGCTGTGGCCGGCGTGGTGCTGCAGCGCGCCGCGAACATCCGCTCGGACCTGCGCCGCCTGCGCCGCGACCTGCTGTTCGCCGTGGTCCTCGACCGGTCACCCGCGGATTGGTTCACGCTCGGCTTGGTGCGCGGGGTGTCCACTCCCGAGACGCCGACCCTCGTCTTCTCGCCCGATCCGCGCGCGCGGGCGCTGCTCGGTTCCGGTGGCGCGACCAATGTGCTCCACATCCTCCGGCTCGACCCGTCGGTGGTGCTCGATGGGGACGCGCCGCGGCTCTCGCACGCTGTGTTCGGTGCCCAGACCGGCTTCTGGCTCGGGCCGGCGGAGTCGCTGCTAGCGGGGCCGAGCGACAGCCTCGCGCGCCTCGTGCGGCGCCTCACCAAGGAACGCTGAGCCCTGGCCGCCTTCCGCCCGGCCCCGGCGTGACCTAGCTTACGGCCGGGGAAGGGTGGGGCCGATGGTCGCGGCGCACCGGCCGAAATGGCGCGTCGAGGAAAGTCCGAGCTCCATAGGGCAGACTGCCAGGTAACGCCTGGGCGCCGCAAGGCGACGGACAGGGCCACAGAAAAGACACCGCCCGGTTTCCGGGTAAGGGTGAAATGGTGGGGTAAGAGCCCACCGCGCGGCCGGTAACGGACGCGGCACGGTAACCCCCAGTCGGAGCAAGGCCAAATAGGCAGCGAGACCCGGCCCGGGTCGCCGGAGCTGCGGGTAGGCCGCACGAGGTGGCTGGCGACAGCCATCCCAGAGAGATGACCATCTGGCCGCTCCGCGGCCAAACAGAACTCGGCTTATGGCCCCACCTGTCTCCACCTGATGTCCGGCGGCAAGCCCTACCCCGCGCAATGGGAGCGCGTCGCCGACCTGCGCGTGTTCCGGACCACCACCGAAGATTGGGAGAAGCTCATCGCCTGGCGTGCGGACATGCGGAAGCGAGGCTGGAGGCTGCTCCGCGTCTCTCACGAAGGGCCGGAACTGGTGGCCGTGTTCGGCCGGACCAAGAGCGATCGTCCAGCGACTTGAGGAGAGTCGATTCCGCCATGATCCCACGCCCACTTCTCTGTTCCATCGTGCTCCTGGCCACGGCCTGCGGCGCGGGCACCCCGGCCCCCGGCGGCGGCCCCGCACCGGCCGCCGCGCCCGGCGCCCCAGCCCCCACGGGACCATCCCGCACACCGACATACCAGCTCGCGCCAGGCACGACACGCTACCTGGTGCGACAGGACGTGCATATCCAACAGGAGTTCGCCGGCCTCCCGCCGACCGTCGATCTGAAGTATGCGCTCTACCTGACCGCGGCGATCGGAAGCGTTCGGGACAGCACCGGGTTGCCGACGACGTTCACCGTGGACTCCGTCACCGTCGACTCGGGCTCTCAACTGCCCCCGCAGATCAACCTGGGCGCCGCCCGCGGCATCCAGGTGAGCGGCCGCCTCGCGCCCACCGGGGAATTCATCAGCGGGCCCTGCGACACGAGCGCCGCAGCGGCGAACCTCGGCAATCTGCTGCCGCGGTTTCGCAGTTTCTTCCCGCGGCTGCCGGCGGGAGGCGTAGCCCCACAGATGTCCTGGACTGATTCGACGACGGCCAGCGATCCGGCGAACTGCTCTGGTGGCGCCGCGATCACCACCCGCTCCGCGAATCGCCGCGCCGCGACGACGTGGGAAGACCGCGATGGTACTCGCGCGCTCCGGCTCGACGTCACCGCCACCTACCAGTTCAACGGCTCCGGCGAGCAGAACGGCGCCCCGTTCACGCTCGATGGCTCGGGCGTTGGAACCGGCATGCAGTACCTTGCGGCTGACGGTCGCTACCTGGGCGGCGAGCTGCGCGACTCGAGCACCCTGACGATCGACCTTCCGGTTCAAGGAATCTCCATCCCCCGACGCCAGACCGCGCATACGATCATCACCGTGTTGCAGCGGTGACCGGGAGATTCGCCGGACCCGTCCTCGGGCTCATGTTCGTGCTCGGGGGCGGGATACGCGACCGCGCCCTGGGCCAGGTGGCTCCGAACCGGGCCACGACGTATCTGATGCCGACCGACGTCGGCGATGTGCGGGCGTTGTGGGTCAACCCGGCGGGCCTCGCGGCCCGGGAGGAGGCCGCCGTCCTGCTCGATCTCACCGTCCAGGGGCCGGGCTCGGGCGGTCGTCTGGCGCAGGTCAGCACCGGCTTCAACGCACGCGGTCTCGCCTTCGGGTACCAGCGCGACAACTTCACGAACGGCATTCACGGCCATACCTATCGCCTGGGACTGGGCGGCGCGTCGAGAGGCCTGGCGTTCGGCGCCGGTGTGGCATTCTACCGCGGTGCGACCAGTGGAACGGGCTGGGACTTCGGCATCCGGTATGACTGGCGTCCGGAGCTGACGATCGGCGGGGCGGTTCGGAACGTCGGGAAGCCGACCGTCCGGGGTCAGCGGCTCGAGCCGACGTTCGTCCCGTCGATCACGGCTCGCCCCCTGGTCGATTGGCTCGCCCTGTCCGCGCAAGCGGAGGCGACGTCATCGGCGATCGGTGCGTATGCCGTCGAGGCCCGCGCGGTGTTGCCGGGTGCCCAACGCCTCGTGCTGCTCGCCCGATTGGACACCGACCGCGCGCTGCATCGCCGGGCCGTGGTGTTCGGTTTCGGGTTCGGGCTCGGTCACACCAACAGCGTCGGGCTGGTCGGCTCGTTCCCCGGCGGTGGCGCGCAGCAGAACGTCCTCAGCGCCTACGGCGTCTCGACGAGGACGCCCGTGCACCAGCGCTAGGGACTGACGCGGACCCGCGGGGACTTCCATCCCGCTACCGAGTCCTCGGGGAGCAACAACCCCACCGGTCGCGCGAGCGCCCAAGCCCCCCGCAGCGTCATGTCCGGATACACGGTATCGCGCCGCCCCCCCTGGAGAATGAGGGTGTAGCTCGCGCTCGGCCCGCCTTTCCAGTTCAAGTCGAATGTGTAGGCGACGCTGTCCCGGGTGTAGGCCCGCACGTGCCCCGGCGTCAGCACCGCCACGCGATGCGGCGAGACGACGAACATGATGGAATCGCCCCGGTCCCCAGGCCGAAACGCGAGCTGGACCGTGTCACCCGGCAGGAGCAGCCCCCGGGCCGAGAGGATGCGCGCCAGCGAGTCGGGGACCGCGGCCCCGGACGTCACCCACGCCGGCCCGCTCAACACGTACCAGAACACCACCACCGCGCCGGCGACGAACGCGATCCCCGCGAGACACCCGGCCATCCCCAGCCCGACCAGCCATTTCAGCGCCAACGAGAGCATGCGGTGACGGCTCGGCTGCACCCGATTGCGCGCCGCCGTGGGCAGCGCCTCCACGAGGGCGCGGCTGACCTCGGCCGCCGTCTGGAACCGCCGGGCGGGATCCTTGTCGAGCATGCGCCCGAGCACGAGAGCGAGGTCCGGCGTCACATCGGGACGGAGCGTCCGGATGTCGGGTGGCACGACGGTGAGCTGCTGGGCGATGATTTTGGCCGACGAATCGCCGTCGAAGGGGGGAGCGCCGGAGAGCATCTGATACAGCACGATGCCGAGAGAGTAAATGTCCGAGCGGCCGTCCACTGGGTCACCCGCCGCTTGCTCCGGGCTCATGTATTGCGGCGTTCCGATGATCATGCCTTCGGTGGTGAGCTGCGCCGCAGTCGCCGCTTGGGCCGCCTTGGCGATCCCGAAGTCGGTCACCAGCACCTGGCCCCGCTTGTCGAGCAGGATGTTGTCCGGCTTCACGTCGCGATGCACGACCCCGTCGGCGTGCGCGTAGGCGAGGGCGTCGGCGACCTGGCGCGCCACGCGTCCCGCATCGCCGACCGACAATCGGTGGCCGGGCGCGCTTCCCAGCAGCTGGCGCAGGCTCGGGCCGTCCACGCAGCGCATGACGATGTAGAGCAGGTCGGCCGGCTGCCCCACTTCGTAGATCGGCACGATGTTGGGGTGCTCGAGGCGCGCGATGGTCTGGGCCTCGCGCACGAACCGCTCCGCGAGGGACGGCGATGGCGCGCCGGCGGTGTCCATCACCTTCACCGCGACGTCCCGGTTCAGCGTACGATCCCGGGCGCGGAATACGGTGGCGAACCCGCCCTGTCCGAGCACCGGACCCACCGTGAACTGACCTCCCAGAGCGTCCTGGAGGCGCTGCTGAAGCGTCGCGGCATCCATGGAGGGCGGAACCTAGGAATCCAGCGCGGGGCGCGCTAGTCTCCGACCATGGCCGGCACAGAGCGGCGGATCGTTCGGCGGATTGTGACGGGGCTGTTCGTCGCGGCGCTGGGGTGGCTCATCGGCGTGTGGCCGCCGCCCGTGTGGTGGGGCGGTCACTGGCCAACCGAGACGGCGATGATGCGTCTCCGGCAGGCTCCGGTCGTCCTCCAACCGACGCCGCTCGGACGCTTCCCGGGCATCCTGCAGCGGATGGTGATCATCGGAGAAGACTCGCGGTTCCACACGCACCACGGCCTCGATTTCGAGGAGATTCGCGACGCGCTGGGCCTGGATCAGAATGCCGGATTCGGGGTGACGATGCGGACGATCTGGAAGCGGCGGGATCGGCTCCGCGGCGCCAGCACCATCACGCAGCAGCTCGCGAAGAACCTCTATCTCTCACCATCGCGTAACCCGCTGCGCAAGTTGAAGGAGGCAGTGACCGCGCTGCGCTTGGAGGCAGCGTTGTCGAAGGAGAGGATTCTCGAGCTGTACCTGAACATCGTGGAATTGGGGCCGGGGGTGTGGGGTGTCCCCGCAGCGAGTTTGCACTACTTCGGGGTCCCGCCCGGCGATCTCACCGAGACGCAGGCCGCCGCGCTCGCCGCGACGCTGCCATTCCCGCTGTCGTCCAACCCCGCGTACCGCTCGGCCCGGATGCTGCATCGGCGCGATCTCATCCTCGCGCGCTTCCACGGGGTCGATGTCTACATCCCGCCGGAGGAGGAGCTCGACAGTCTCCCGGTGCCCCCGTTCTTGCCGCCTATCGTGCCCCCGGTGATCGACACCCTGTCCCGAGACACGCTCCCCGTACCGGCCGAGAGCACGCCGCCGGACACCGTGCCCGACTCGCTGCCCGATTCGACCCGCGACTCGACCGCTCAGTCCACCAGCCGCAGGGGCATGACGAGCGCCAGATAGCTCGCGGGATCGTCCCAGCCGACGGGCTCGATCGTCGCCGCGCGCTCCGGCGCCTTGAACGTGAAGCGCACCTCGTCGGTCGGCATGTACTTCATGATCTCGAGCAGATAGGTGGCGTTGAACCCGATTTCGAACGCCTCGCCCTCGTAGGTCACCGCCAACTCGTCCTGCGCTTCCCCCAAGTCCGGGGTCTGCACCGAGAACTTCACCAGACCGCCCGAGAACCCCAGGCGGATGCGGTGCGTCTGGTCGCTCGCGACCACACTCATGCGCCGCAGCGCCGCGCTCATCGCCATCTTGTCGACGGTGGCGAGCTTGTCGTTCTCGCGGGGAATCACCTGTTCGTAATTCGGATACGGCCCCTCGATCAGGCGCGAATACACCAGTCGGCCGCCGGCGCGGAAGCCGATGTGATTGTCGCTCTTCGCGACCTCAAGCGCGTCTTCGGGACCGAACAGGCGGCGGATCTGCTCCAGCGCCTTGGGCGGCACGATGAGGTCGGCCGTGGAGCCGCCGCTCGCCGGGACGTCCATCTTCGCCAGCCGGTGGCCGTTCGTGGCGACCATGCGCATGCGGTCGGGACGCAGCTCCCACAGGACGCCGTTCAGGATCGGGCGGCTCTCTTCGGTGGATGCCGCGAAGGCCACATGGGCCACCAGCTTGTGCACGACGCCGGCCGACGCCTTCCACGCCTTGTCGAACTTCACGGCGGGGAAGGAGGGGAACTCCTCCCGTGGCAGGCCGAGCAGCTTGAAGCGCGAGCGCCCGCAATCGATCCCGACCCGCTGCTCGCCCGCAGCCGTGAAGCGGATCGGCGACTGGGGCAGTTCCCGCACGATGTCGGACAGCTTCTTGGCGGGCAACGTGACCGCCCCCTCGGTATCCACGTCGGCGGCCACCGTGGTGCTCACGGCGATGTCCAGGTCCGTGCCCGAGAGACGCAGCCCCTGCTTCGTGGCCTCGACCAGGACGTTCGAGAGCACGGGCAGCGTCGTCTTTGCCGGGATCGCAGCGGCGACCGCCGTCAGACCTTCCTGCAGCTGTTCCCGCGTGATCGTGAACTTCATGCCCGTCACTTCGCTCCTTGGGCGAAGGGTAGAATCCTACTGCTATACTGTATAAGAAATACTAGTAGTAGTAGTAGAGGACGGGGATATGTGGGTGAATGCAGTGAACCCACACGTGGGTCGCGCGTTGCCCCCCCTCCGGTCTGTTGGCGTGATGTTGGCAGGACCTCCCTTTCCCACACCCGCCCACATTGCGACGCCGTGACCCACACCTCCTAACATTTCCCGACCCGAATGTTGGCTAGAGTGCGGACAATTCCTGCCGCGCCATCTCGATCCGCTCCTTGAACGTCCGATCCCGCATCATCTGCCGCTCGACCTTGTCCACGCTGTGGATGACGGTCGAGTGGTCCCGGCCGCCGAACGCCTGCCCGATCTCCACCAGCTGCATGCCCAGCAGGTTGCGGGCGAGATACATCGCAACCTGACGGGGAATGGTCAGCGTCTTGGTGCGAGCCTTGGAGCGGAGCCCTTCCGGTGTCACCCCCCAGCGGCGGGCGACCACTTCCTGGACCCGGTCGATACTGGGGGTCGCCGGGCCGGGGAAGGCGCTCTCTTCCCCTTGGCGGATCTTGTCGGCGAGCGCCTCGCGCGCCAGCTCGATGGTCACCTCGCGGTTCTTGAGCGAGGCGAACAGCAGCAGCTTGATGATGCAGCCCTCCAGCTCCCGGACGCTCGAGCGAATGTGCTCCGCGATGAAGCGCAGCACGTCGTCCGGGATCGTGAGCTCCAGGTGGTCCTGGTAGGCCTTCTTGCGCAGGATCGCGATGCGGTGCTCGAGGTCCGGCTGGCCGATGTCGGCCACCATCCCCCACTCGAACCGCGAGATCAACCGGTCTTCGAGACCGGGGATCTCCTTCGGGGGCCGGTCCGAAGTGAGCACCATCTGCTTGCGGCCTTCGAACAGGGCGTTGAATGTGTGGAAGAACTCGTCCTGGGTCATTTCCTTGCCTTCCAGGAAATGCACGTCGTCCACCAGGAGGAGATCGATGTCGTTGCGGTAGCGGCGCCGGAACTCGGGCATCGTCCGGGCCTGGATGCTCTCGATGACTTCGTTGATGAATTGCTCGGCGCCGACGTAGAGCAACCGGGTCTCCGGATTGCGTTTCAGCACGGCGTGCGCGATGGCCTGCATCAGGTGCGTCTTGCCGAGCCCGGTGGCCCCGTAGATGAACAGCGGGTTGTACGTCCGGCCGGGTGCCTCGGCCACGGCGTGGGCCGCGGCGGCCGCGAGCTCGTTCGACTTGCCGACGACGAAGCTCTCGAACGTGTAGCGTTCGTTGAGCGGCATCGTGACGCTCGGCGCCGTGACGGGACTCGGCTTCGGCGCCACGAAAAAGTCCATCTGCGGCCGCTGCTGCCGGTCCTCGAGCACCCGGAACACCACCGGCGTGGGCTGGCCGAACACGCGCTCCGCGGCACGCGCGAGCAACGGCGCGTGTTTCGTGTCGTTCCATTCGGCGGCGAACTGATCCGGGGCGCCGAGTACCAAGCGCCCGTCCTCCAGCGCGAGCGGCACCGCCGGCTCCAACCAGGTGCGCACCGTCGCTTCGGGAAGCTCGCGTCGCGCCTCTTCGAGGAGACGCTTCCAGGCTTCTTTCGCTGACTGCTCCATCAAGGACTATGAATTGGGTGGGACGTATTGCAAGGGCGGGGGGAAACTACGGGCGGGTGTGGAAAAGTCAACCTTGAACGCGCCTCACCCGGCATGTAGGTTTCCCGGCCTTACTTTCGAGGGCAGCATGGGGAAGCCGACATATCGACCGCGCAACCGGCGGCGCATCAATAAGCATGGGTTCCGCGCCCGCATGAAAGACAAATGGGGACGCGCGACACTCGGGCGGCGCCGCAAGAAGGGGCGGAAGCGCCTCACGGTGCAGCTTCCGTCCAAGAACCGGAGCGGTTGACGCGCGAGCGGTACCCGTCCCGCGTGCGGCTGTCGCGCGGGGCCGATCTCGTGCAATGCTGGGAGAGCGGTCGTCGGGTGCGGATGCGCCGTTTGGACGTCGCTTGGCGTCCCAATTCGCAGGGCCACGCGCGGGCGGGGATCGTCGTTCCCCGTTTCGGAGAGACCGCGGTGGCCCGCAATCGTTTGCGGCGACGGGTACGGGAAATCCTGCGTCGCGGGTTGCTGCGGACACTTCCGGCGGTCGATCTCGTAGTGCGAGCCAAGCCCGGCGCGTACACCGCACGATTCGCGGAGCTGCGCGCCGAATTGGCCGAGGCCACGGGACGGATTCTCCCATGAATCCACGCGTCTGGCCGCGGCTGGCAGTGATGGGGCTGATCCGTGGGTACCAGTTGACGTTGTCGCATCTGATGTTCACGCAGTGTCGCTTCACGCCGTCCTGCTCGCGCTACACGTACGAAGCGGTGGAACGGTATGGAGCGCTGCGGGGGAGCTGGCTCGGCGTGAAACGCATCCTGCGGTGCCACCCGTTTCATCCGGGTGGTTACGACCCGGTTCCTTAGGACGAATCCGTGGATCAGCGTCGCGTCATCGTAGCAGTCTTCCTGATGCTCGTCATCGCCATCGTGCCGAGCATCATCTTCAAGCCTAAACCCGTGCCTCGACCCCCTGGGGCGGCGCTGGATTCCGCTCGGGCTGCCGTCGCGCCCGCGGAATCCGCGCCGGCGGCAGCCGTACCAACGCCGACGGTCACTCCGCCGATCCGTCCATCCGCCCAGCTCCCCGCCGAGACGGTCTGGGTGACGAGTCCCCTGTACCGCTTCGGGTTCAGCACGCGCGGGGCGCGTTTGGTCGCCGCCGAGCTCCTGCAATACCAGTCGTTCGCGCGGGGCGATTCGGGCCGCCGCGTCCAGCTGATTCCCGAGGGCGCCGCGCTGCTGGGGCTGCGGCTCGTCATCGGGTCGGACACCGCTTCGCTCGCCGACGTGGCGTTCTCGGCCAGCCGCCCCATGCTGACCGTCGCCGGGGGGGACACGACCCTCACGTTCACGGCGCCGCTCGGTGCTGGGCGCATCACCCTGCGCGACCGGTTCGTCGCGAACGACTATCGGTTTACGGTGGACGGCAGCATCGAAGGGCTGGGCGGCACCGGGGCCATCCTGCTCGTGGATCTGGGGCAGGGCCTGCGCTCGGTCGAGGCCGATCCCCTGACTGACTTCCGCGAGTACGCGGTCGTCACCAAGGCCGACAAGACGCAAAAGACCACCTTCGCCGCTCTCGACCCTGGCGAGCGTGCGGTGCTGGAAGGGCCGTTCGAGTGGGTCGCCCTGAAGTCGAAGTACTTCTTCACAGCCGTCCTGGCCCCGGAGCAGAACGCCCGGCCGTTCGCCGGCGCCATAGCGACCGGGATGGAGCGGACGCCGGTGCCCGTGGCGTCCCTGTTCGGCACCCGCACCTCGGCGCTGGCCACCCGGGCGGCGGTGCTCACCACGCTCTCGCTGCCGCCGGCGGGCAACTTCCGGTTCGACGTCTACGCCGGGCCGTTCGAGCATCAGCGTCTGTCGCAGCTGGGGCACGGTATGGACGACGCGAATCCATACGGCTGGTCGATCTTCCGTCCGATCATCCATCCGGTCTCGCTGGTCGTCGTGAGCATTCTGTTCTGGATGCACGCGCGCCTGCACCTCGCCTACGGGTGGGTGCTGGTGTTCTTCGGGGTGCTGGTGCGGATGCTGCTGTGGCCGCTGCAGCAGAAGGCGATGGAATCGCAGATGCGCATGCAGGCGGTGCAGCCCCTGATGACGGACATCCAGGCGCGGCACAAGAACGAGCCGGAGAAGCTGCAGCGCGAGATGCTGAAGCTGTACAAGGACCACAAGATCAACCCGTTCGGCGGCTGCCTGCCGATGCTTCTGCCGATGCCCGTGCTGCTCGCGTTGTTCTTCGTCTTCTCCAATACGATCGAGTTCCGGGGCGTGCCGTTCCTATGGTTGCCGGATCTCTCCCGCCACGACCCGCTCTACATCATTCCGGTCGTGATGGGGATCTCGATGTTCGCCGTGTCGAAGATCGGCCAGCGCGGCATGCCGCCCAATCCCCAGATGAAGACGATGCTGTACCTGATGCCCGCGATGATGACGTTCATTTTCCTGCGTCTCGCCTCGGGGCTGAATCTGTACTACGCGGTGCAGAACCTGATCAGTCTGCCCCAGCAATGGCAGATCTCCAAGAAGCGCATGGCGGCGCAGCAGCGCTCCTGACGGGGCGTTAGCCCTCCATACCGGGACCAGGGTGCTGTCCGACCCGATCGTCGCCCTCGCGACACCACCCGGCCGCGGCGCACTCGCGCTGATCCGGCTCTCGGGCCGCGGGGTGTTCGACCTCGCCGCGCGCCTCTTGCAGCCGTTTCAGCCGGAGCCCGCGCGCCACGTGGCCCGGGCCCGCCTGCACCACCCCCAGAGCCGCGACCCGATCGACGATGTGCTCGTCGTCTGCTTCCCCGGTCCCGGGTCCTATACCGGGGAGGACGTCCTCGAAATTTCGGCGCATGGCGGGCTGCTCGTGCCGGCCGAGGTCGTCGCCGCCTGCGTGGCGGCGGGGGCCCGCCCGGCGGCCCCCGGGGAATTCACGCGCCGCGCGGTTCAGAACGGCAAGATGGACGTCCTCCAGGCCGAAGCGACCGCCGATCTGATCGACGCGGGCGCGCCGGCCCAGCGCCGCCGCGCGTTGCAGCAGCTCGAGCGCGGCCTCTCGCGCCGGCTCGAAGCGCTGCGCCACGAGATCCTCGAGGTCGAAGCCCTGATCGCCTACGACATCGATTTCCCCGAGGAGGACGAAGGGCCCGTGAGCGCGGATCGCGTCGCGCGCGCCTGGCGCACGACCCATGAGCGGATCGCGCGTCTCCTGGCCACGGCTCCCCACGGCGAACGGCTCCACGCCGGCGCCCTCGTTGTGGTCGCCGGGCCGCCCAACGCCGGGAAGTCGTCGCTGTTCAACGCGTTGCTGGGACGCGACCGCGCCATCGTCACCGATATCCCGGGCACCACCCGCGACGCGATCGAAGCCCAAGCGATCCTCGAGGGGCTGCCGTTTCGCCTGGTGGACACGGCGGGGCTGCGCGACAGCGATGATCGCGTCGAACGGCTGGGGATCGAAGTGAGCCGGCGGTATCTCGGCGCCGCAGACTTGATTCTCTACTGCGAGGAAGGGGACGCGGGACGCGGGACGGGGGACGAGGTGGCGCGCGAGGCGTTCCTGTCGAGCTGCCCGGCACCCGTTGTGTACGTCCGCACCAAATCTGACTTGTCCTCACGGACCGCCCGACCGCCCGGCCGCCCGTCCGTCGCCGTTTCCGTCGTGACCGGTGAGGGGCTAGCCGAGCTGGGCCGGCGGCTCGTGGAAGTGGCGTTCGGGGGCCTCGTCGCCCTGGGTGATGTGGAGCCCGTCGTAACGCGGGAACGGCATCGCCTGGCGCTGGAGCGGGCGCTGCAGGAGCTCGACCTCTTCTGGGCCGCCCGGGCCAGCGGCGTGGATGCGGCGGCGACGGCGACTCACCTGCGGGCTGCCGCGGGGGCGCTGGACGACCTGATCGGCGTCGTCACGCCGGAGGATGTGTTGGACCGTGTCTTCGCGAGCTTCTGCGTCGGGAAGTAGCGTTACGCCCCTTCGCGCTTGAACTTCGCCGCCGCGCGGAACGGCGGTCCCGCCTGCCACAGCGCGTTTCGCTCGATCAACCCGGCCAGCGCGAAATCCTTGTCGGTGATCCCGCCCGCGCTGTGCGTCGCGAGTGACACCTGCACCGAGCCCCACTGCACCAGCAGATCCGGATGGTGATCGGCGGCCTCGGCGTAGAACCCGATCGCGTTCACCAGCATCAGCGTCGTCGGCCATCCGTCCGTCTTGAAGGTGCGCCGGATCATGCCGTTCTCGTAGCGCCACCCCGGGAGGGCGGCGAGGCGCACGCGGATCTCGGCGTCGGACAGGGCGGTCTCTTTCGCCATGTCCTAATCCCAGCTCAGCAGCTCGTGATAGCTGGCCGACTGCCCGAAACTCTCCTCTACTTCGAGCTCCAGACTGGCGACTTGCGCTGCCCCTTTGGTCTTGAGCTCGCTCTTCAGGCGACCCGCCAGATATTCCGCGAGCATCTCCACCGTCGTGTTGGGGATCGGCAGGAGGACGCAGTCGGTGGTGGGGAACACGTAGCGGGGCCGTCCGTCGTAGCTCACGGTGACGCTGTCCCCTTGTGCCTGCACGGCCACCGTGGGGTTCGTCGTGGGGAGCAGGACTCTGTGATCCAGCTCGTTGGTGAGCCGGCGCATGACCTGCTTCAACGCCACGAAGTCATAGACATACCAGGCATCCGCTTCGAGCGTCCCGGTGAGCTCGACGCCGGCGCGGTAGTTGTGACCGTGGAGGGATTCGCAGCGATGACCGGGCAGGGTAATGAAATGCGCGGCGGCGAAGACGAGGTCTTCTTTCCGCACCGACACCTTGAATCCGCGCCCGGAGCCGTGCATGAGTCGGGAAGATAGCGTCCGTCGCCGCGGACGCCGGGGTTACTCGGGAGGGGCCTGCTGTTCCGTCGCGACCCGCCACACCTCGTCCGCCAGCCACTCGAGTCGCTCTTGCGCCCGCTCCAACTCCTCTGGAGTCATGGACTTCGCCCGGCCGGCGACGTCCCGCGCGTGGCCCACCAGCTCCTCCAGGATCTCGCGCAGGGTGTAGTTATGCCGCCGCTCCGGCGCGGCGCCGCGGGGCGTCATGCGGTCTGAATGCCGCTCGCGCGGTCTTCCGACTGTTGGATCTCCTGGGCGGCCGCCCGCACGCTGGCCGCGATGCCGTGCTCGGTCACGTGGCTTTCGACGAGCCGGAGGCCGAGATAGTAGCCGGATCGCTCCGGGAGCACCTTCCCGCCGACAAGTCGCGACGCCGGGCTCATCCCCCCCGACAAGAACCGCAGTCGCAGTCCCAGGCCGCTCCGATCCAGCTCCGGCGCCGCCGCTCGCCGCAGGAACGCGTCGAGCTCTCGGATACGGCGGTATTGCCGGCGGCCATAGCCCAGGTACTCCCAGGGCTCGAAACCCGGACCCACCACCTGTGAGGCCGCGACCGCCAGGCCCTCGTTCACCAGGAGCTCGCGCAGCGTCGCGCGGCTGCCCGTGGTCCAGTAGTCGTAGGTGCCTTCACCTTCGGCGACCAACCGCCGCAGCTCGGCTCTGCTGGTCGGGGAGGTGTAGCGCACGGCGTGCGCTACTTCGTGAGCGATCCACAGCGGCAAGAGATGCGGGGCGAGTCCCAGGCCGTTCGTCTGGGGGTTGGCCCGCCCGGTAAAATGCTCCAGGCAGACGAAGGCCACACCACGGCCGTCCACCACCAGCTCCCCCGCGTTGGCCGCACCGACCCCGACCATGAGGTACAGATCGGTCGGACAGTCCGCCTCGAGCTGGTCGCGCGACCGCGTCAGGGCTTCCTCGGCGATGCGGGCGACTTCGACGTCCTCCAGCAGCCGGTGCAGGTCCGACCGCTCAGCCCGTACCGTTTCTCGAATCACCCGCTCAGCGTGCGGCGACTCGAGATCGAGGACGTAGTTGTGCCAGTAACTGGAGAGGACAGGGGCGTGACGTTCGAGATACGAGTGGTACGCCGCCACCGGGTCCGGCGCGGCGAGACAAGCGAGGAATTCCGGGACGAGATTTACTAGCATGGACCGGGTTGCACCCCAATTTGGGAGCAATGCCCCGGCGGGACAAGTCTCGCTCAGCGGATCGTGATGTCGAGCGCGACGGTCTCCGACTTGACATTTGTCGGAAGGTCGGTCACCGACAACGTGACACGATAGCGTCCGGGTGGGAGCCGGCCCGGCTCGATCACGAGCTGCTCGGCGATCGCCCCGCGCCACTCACTCTCACGCTCGAATTCGAACACCACGGGCGTCGCGCGACCGAACACGCGCGC
>Ga0326731_1000055_pt1 | contig 28251 bp, 15 predicted proteins | sample MHFSIPfraction_FD_207645 | JGI IMG/M metagenome (GOLD analysis project Ga0326731, IMG submission 207645) | Lab enriched peat soil microbial communities from Michigan Hollow, Ithaca, NY, United States - MHF9FY SIP fraction | ecosystem: Environmental > Terrestrial > Soil > Wetlands > Peat | place...
GGCCGGGAAGTCCACTCTCACATCGGCCATCGCCGACTGGCTGTCGCGCGAAGTCGCGGTCGTCACGACCTACGGGGGCAGCGGCGCCGGATCCGCCAACCTGCCCCGGCGGCTGCTGCAATCGGCTGCCAAGTTGCGGCGGCGCCTGCAGCGATCGAAATCAGCTGACCGCGGCGCGACCGCGGCGCCGCGTCGCAGCACGTCGCCGCCGTCACTGGCGCGTCTCGTGTGGATTCTAGCGCTGGCGCGGGAGCGCCGAGGGCGCGCGCGGGAGGCGCGCCGGGCACGCGGGCTCGGCATGCTCGTCCTGTCGGACCGGCTGCCGCAAAGCCAGTTCCCGGGGTGGAACGACGGACCGCGCCTCGTCCCCTGGCTCGAAGCGGGATCCCGATTGGTGCGGACCGCAGCGCGCCGGGAGCAAGCGGCGTTTCGCCTGGCGGAGCTGTCCGCCCCGGATATTGTGATCAAGTTGCACGTCTCGCCCGAAGTGGCGGCGCGGCGCAAACCGGAGACGCCCGCGGAGCAGCTGCGCACTGGGATCGACATGGTGCGGCGGCTGGCGTTCCCGCCCACGACCCGGATCGTCGATCTCGACGCGGAGCAGCCGCTCCCCATGGTCCTGTTGCTCGCAAAACGGGCAATCTGGGAGGCCATCTAGTCCGATATGTGCGGCATCACCGGCTTCTGGACCCCCGACGGCCTGAATCTGGAAGACGCCCGCGCCACGGTCACCGCGATGACAGATGTCCTGCGGCATCGGGGTCCGGACGACGAGGGCGCCTGGATCGATCCGGTGGCCGGCATCGCGCTCGGCTTCCGGCGGCTCGCCATCCTGGATCTCACCCCCACCGGACATCAGCCGATGGAGTCGGCGTCCGGCCGATTCGTCATCATCTTCAACGGCGAGATCTACAACCATGCGGCCCTCCGGCAGGAGCTGGCGGCACTGGGACACCGGTTCCGCGGGCGATCGGACACCGAGGTGCTGCTCGAGGCCATTGAGGCCTGGGGCCTGCGCCGCACCCTGGAGCAGTGCAACGGGATGTTCGCCTTCGCCCTGTGGGACAAGGCCGAGCGCACGCTGCACCTGGCGCGCGACCGCGCGGGCGAGAAGCCGCTGTATTACGGCTGGGTGGGACGGACGCTGCTATTCGGCTCCGAGCTCAAGGCGCTGCGCGCCCACCCGGCCTTTCAGGCGCCCATCGACCGCAACGCGCTGGCGTTGTATCTGCGGCGTGGCTATGTCCCGAGCCCCTACAGCATCTACGTCGGCGTCCAGAAGCTCCCGGCGGGGACCTGGTTGACCCTGCGTCCAGATTGTGTGGGGACCGATACGGAGCCGAGCACCTACTGGTCGTTGCTGGCCGTGGCCGAGCAGGGCGTGGCTGAGCCGTCGCAGGACAACCCCGCTGAATTGGTGGAGACGTTGCATGACCTGCTCAGCGACGCCGTCAAGCTGCGGATGGAGGCCGATGTGCCGCTCGGGGCGTTCCTGTCGGGCGGCATCGATTCGTCGACGATCGTAGCCCTGATGCAGACGCACAGCATCAAGCCGGTACGAACGTTCACGATCGGCTTCCGGGACCCGCATGATGAGGCGCGCCATGCCGCCGCGGTCGCCCGGCATCTGGGGACCGAGCATACCGAGCTCTACGTGACCCCGGCTGACGCGCTCGCGGTCATCCCGCGGCTGCCGATGTTGTACGACGAGCCGTTCGCCGATACATCCCAGATCCCCACGTTCCTCGTGTCGGAGCTGACGCGACGGCACGTGACTGTGAGCCTCTCCGGCGATGCCGGCGATGAGTTGTTCGGGGGATACCGGCGACTGCGGCTCGGTCCGGCGATCTGGCGTGGCATCCGGTGGCTTCCGCTCCCAGTTCGGCGACACCTGGCGTCCCTGCTGACGCCGCCGTCGACGACCGGAAACGGCCACCGGGTGCCGCTGCTGAGCCGTCTTACCAGGCGGGTGACTGGGAAGCGCAACCTGGTCGAGCGTCTCCGGCAGGTGGCGGAGATCCTGCCGCTGGAGTCTCCGGTCGCCATCTATCACTACATGATGTCATTTTGGAAAGACCCCTCCGTGCTCCTGCCGGGCGTGCGGGAGATGCCCATCCCCGCGACCGACGCGGCGCGCCGACCCGATTTCGGCGGGAGTCCGGAGCATACGATGATGTTCCTGGATACGGTTGCCTATCTCACGGACGACATCCTGGTGAAGCTGGACCGGGCGAGCATGGGCACCAGTCTCGAAGGGCGCGTTCCGCTGCTCGATCATCGGGTGATCGAATTCGCCTGGCGCATGCCGCTGTCCGTCAGGCTGCACGGCGGAAAGGGTACGAAGTGGCCGCTCCGCGAAGTGCTGCATCGCTACGTCCCGCGGACGCTCGTGGACCGGCCCAAGCAGGGATTTCACATGCCGGTCGCGGAATGGCTGCGGGGTCCGCTGCGCGAGTGGGCCGAATCACTCCTCGACGAGCGACGCCTGCGCGACGGCGGCATGCTCGATCCAGGTCCCATCCGTCAGAAGTGGTCGGAGCATCTGGCAGGCACCACGCGCTGGGACTACCACCTGTGGACCGTCCTCATGTACGAGGCCTGGGTGGAGTCCGCCTCCCAGGTCGCGCAGCCGGTGCCGGCATGAGCCAACGGGTGGCCGATGCGCAGACTGCGACGCCTCCAGCCGTGCCGGTGCCCGCCGCGGTGGCGCCGGCGCGGCTCGAGGTGCTGGAGCAGTTGTTCCGCCGGCTCGATGCCGAACAGATTCGCTATTGCCACTGGAAGAGCAACGAGCACCTCGGCGCGACCATGACCGGGGCAACCGACGTGGACGTCCTGGTGGAGCGCCGCGGCGTCCAGCGCCTCACCCACATCCTCACGGCGGAGACGAGCTTCAAGCGTTTCGTCGTGAAGGCCGGGCGTGGGTACCCGGGCATCGAGGATTACGTCGGCTTCGACCCCGCCACCGGGAAACTGAGTCACCTGCACGTCCACTATCAGCTGACGCTCGGCGAGAAGTTCCTGAAGGGCCATCGACTGCCCTGGGAGGAGGCCGTGCTCGACTCGCGCGTGCGCGATGAGAGCTCCGGTCTCTGGATCACCGATCCGCACCTCGAGCTGCTGATTCTCATCGTCCGCCACGTGATGAAGCTGCGGCTGCGCGACTCGGCCTTGGCCGCCCTGGGCCACGACTATTTCCGCGGCGGCATGCTCCGGGAGCTGCGCTGGCTTGCGGCGCGAGTGCGCTCCGACCAGCTCGTCGCCCGAGCGGAGCCGCTCGTCGGGCCGATCGCTGCACGCCTGCTGCCGGGGATGATCGCCGGTCGGGGACCATCGATTCGCCAGCTGCGTGCCTTCCGCCGGCGCGCGGCTCCCCGGCTCTCGAGCTATCGCATGTACTCCGCCGCCGGCGCGACCCGGCGCATGTGGCTGCGGGAATGGACCTGGATCTGGTGGCGGCTCAAGAACCTCGTGTTCCGCGCACCAACCAAGTCCACCCGCACACCGCCGCAGGGCGGCTTGGCCATCGCGTTCGTCGGTCCGGACGGCGCAGGCAAGTCCACACTCACGCGCGCGATCGCCGATTGGCTCGCGCGTGAGATCGCGGTCACTTTGACCTATGGCGGGAGCGGCAAGGGCTCCGCGTCCGCGCTGCGCCGCTGGCTCCAGCGACTTGGCGCATACACTCGCCCCAAGAGGGCGCCCAACACCGGGGCGCCCACCGCGCCGGACGCGCCCTCGGGCGTGCGGCTGCTCGGCAAACTGCTGTGGGTGCTCACCCTGGCCCGAGAGCGCCGCCGCTGGGCGACCCAGGTGCGGCGCGCCCGCAGCTTGGGGATGGTCGTCCTGTCGGACCGTCTTCCGCAGACGCAGTTCGCCGGACTCAACGACGGTCCGCGATACGGACACTGGCTCGATTCCCCTTCCTGGCTGCGCCGCACCGTGGCGCGACGGGAGCAGGCGACCTTTCGCGAAGCCGGCATCGTGCCCCCGGACGTGGTGGTACGGCTGCGGGTACCGGTTGACGTCGCGGCCCAACGCAAACCCGACACGCCGCTCGACCAGCTGCGCCGCAAGGTGGAGATCGTCGACCAGCTGCACTTCCCGCCCCCGACCCGCGTGGTGGAGATCAACGCCGCGCTCCCGCTCGACCGCGTGCTGGGCGATGTGAAGCAGGCCGTGTGGTCGTCCCTGTGACCGGGCGCGTGCCCGTCGTGGGACGCGCCGTGAGCCCCGCCGCCGACGCGACGCCCCGGCGTCCGCTCGTGGTGGAGATCGTCGGCCCGGCGGGATCGGGAAAGACCGCGCTGCTGCGAACCCTGCACCGCGACCCGCGGATCCGAGCTGGGTTACGGATCGAACGCGCGCGGCACTTGTTCGAGCTGATCGCGCACACCACCGCGTTCGCGCCGGCGGCCCTTGCCCTGCTCGGCGAGGGCCGGGGGCCGTTCTGGCCGGGGCTGCGGCACTTCGTGCGCCTCCGAACGTTTCCCCAGGCCATCGCGCGCGCTGCGGCGGAGGGTCCCGGCCTCATTCTCCTCGACGAGGGACCGGTGTTCAGCCTCGGCCGGCTCAGCGTGTTTCAGCGAGCGAACCATGGCGCCGACCGTCTGGCCCGGCACTGGCACGCCGAGCTGAACCGCTGGGCGAACCTCTTGGACGGGGTCGTCTGGATCGACGCGGCGGACAGCGTACTGGCCGAGCGCATTCGGACCCGGCGCAAGGAGCACAGAATCAAGAGCGGGACGGACACCGAGGTGACCAGTTTCCTGAATCGCTACCGCGTGGCGTACCGGGAGATCATGGGTGTCCTGGCGGCGAGCGGGAGAGTCCGCGTGGTCGAGATCGACACGGCCCGCGTCACGACCGAGCAGCTGGCTGAACGCGTGATGGGCGAGTTCGGACAGATGGGACTGGCGCGCGATGCCTCGTAGAGCGAGCCGCGCCAGCGCGATGCGCGCCGGCGTCGCCGGCGTGCCCGGGCAAGCACCGCCGCTGCAGGCAGTGCCGCCGATGGCGGCTCCGATCCGCTTGCTCCGGTGGGCGCTGTACGGCTTCGTCTTCTCGCTGCCGTTCGACGCGCCCGGGCGACTGCCGCTCGAGCTCACGACGATCACCGGCGCGGGGTTTCTGGCCGTGACGCTGCTCCAGCCACGGCTGTGTTACGGACGCCGCCCGCTGGCGCTGTGGATGTTCCTCGGGTACCTGTACGCCTACTGGATGGCGTATGTGTTCGGCGGAGCCCGATTCACGTCGGACGCCCTGCACTCGTCGCTGTTCTATATCCAGGGCCTGCTCATCTTCTGTGCCTGCTTCAATCTCATGCGTGACCCACGGATCGCGCGCAACGTGCTGCTGACCCTGGCGGTCGCGGCCGCGATCCTCGCGGTGATGACGGTCCTCGGTCTCGGGAAGGCGTACGACACCGAGTCCGGCCGGGCTACGGTGTTCGGGCAGAACGCCAACCGCGCCGCACGCGTCCTGTGCGCCGGCCTGCTCATCCTGATCGGGTTGGTCTATGGCCGCCCGCGACCGGCGCTGCGCCCGCAATGGATCGCGTGGCCCGTCGCGGCGCTGATCGGGCTGGCCATGATCAAAGGCGGCAGCCGCGGCGGCCTCATCGCGCTCGCGGTCGGGCTGTGGATGTTTTCCTTCGCCGGGACCACGCTCGGGACCCGGGTGCGGAACATGGTGGTCGCGCTGGTCGCCATCAGTCTCGCGGCGTGGGGCGCTTGGCAGTCGCCGCTGATGAAGGAACGCATCCAGCTGGCTCAGCAGGGCAACATGGCGAAACGGGAGGTCATCTTCCCTGCAGCGCTCCAGATGTTCAAGAGCAAACCCATCGTGGGATGGGGACCGGGCAACCAGTACAACCTCGCCGTCCGGTTGGGGCTGCCGCCGCGCCTGCACCTCACGCGCGATACCCACAATCTGTTCCTCGAAGTGCTGACGGCGACGGGTATCCTGGGGGCGATCCCCTACTTCACGGGTCTCTGGCTCTGCTGCTGGGGCGCCTGGAAGGCGCGGCGCGGCATCGAGGGAATCCTGCCTGCAGCCCAAATGGCGGCACTCATGGTCGGGAACCTGAGCGGCAACTACATCCAGCTGAAGCTGCAATGGGTGCTGCTGGCCTATGCCATGGCGAGCTGGGTGTATCTCACGGCGAAGGTGGCCCGGCCCACGATGCCCACCGCGGTAGCGGCCCGGCGGGCGCGTTGGGGGTAGTATCCGGCGACTGTTGCGGCAGCGCGACAAGCGGTCCCAGACACCAGCGCATCCTCCCCGCGTGACAGCATAAGATGTTCAGTGGCAGCATGTTATGTCACACTCCTCGCACGGGGCCACTAGCACAGGGGGTGCGTGGGAGTATCCGTGGGCATGTTTCGGAACCAGCAGGAGGAAGCCGGGGGGCGTGCTGATCACGTTTTCGGGATTGGACGGAGCGGGCAAGTCGACGCTCATTGAGTTCTTGAGCAGCGCACTGGAGGGCCGGCGGCAGCCGGTCGTCGTCCTCCATCTCAACGATCAGGTGGGCGTGTTCGCGTTCCTGCGGGGCGTGCGTGATCGCCTGCTCGGTGGAGGCCGGCCGCCGGAGACCCTCGTGCCGGGGGCTCCAGATCCGAAGTCCCAGAAACTGCAGCGCGCTGCCCCCACCGGCCTGCGCGGCGTCGCGAGCCGGCTGCGGACCGCGATCCTCTGGAACAAGCCGATGCGGCGGCTGCTGTATCCGCTCGACCTGGTGATCTTCGCGTGTTACCGCACCTACCTCGAGCGAGCGAAGGGGCGGGTGCTCATCATGGATCGCTACTTCTACGACACGCTGGTGGACCTGACCGGCGGCTCTCGCGGTCCGTGGACGCGGCTGCTCGAACGGTTGACGCCACGCCCCACGGTGCCGGTGTTCCTGGATATCACACCCGAAGAGTCCTACCGCCGCAAGCGCGAGTTCTCGGTCGAGTACCTGCGGCGCCGCTCCGATGCCTATCAGCGCGTATTCGCGCGGGTGCCCGGTGCGGTACGTCTGGTCAACGACGACCTGGAACGCACCAAGGCCGCACTGCTGGACGCGGTACGCTCGCGTGGGGGGCCGGCGTGAACGGCGCCCGAGACACCGTCCTCGTGCTCGACGGGCAGACGAACCAGGCCCTGGCGTGCGTCCGCTCGCTGGGACGGGCGGGCTACGATGTATTCGTGGCAGCCACGCGGCGGCGCCCGTTGGCAGGCTGGTCCCGCTTCTCCCGGGGTCGGTTTCTCCTCGCCGGCGAGACGCCAGCCGCCTTCGCGGCGTTGCGGCAATGGGCCACCGCGCGGCATGTCACTCTGGTTTTGCCCCTGACCGAGCGTTCCTGCGTGCTCTGCAACCTCGAGCGAACGGCCTGGGAGGCCGCCGGCATCACCGTCGGCAGTGCGCCGGCGGAGCTCCTAGGCGTCGCCTTCGACAAGGCGCGGACGTTCGAGCTGGCGGCGAGCTCCGGCGTCGCGATTCCCCCGACCCGCGTGCCCTCCACACTGGCCGAGGCCCGGTTGGCGGCGGCTGAGGTCGGCTACCCCTGCGTGGTGAAGTCGCGCTTCAGCAACACATGGGACGGCACGCGCTTCCTGCCGGACCCCGGAACGAGCTACGTCCGCAACGCGACCGAGCTCGATGCCGCGGTTGCCTTGCACCGCCAGGGCGGGCACTGGCCGATCATTCAAGGCTTCGTGCCCGGTCAGGGGAAGGGCGTCTTCGCCTTGTTCGAGTCGGGCCGCCCCATCGCATGGTTCGCGCACGAACGCCTCCGGGATGTCCGGCCGTCGGGTTCGGGTAGCAGCCTGCGACGCTCGGCGCCGCTCGAGCCGCGGCTCCTCGAGCCCGCCGAACGGCTGCTCGCTGCCATGAACTGGCATGGCCCGGCGATGGTGGAATTTCGCGACGACGGCGTGCATCCGCCCGCCTTGATGGAAGTCAACGGCCGCTTTTGGGGCTCCTTGCAGCTCGCCGTATCGGCGGGGGCGGACTTCCCGCTGTGGTGGGCCGCGATTTTGCGCGGCCGGCCCGTCGAGCGCCGAGCCGGCTACGCCACGGGCGTGACCGTCCGCTGGGTGTGGGGCGACGTCAAACGATTTCTCTACATCCTCGCTGGGGCACCGCCCGGCTACCCGGAGCGCTATCCCACCGTGTGGCAGGGGCTGCGGGAGCTGCTGGGACGCCAGCCGCCGGGGACGCGTGCCGAGGCGTGGCAGCCCGACGACCGCTGGCCCGTCCTCGGTGAGTGGGTCCAGGGATTGGGCGAGGTGTTCTCTGGCAAGAAGCGGTCACGGGCATCCAGGCAATCGAGCCAACCCCCAGCCCCGTTACCGGAACCCGCCCCCGCAACGGCATCGCCCTCAGCGGCGATGTCCGATGCATCGCATGGCGGACATTAGGTTGTGGCAGACCACAAGGAGCCCATGGAAGCACCGCTTCGCGTTCTGATGATCACGGCCGGATGGCCGCAGCCGGGACAGCCCCAGACGACCCACTTCGTCAAACGGCAGGTGGAATTCCTCCGCAAGACCGGGGTGGATGTGGATGTCTTCTCGTTCCGCGGCGCCAAGAGTCCCGTGAACTACGCACGCGCGTGGCGCGAGGTGCGGCCGCAGATGAAGTCCGGACGCTACGACGTGGTGCACGCCCAGTTCGGGCAGAGCGGCATCCTGGCGCTGCCCAAGCATCTGCCGCTCGTGATCACGCTGCGCGGCAGCGACATTCTGGGGATCGTGGGGAAGGACGGCCGCTACACGCTCGCCGGACGCGTCTCCCAGGCGGTGGCGCGTTTCGCCCTGCGGCGCGCCGACGCGGTCGTCGTGGTGTCGGAGCACATGACCGAGTATTTCCGCACCTCCGCCCCGGTGACCGTGCTGCCCTCCGGACTCGATTTCGACCTGTTCCGCGTCGTGCCCCGCGACGAAGCGCGGGCGCGCCTGGGATGGCCGCTCGACAAGCGCTTCATTCTCTTCGCCGGCAACCCCGAGCAGGCGCGCAAACGGTACGGCCTCGCGAAGGCGGCCGTCGACGTGCTCAACCGGACGCTGCCAGCGGAACTCGTGGTCGCTTGGGGCGTGCCGCACACCGACATTCCGCTGTACATGAACGCCTGTGATGCATTCGTGTTCACCTCCATGCAGGAAGGCTCGCCCAACGTCGTGAAGGAGGCTCTGGCCTGCGACCTGCCCGTGGTTTCGGTGCCGATCGGTGACACCGCGGACCGACTGCGCGGCATCGCGGGGTGCGAGCTGGTCGTGGATGAGCGCCCGGAACCGATCGCGGCGGCGCTGGAGCGGGTGCTGCGCCGCGGCCAGCGGGTGGCGGGCCGTGTGGCCGTCGCGCCGCTCGCGGAGGAAGCGATCACCGCCCGGCTGATCGACGTGTACCGCACGGCGATCGCCCGCTACGCGGGTCGCCCAGCGCCCGCGCCGCGGCGCGAACCGGTCACCACCGCCCGACTGACGGAGCGCTGACCCGGATGCCAGCCGCTGCCCCCCAGGTCACCATCGTCGTTCCCTGCCGCAACGAGGAGCGCTATCTCGTCGAGTGCCTCGACTCGATCCTCGCCTGCGACTACCCGGCCGACCGGCTCGAGGTGCTGGTGGTGGACGGGATGAGCGACGACGGGACGCGCGCGATGCTCGGGGAGTATGCCGCGCGCCACCCCATCGTGCGGATGATCGACAACCCCCGTCGGATCACGCCGGTGGCCCTCAATCTCGCGATTCGCGCCGCCCGGGGAGACATCATCGTCCGGATGGACGCGCACGTCGTGTACCCAAAGAACTACGTGAGCCGGCTGGTGGCCGCGCTCGACGAGTTCGGAGCCGACAACGTCGGCGCGGTGCTCAAGACGCTGCCCGCGAACCAGACGGCGATGGGCAAGGCGATCGCCATCGGCATGTCCCATCCGTTCGGCGTCGGGACCTCCTATTTCCGGATCGGAACCGACCAGCCGCGCTGGGTGGATACCATCGCCTTCTTCTGCATCCGCCGCGCCACGTTCGATCGCGTGGGGATGTTCGATGAAGAGCTGATCCGTCATCAGGATGGCGAGTTCAACGCCCGGCTCATCAAGGCAGGCGGCCGCATCCTGTTGATCCCGGACGTCGTGTCCTACTACTACGCGCGCGCCACGTTGCGGCAGGTGGGACGGATGTTCTATCAGTACGGCTACTTCAAGCCGCTCGTCGCCAAGAAGCTGGGGCGCTTCATGACCGTGCGGCAGCTCATCCCGCCCGGCTTCGTCCTCGGCCTCCTCGCCACCGGCCTGGCGGCGCTGCTCTGGAAGCCCGCGTTCCTGCTCTTCGCCCTGGTGGCCGGCAGCTACCTGGCCGTCGTGCTGGGGTCAGCGGTCCAGACGGCCCTCAAGGAGGGGCCGGCCGTCGGCCTGGCCCTCGCCGCCGTGCTGCCGGTGATTCACGTGAGCTACGGGACGGGATTCTGGCGGCGCGTGGTCGAACTGCTGTTGCCGGCGCGGCGCACGGCCGCGGAGCGGGCGGCCGAGCTGCCGCTATCGCGCTGAGCCGGGGGCCCATGGGAGTCCGTCACCAGATCGCCAGCCTCATGTACCACGAGGTAACGGACGACCCGACCACGACCGGGTTCCAGCGTCCGGGCGCCTTCGCCTACAAGCATTCTACAGCCGCGTTCGCCGAGCATCTGGACCGGCTCGACAGCGCGCCATCCGCGCCGGGGCTCGTCGTGGACGTGGACTTCGAGCGCCCGGGCCGCAGCCTCCTCCTCACCTTCGACGATGGCGGTCGCAGCGCCCTCACGGCCGCCGAGCTCCTCGCCCGACACGGCTGGCACGGGCATTTCTTCGTGGTGACGAGCCTGACGGGGAGCCGACCGTTTCTCGATGCCGAGGGAATCCGCACCTTGCGCAGCGCCGGCCACCTGGTCGGGAGTCACTCCCACACCCATCCGAACATCTTCCGTGCCCAGTCGCCGGCACGCATGGTCGAGGAATGGCGCACCAGCTGCGACTCGATCGCGCAGATCCTCGGTGAGCCCTGTGTGGCCGCGTCGGTGCCGGGCGGCGACATCTCGCGCCGCGTGCTCGAGTCGGCCAGCACGGCGGGCCTCCGGTATCTGTTCACCTCGGAGCCGTGGCTGGTGCCGCGGCGCATGGGCGATTGCTGGATCCTGGGTCGCTACAGCGTCAAGGCAAACACATCGGCGGCGCGGGTCGCCGAGCTCGCCCGGTTCCGGGGATGGACCCGGGCGCTGGTACGGCGTCGGCTCAAGGTGCTGGCGACCAGCGCCCTGCCCCCGCTCTACCGCCTCTACATCCGTCTCCGGACCCGCGAAGGCACTCAGCCCGCCTGACCGGCGGGCCTAGTGGCAGGATCCCGTCCCGCTGTCCGTGTAGGTGCTCCCCGCCACGGGGATGAACTGCCAGTCGTAACTCGTCGAGCGCAGCGTCAGCTTCAGCACCCCGAAGGTCCGGCCCTCCCGCGCCTCGCTCAACGGGAAGACGTTGGTCAGGTCCCCCCCGCTCTCGCCACCCATCCCCGCGATGATCGTTCGGATGCCGCGGACCGGGTCGGCGGTGCCGTCCGGCTTCATCGGAGCGATCCGCTCCCATACATGGCGGTGACCGTTCAGGATCAGGTCCGCGCCCGCCGCGTACAGGTCGTCCCAGAACCGCCGGGCGCTGGTGATGACTGCGCCCCCGCTCCCGGTGCCGCCGATGGACGAGTAGAGCGGATGATGGAAATAGGCCAGCGTGCACACGTTGGGGTGGGCGGCGAGATCGGCCCGCAGCCACACGTCCTGCGGCGAATTGGCGTCGCTCGCGATGTTGCTGTTCAGGACGATGATGTGCCAGGCGCCGAGATCGAAACTGTAATAGCCCTGCCCAGCGGTCCCCGCTGCCGCGCCGAAGTACGCGAAGTACGGAGCGGCCCCGCTCGTGTTGTACTCGTGATTCCCCGCCGACGGGTGCGTCCGCGCCTTGAACGCCCCCCAGCTCGGGTTGTAGCAGTTGGCGTAGTCCTTGGTCGACCCGTTCTGATAGGCATTGTCGCCCAGGGTGAACACCGGGACGCCCGGCATCGCGTTGATCAGCGCCGCGGTCGCCTCGTCGTCCGTGCTGCCGCAGTCGGCGATGTCTCCCGCCCCCACGAACGTCACCGATGAACCCGGCGCCAGCACGGTAACCGTCGCGGTCTGCGTGACCGCCACACCGGCGGCGGTCGCGGACACGGTCTTGGTCCCCGTGCTGGACGCCGCCAGGGCGCCGGTCGCTACGCCGGTCGCATCGGTCACTGCGGACGGCTGCGTGAGGGTGACCCCCGATCCGCTCGCCGCCAAGGTGACGGACGCTCCACTGACCGGATTCGCGAAGGCGTCGCGCGCCGTCACGACGATCGTCGAGGCACCGCTCCCTGCCTCGATCGAGGCGGGATTGGCCGCGACGGTAGTCTGGGACGCCGACACCGGACCCGCGGTGACCGTGAGGGTCGGCTTCTGGGTGATGAGCACCCCGCTGGCGGTCGCGCTGATGGTCTTGATGCCCGCCCCGGTCGATGAAATGGTGCCGGTCGTAACGCCGCCGGAATTGGTAGCCGTCGCCGGTTGGGTGATGGTGTTGCCGCTCCCCGAGGCCGCGAGCGTGACGGTCGCCCCGGTCACCGGGTTTCCGCCCGGATCACGCGCGGTCACGGTGATCAACGCCGTGCCGGGCCCCGCCGTCAGCGTCGTCGGCGAGACGTTCACGGTGGACTGGCTCGCGGAGACGATCCCCGCCGAGATGTTGAATGACGCGGACAACGTTCCGGGCAGGCCGGCCGACGTGGCGTTCAGCGTGTAGCCGGTGCCCGACTTGTCGAGGCTGAGCGCCGGGAACGTGGCTACACCGGCGTCCGCGGTCACCGGGCCTCCCCCCGAGAGCACCGCTCCCCCGGGGTTGCTGCCGATGGCAAGCGTCACTGCAGCCGACGACCCGGTCTCCCGGTTGCCGAACTGGTCGCGGATCTCGACCTGAACCGGCGGCGCCATCACGATGCCGAGCGTCGTACCCGACGGCTGGACCAGGAAGGCCAATGCGCTGGGGGGACCCGGAGCAACCGTGACGGAGTCGAGCTGGTCCAGTCCGGTGCCGCCCACCACCGCGGATATCACCTTCAACTCGGCCCGAGTGGAGTACAGGGACCCGGTCGCCACACCGTTCGCATCGGTCAGCCCCGCGGGCTGACCGAGCGCGTTCCCCGTACCGGTCGCCGTGAGCGCGACGGCGATGCCGGGGATCGGGTTGCCGTGGTCGTCCCGAGCGGTGACGGTGATCGTGGCGGCACTGGATCCCGTACTCGCCGTGAGCGCGACCGGCGTGGTGACGAACGTCGTGCGCGTCACCGACACCTCACCGGGGAGGACGGTCACCGAAGCCGTCTGCGCAACCGGCCCCCCGTTGATCGTCGCCGAGACGACCTTGGTGCCCGTCGTTGTGGAGCTGAGGACGCCGGTCGCCTCTCCCACCGCGCTGGTCGTGCCGGTCGGCTGGGTGAGGGTGTTGCCCGTCCCGGTAGCGGCGAGGACCACGGTCGCTCCGGCGACGGGGTTCGAAAAGGCATCCAGCGCGGTAACCGTGATGGTCGAGGAGAACCCTCCGTCGCTGGCCTGAATACTCGTGGGCGCCCCGACCACGGTGGACGTGGTCCCCGAGACCGGACCGGCGTTCACCGTCACCGTGGGCTGCGAGGTCAGAGGGATGCCGTTCACGGTCGCGGAGACCGTCTTGAGGCCCGCGCCGGTCGAGCTCAGGGTCCCGGTCGCCGCTCCACCCGCGTCCGTGGGGCCGGCCGGCTGGGTGAGCGTGTTTCCCGATCCGGTCGCGGCCAGGACGACCGTCACGCCGGGAACGGGATTGCCGAAGGCGTCCCGGGCGATGACAGAGATCGTCGCCGCGCTCGAGCCGCCACTCGCCACGAGCGTCGTGGGCGCCACCTGCAGCGTGGACTTGGCAGCCGACACCGCGCCGGCCCCGATGCCGAACGCACTGGAGGTGGCGCTGGTCGTGCCCGTCGCGGAGGCGGTGAGCGTGTAGCCGGTGCCCGCCTTGTCGAGGCTCAGGTCGTTGAACGTCGCGACGCCGGCCGTCGCGGTGCGCGACAGGGTCCCCGAGAGGACGGCGCCACCGGGGTTGGCACCGAGGGCGACCGTGATCCCCGACGAGAATCCGGTCGCAGGGTTGCCGAACGCGTCCCGGGCCGACACCTGAATGGGTGGAGCGATGATGGCGCCCGCCGCGCCGCCACCGGGCTGCACGGTGAAGACGAGCGTGGCCGCCGCAGCGGGCGTGACCGTGACGACCGCCGACTGCGGCAGGGCGACTCCCCCGGCGGTCGCCGTCACCGTCTTCGATTCCACCATCGTCGAGCTCAGCGTGGCAGTGGCGACCCCGTTGGCGTCCGTGAGTGCCGCCGGTTGGACCAGGGTGTTTCCGGTACCGGTAGCGGACAGTACTACCGGAGCTCCGGACACGGCGTTACCGAATCCGTCGTGTACCGTGACGGTGATCGTGGCGGCACTGGACCCCGAGCTGGCGCTGATGGAGGCCGGAGCGACACTGAGACTGGATTGGGCGGCCGATACCGGGCCTGCCGTAATCGCGAAGGTTGCGGAGGAATCGGGTCCCAGTCCGGGTGCCGTGGCGGCCAGTGTGTATCCGGTCCCGCTGCGCGTCAGATGCAGCCCCGGAAAGCTCGCCACGCCACCCACGGCCAGGGCCTTCGTCGTGCCCAGCAGGGTCGCGGCGGTCGGGTTCGCACCCAGCGCGATGGCGACGGTGTCGTGGAACCCGGGAACGGCGTTGTCGAACGCGTCGCGGGCCTGCGCGACGACCGCGGGCGTGATCGAGGCGCCCGCCGCCGTGGTCGACGGCTGAACGGCGAACCGCAGGTGGGCGGCCGGTCCGGGACTGACGTTCACGACGCCGCTCGATACCGCCGAGAGGGTCCCCGACGAGGCCTGCAGGGTGTACCCGCTCCCCGACTTGTCGATGCGCAGATCGCTGAACGTCGCGACGCCCGCCACAGCGGCGATCGTCTTCGTGCCGGAGAGGGTGCCGCCACTGGGATTGGCGGCAATCGACACCGTAACGCTGCCGGTGAAACCGGTCGCGGTGTTGCCCCGAATGTCCTGCGCGGTGATCTGGATTGGCGGGGTGAGCGGCACGCCCGCCGTGACGGTACTGGGTTGAGAGGTGAACAGGAGCCCGACGGCGGGTCCGGGCACCACGCCGACCGTCGTCGTGCCCGCATGCCCCTCGGCGCTAGCCGTGATCGTCACCGATCCGAGGGAAACGCCGGTGACCAGACCGCCGGCGCTCGTCGTCGCGACGGTCGTATCGCTGCTCGACCACGTGATGGTGCGGCCGTTCAGCGCTCCGCCCTGGGCGTCACGCGGCACGGCGGTGAACTGCACTGCGGTCGTGATGGGACTGGAGGCAGCCGGCGGGGTCACGTCCACGCTCGCCACCGGATGCGGCGGACCGGACGTATCGGACGTACACGCGACCAGCAGCGAGACGGTGATCACCGCCCGCCGGAGCGAACGAACCCGCGGGCCCCGCGCGAGTTTCCCCCCCATTGAACCCTCGACGCCAAGCTGTGGCGATTGTGCGACAGTTATCGAAACGCGACCTATCCGGGTCCGCTAACTGCAAGACCCGGGCCCGGATGCGTTCAGTCTTTTTTCACGATTTCCTCGGATTTCCTCAGTGGCAGGAGGCCGTTCCGGCGTCGGAAAAGGTCCCCTGGCCCTGGGCGTGGAGGAATTCCCAGCGGTAGGACTTGTCGTACAGGGTCAGCCGCAGCACGCCGCGCGAGTAGGTGGCCGAAGTGGGGCCGTCACTCGCTTCGACATTGGGCGGGTTGTTGACGTAGTTGCTGTGCGTTTCTCCTCCGCCCGTCCCCGCGATGAATTCGCGGATGCCGGCGGGGTTCGCGTTGCCGAGCGAGTCCTGCGCCGCGAACCGCTCGTACAGGTGATCATGGCCGTTGATGACCACATCGGCGCCCACATCCTCCAGCGCCTGCCACAGGCGCCTCACTTTCACTCCCGCCCCGCCAGACCCGCCAGAGGTAAAGAGCGGCTCGTGCCATAGAGCGAGAATGCACTTCTGGGTTGTGGAGGCCAGATCGCCTTGCAGCCACGAAAGCTGTGAGGACGCCGTCCCGGCCGGCTCGCTGTTCAGCACCACGATATGCCAGGTGCTGATGTCGAAGCTGTAATAGCCGATCCCGTTGCCCAGGGGGTCCCCGGCTGCGCCGAAGTAGGCGAAATAAGGAGCAGCCGTGGTGCTGCTGTCGTATTCGTGGTTGCCCAACACCGGTCGGGTGCGTGCCTTCTGGCGTCCCCATGTGGGATCATAGCAATTGGTGAAGTCCGTCGCCCTGCCGTTGGGATACGCATTGTCCCCGTTTGCGAAGACGACTCCCGGAATGCTGTCGAGCTGACTGGCCGTCGCATCGTCCCGGGGGGAGTTGCAGTCGGCGATGTCGCCTGCGCCGACCAGCACGGGCATGACCGCTGCCGTCGCGGTCTGGGAAATTCCGACTCCACCCGCCGTGGCGGAGATCGTCTTCGCTTCCGCGATCGACGAGCTGTAGGCGGCGGTGAACACGCCCCCGGCGTCCGTGTTGCCCGTGGCGGACGGGCTGAACCCGTTCCCCGATCCGTTGGCGGAGAGCGTCACCGGCGCCCCGTTCACGAGGTTCCCGAACTGGTCCTTCACCGTGACCGTCACCGCGGAGGCGTGAATGCCAGCGACGCACGAGAACTCGCACTGGCCGATCGTGTCCGTCGCGGCGACCAGGCTCGAGAGCGTGCCGCTGACCCCGTCGGCGAAGATATTGAACGTCGTGCTCGTCGCCGCCGTGAGTAGACCCGACGTCGCCTGCAGGGCGTACCCGGTGCCCTTCTTGTTGATGCTCAGGTTCGCGAACGTTGCGACGCCGCTCGCCGCGGAGACGGGATTCGTTCCGGACAAGGTGCTGCCGCCCGGGTTGGCGGCGAACGCCAGGGTGACACTGTTCGAGGCAGTCGTCACCCGGTTGCCGCCGGCGTCCCGAATCTCGACCTTCAGTGCCGGTGTGATCGACGCCCCTGCCGCAGCATCCGACGGCTGGACCAGGAACCCGAGCTTCGCCGCTGCTCCGACCGTGACGTTGAAGGTGTTCGAGGTCGCGCTGGTGAGCCCGGATGCGGTGGCGGAGAGCCGGTACCCGGTCCCCGCGCTGTCGATGCTCAGCGTGCTGAACGTCGCCAGTCCGCTTACCGCGGCGAGTGTCGTCGTCCCCGACAGCGTGCCGTTGCTCGGATTGGTACCGATCGCCATGGTGATGTTGTTGCTGGCGGTCGTCACCCGGTTGCCGCCAGCATCGCGAACCTCCGCCTGTACCGCCGGGGTGATGGCGGCTCCGCCCGCCGTATTCACCGGCTGCACCCGGAAGCCGAGCTTCGTAGCCGACCCGACCGTGATGTTGAACGCACCCGATGTCGTCCCCGTAAGCCCGGACGAGGTCGCACTCAGCGTATAGCCAGTCGCCGCGCTGTCGATGCTCAGGTTGTTGAACGTGGCCACGCCACTCACGGCCACCCTGGTCACCGTCCCAGACAGGTGGCCGTTCTTCGGGTTCGCGCCGAACGAGAGGGTGATGCTGTTCGTGGCGGTGGTCACCGGATTGCCGACGGCATCCTGGATCTCGACCTGCACGGCCGGGCTGATCGTCGCCCCGCCGGCCGCGTTGGACGGCTGTTGGAAGAACCCGAGCTTGGTGGCCGTTCCGGTGACGATATCGAAATTGTTCGACGTCGCACCGGTGAGCGATCCGCTGGAAGCGCTCAAGGTGTAGCCGGGATGAGCGTTGTCGATGCTGAGGTTTGCGAACGTCGCCACCCCACCTGACGCCTGCTGCGTCAACGTACCCGACAGCGTGCCGCCCGGATTGGTGCCGATCGCGACGACCACATTCGTCGTGTTATCCGTCGTCACCAGGTTCCCCCCCGCATCCCGGATTTCAACCTGGACCGCAGGGGTGATCGCCCCTCCGGGCGGCGTCGTGGAAGGCTGCACCAGGAAGTCGAGTTTCGCGCCCGTGCCGACGGCGACGTTGAAGGCGGTCGACGTGTCCGCGGTCAGACCGCTCGACGTGGCGTTCAGCGTGTAGGCCGTGCCGGCGCTATCGATGCTGACGTCATTGAATGCCGCGACGCCGGCGACCGCTGCCTTGCTGACGGTCCCGGAGAGGTGCGCTCCCGCGGTACCTGTGCCCGAGGTGATGGCCAGAGTGACGCTGGCGGTCGATGCAGTCAGATTCCCGTTGGCATCGAGGATCCGCACCGTCATGGTAGGCGAGATGGCGGTGCCGCCGGTCGTCGCGGTCGGCTGCTGGCCGAACGCCAGCTTCGCCGCCGCCCCCACCGTGATGTTGAACGTCCCCGACGTCGCGCTGCTCGGTCCCGTCGCCGAGGCGCTCAGGGTGTATCCGGTGCCGACCTGGTCGATGCTCAGATTCGAGAACGTCGCCACGCCGCTCACTGCTAGCACGCCCAGGGTGCCAGAGAGCGACCCGCTCGCCGGGTTGGTCCCGATCGCCATTGTGACGTTGCCCGTGAACCCGGTCGCGGTATTCCCCTGGGCGTCCTGCGCCGTCACCACCACGGGAATGGTCGCGCCGGCGGCGGTGTTGACGGGCTGTGTGGTGAAGGCCAGCTGGGTCGCGGGACCGGGCGTGATGTTGAACGCCACGCTGGTGTCGGCTACCAAACTGCCGGAGGTGGCGCGAATCGTATAGCCGTTCCCGCTCTTGTTGATGCTGAGATTGTTGAACGTCGCCACCCCAGCCGAGGCGTTGCGGGTCTTGGTGCCCGACAGCACCCCGCCTCCTGGGTTGGCGACGAGGGCGACGACCACGCTGTTCGTGGCCGTCCCCACGCGGTTGCCGAAGGCGTCCAACACCTCGACCTGAACGCCCGGTGCGATCGATACCCCCGCCGTGGTCGTCGTGGGCTGCACGAAGAAGGACAGCTGGTTGGCCCCAGCGGGAGCGATGTTGAAGTCCACCGAGAGGGCGGACGGCAGTGCTGGAGAAGCAGTGGCCTGCAGCGAGTAGCCCGTGCCGGCCTTGTTGATGCTCAGTCCCGGAAACGTCGCCACGCCGGATACCGCAGCGAGCGTCGCGGTACCCGCGAGGGCGCCGCCGCTCGGATTGTCGAGAATGGCGACGGTGATGCTCCGGCTATCGCTCGTGACGCGGTTGCCCGCGACGTCCTGGATCTCCACCTGCATAGCCGGTGTGATCGGTGAGCCCGCAGTGTCGTTCGAAGGCTGAACGAAGAACGCCAGGTGATCCGCAGCGCCGGACCCGATGGTGAACGGCACCGAAGTGGTAGCAGTCAGTACCGGCGTCGCGGTGGCCTGGATCGTGTAGCCCGCCCCGGCCTTGTCGATGCTCAGAGTGCTGAAAGTCGCCAAGCCGTTGGTCGCGGCGAGACTGGTCGATCCCGAGAGCGTGCCGCCGCCCGGGTTGTTCTGCAGCGCCAGCGTGATCGCATGGCTCGCCGTCGTCACCCGGTTGCCGCCCGCGTCCCGCACCTCGACCTGCACCGCAGGCGCGATCGCCAGCCCACTCGCTGCATTCGACGGCTGCACCCGGAAGCCGAGCTGCGCGGCCGGACCAACGGTGATGTTGAAGGCGTTCGACGTCGTCGCGGTGAGCGTCGCCGCGGTCGCGGTCAGGGCGTACCCAGAAGCGGCGCTGTCGATCGTGAGGGTGCTGAAGGTCGCCACGCCCGCCACCGCGGCCCCACTCTTCGTTCCGCCGAGCGTTCCGCTGTTCGGGTTCGTACCGATGGCCACGGTCACGGTGTTCGTGGCCGCCGTCACCCGGTTTCCGCCGGCGTCCCGGATCTCGACCTGGATCGCGGGGGCGATGGCCACGCCACCCGTCGTGCTCGCCGGCTGGATCCGGAAGGCGAGCTTCACAGCGGAGCCCACGGAGACGTTGAACGCCGTGGAGGTCGCACCGGTCCCGACACCCGTGGCACTCGCTGCCAGCGTATAGCCCGTCCCCGCGCTGTCGATCGACAGCGAGTTGAACGTCGCGACCCCCGCGGCCGCCGCGACCGTCTTCGTGCCGCCGAGGGTCCCGCTGTTCGGGTTGGCGCCGATCACGAGCGTGACGCTGTTGGTCGCCGTCGTCACCCGATTGCCGCCCGCGTCCTGTACCTCGACCTGGATCGCGGGGGTGATCGTCGTGCCGCCCGTCGAATTGGTGGGCTGCACGAAGAAGGCGAGTTTGGCGGCCGTTCCCGTCGTCACATCGAACGCCGTCGAGGTCGCAGCCGGAAGGGCCGGGGCGGCGGCCGCCTGGAGCGTGTAACCGGTGCCCGCCTTGTCGATACTCAGATCGCCGAACGTCGCCGTCCCGGCCGATACCGCAACGGTCGTCGTCCCGGTGAGTGTGCCCGACCCCGGGTTCGACGCAACCGCGATAGTGACATTGCCCGCGAACCCCGTCGCGAGGTTCCCGAACGCATCCTGCACCGTCACGGCGACCGCCGGGGCAATCGCACTGCCGGCAGTGATGGTGGAGGGCTGAGTCGTGAACACCAGCTGGCTCGCTGTGGCCGAAGCGACCGTGACACTCGCCGTCTGCACCACGGCGATTCCATTCACCGTCGCCGAAACGGTCTTCGAGGCCGCGACCGTCGAGCTCAGCGTGCCCGTGGCGATGCCGGTGGCGTCCGTGGTGCCGCTCGGCTGGGTGAGGACGTTTCCCGACCCGGACGCCGCGAGTGCGACCGCCACCCCCGCGACGGGGTTCCCGAAGGCGTCGTGCGCGGCTACCGAGATGGTAGATGCGGTGCCACCGGCACTCGCCACAATCGAGGCGGGATTTGCGCTGACCGTGGACTGCAACGCGGAGACGGGTCCGGGGGTCACCGTGATGGCACCGGACGTCGCGGCGGTGAGTCCGGATGTCGTGACCGTGAGGGTGTAGCCGGCACCGCTCCGGTTGAGCGTCAGGTCGCTGAAGGTCGCGACGCCCGCCAGTGCGTTCTGCGTCGTCGTTCCCGATAGCGTGGCGCCCCCGGGGTTCGCGGCGAGGGCGATGTGGACGCTCCCCGTGAACCCCGTTGCCAGGTTCCCCTGCGCATCGAGCGCCCGGGCCACGACGACCGGCGTGAGCGGCACACCCGCGGTCGCCGTGACGGGCACCGCCGACAGGGCCAGCTGCGTCGGCGTGATGCCTGGACCGGGCCCGTCCCCCGAACAGCCGACGAGCAACGCTCCGGCCAGTATCAATTTCCGCGACCGCCTCATTGCACTCCTTCTGCGCTTAGATTGCCGTGCGACAAACTAACAGCATGCCGGCCATTCCCCATGGAGGAGCAATTCGCGATCCACGGTTGCTCGCCCGCTTCGGCCTGTACGCGTCGCTGACCTTCATACTCGGGGCGACCCTCGTCCCTTCGGGTTCCGAGCTCCCCGTATTCACGGGATGCATCGTGTGCGGTGAGCGCGGCTGGTCGGATGCGCTCACGAACGTGCTGTTGTTTCTGCCGTTCGGCGCCGCGCTCGCGGCCCTCGGGCGGACCGGGCCGCGAGCGGTCCTCTATGGCCTCGTGCTCTCCTGCGCCATCGAGCTGTCCCAAACCGTGATCCCGGGCCGGGATCCGAGTCTCGGCGACGTCTGCTTCAACACGCTCGGTACGGCAACCGGACAGTGGCTGGCGTGGCTCGGGGCCCGGTGGCTCGCGCCGGCTCCTCGGGCGGCCGCGCGACTCTCGTTGATCGCCGCCGTCGCTGCTTTGAGCGTGGTCACCCTGATCGCGCACCTGGTCCAGCCCTCGCTCCCCGCCCGGGACTTCAGCGCGTGGTACTCGGCCGACCTCTCGGAGCTGGACTGGTATCACGGCCGGGTGTTGCGCACGACGCTCGGGCCCATCGCCTTCGGGCCGAACCGGCTGCCCGACCGCGACGTGGTCCGCCGCCTGCTCCTCGAGGGGGCGCCGCTCGAGATCGACGCCGTCTCGGGCCGCAGCGTCCGGGGGCTCGCCCCCCTGTTCGTCATCGAAGACGACGACGGCGAGGAGGTGTTCCTGGTCGGTCCCGACCGCGGCGACCTCGTGCTGCGCTACCGCATGCGCGCGGCCCGCTGGCGCCTGGATCAGCCCGACATCAGGCTGCGCCATGCCTTTGCACGCGTCGCCCCGGGCGATACCCTCCGCATCGGCGTCCGCCGCGACGACAGCGGCTACTGCCTCTCGCTCAACCAGGTCGCCCGCTGTGGCCTCGGCTACAGCGCGGGGAGCGGGTGGACGCTGCTGTACTACCCCCGGCATCTCCCCATCTGGATCGTCACCCTGCTCGATGCCGGCTGGGTCGCCGGCCTCGCGTTTCCGGTCGGGTTGTGGGCCCGGCGGCGCGCCGAGTCCGCGCTCGCGGCAGTATTGCTCATCGCCGCCCTGCTCGTCCTGCCACCGCTGATCGGCCTGATCCGAACACCGCCGCACCAGATTGCCGGCGGCGCGATCGGCCTGCTGCTCGGCGCCGGACTGCACGCGTGGCTCCGGCGGCGAAGTCCGGCCTGACGCTGCCGCCATTCAGCGCGGCGCTCGGGTGAGCAGGAAGACGTCGAACGCCGGACCAGTACGGGGCGGCATCCGGGTCACACGGCCCAGCGACGGCGGCGGCGCGACCCCATCCATCGGGATCCGGATCGGCCCTCCCTGGTACAGGCCGCTCACGACCGGCGGTCCGAACAGGGCTTGAACGTTGCGAATCTCATAGCGCTCCCCCGGGGTCAGCACGCCATCGGGATCCACGGCCACGTTGTGCTCGCGGCCCCAGTTGTACACGACAATCGTCGCACGCCCGGCCTCGTACCTGTTGGGTCGGACGAAGACCTTGGCCGCCGTCGGCAGCCGCGCCGACACCGAGTCGGCCACGCCGAGGCCGCTGTGATGCCGCCACGCGTCCCAGTCGTACGGTTTGCCCTCGTAGCGCCAATGCTTCGCCGTTCGATCGGCGATCCAGGTATTGCCGCTCCAGGCGTAGTGACCCGACAGGCTGGCCCCGCCGAGTGCCACGAGGTCGCGGCTTCCCACGATGACGTTGCCGGTGACGGTCGCGTGCATCCAGGGCTCGTCCATCTCGAGACCGACCTTGCCGCCGACGATGTAGTTGTCCCGCAGCACGATGTCCCGGTTGTTCTGCGGCGCGTATTTGCCGGTGCGGAGGTTGATCCCGTCCGGGCCGGCGTAGTACAGCATGTTCCCGATGCCGACCATCCCTTCGGTGGGCACGGGAGCGTTGAAGATGAGATTCTCACGGGCCGCGACCGCGGTCGAAATCGTCCCGTTCCCGAACGCGACGTTCCCTTCAACCCGGATGTTGCGCAGCACGGGGTTCTTCGGGCTCGCGTAGATCTGGATGCCGCGCGCGAGGTTGTTGAAGAACACGTTGTCGGCGATGAGCTTCGTCCCCGTCTCGTTATGGACGTAGGTGCCGTGATCGAAGTTCTCGTGGGTGCCGTTGTTGTACACGATGCAACCGTACAGCTCCGCATCCACAGCCGGCGTCCAGAAGCTCACGCCCTGTGTCCCCGCATCGTGGACCACGAGGTTGATGAACCGGCCGTGGTCGGTGTTGGCCTGAATGCCGTACGTGGTCGGCGTGGACTGCATCACCTCGAAGCCCCAGAAGGCCAGGTATGCGCCGTCGGCGCGCAGGGTCCCGTCGATGGTGGCGCGCTCCCCGGGCATCTGGCGGAACACGATCCACCGCTCAGGAGCGCCCTGCAGCGCGGTGCGAAACGTGCCGCGGTAGGTCCCGCCGCGGAGCCATACCGTATCTCCCGGGTGGATCCGCCCGTTCGCCCCGGCCAGCGCCGTGGCCAGATCCCACGGATGCTGGTCCGTGCCGGCCCCGGCGGCGTTGCCGGTCGGGGACACGACATGTCGGCCATCGGCCGCGGACGCCAGCCGATGCCGGTGGCTCGCGGCGCCCGTCGCAAACCCGGCGACGAGGAGCACGAAGGTCACGCCGGCGAGCCGCCCCGCCTTACGGCGCACTCGTCACCAGGAAGACATCGAAGTCCGGACCGGTCTTGGGAGCCTGCGCCGGTGCGGTGCGTCCGATCGGCCTCGGCGGCGAGACCCCGTTCATGGGGACCCCGATCGCCCCACCGCCATAGGTCCCCGATGCCACCGGCGTCCCGTAGACATTCTGAACGTTCCGGATCTCGTAGTGCGCACCCGACGCCAACACGGCGGACAGGTCGACGCTCACCGGATTCTGATGGGCGAAGTTGTAGACCACGACGAACGCCCGGCCTGGCTCGTACACGTTGGGGCGCACGAACACCTGCGTGGCGGCCGGTGGCGTAGCGGTCGCGACATCGCTGGCTCCCAGACCCGTCGCGGTCCTCCATGGATCGAACGCATAGGCCGTCCCATTCTGCTGCCACGCGGTCGCCCCCGGGTCCCGATAGTAGGTGTTGCCGGACCAGTCGTAGAGTCCCGGGTTCGGGCCTCCGGTCCGGACGACGTCGGTCGCCGTGCCGCCGACGAAGGTGTTGTTCCGGATCGTGGCGCTCGCCCACTGATACTGCATCTCGAGCCCCAGCGCGCCGCCGACCGCGTAATTGTCCTCGACGTCGATGGCCTTGTTGTAGAGGGCGCTGTCGGTGGGATCGTAGTTCCCGAGGCGCAGCTGCACGCCGTCGGTGCCTGGCGAGAAGTAGAGCAAGTTGTTCCGGGCCACGAGGCCCGTCATGACGGCCGGGGCGCTCATCAGCAGGTTCACCTGGCTCGAGCCCGTGGCGATCGTGCCGTTGTTGAAGCAGATGTTGCCGACGACCTGGTAGTCGTGGAGCTCCGTAGCGCTGCCCTCGTAGACCTGGATGCCACGCGCGAAGTTGTTGAAGAAGACGTTGTCGGTGATGTACTTCGTCCCCGTCGTGGCGTTGTGCGCGTAAATCCCGTGGTCGATGTTGTCGCGGAAGCCGTTGTTGTACACGATGCTGCCGTAGAGCTCGACACCGGCGCCCTTGTCCGCCGCCATGCTGACGCCGGAGAATCCGGCATCGTGCAGCACGAGATTGATGAACTTGCCGCTGACCGTATTCGCCTCGAGCACCCGGTCCACGATCGTGGTCGGGTGCGACTGCATGATCTCGAATCCCCAGAAGACGAGGTAGGAGCCTTCGGCGGCCAGCGACCCGTCGATCGTGGCACGCTCACCCGGATATTGCCGGAAGACGATCGGTGCCCCGGCGGTCCCGTTGAGCGAGGTCTGGAAACTCCCGACGTACCGTCCGCCCCCTCCCCGGATCCAGACGGTGTCTCCCGGCTGTATCCGGCCGTGTCCACCCGCCAGGGCCGTGGCGAGGTCCCAGGGATCGTCCGTGGTGCCCGTCCCCGCGCTCGTGCCGTACGGCGGAAACACGACGTAGTAGCCCGCGTGCGTCCCGGGCGGGGGCGGTGGGGGCGGCGGACCGATCCGGTCCCCCGCCTGGCACGCGACGATCGCCGCGCACCACACGCCGGCGGCTACGGCCCTGCTGTTCCAGCGCATCGCCATCCAGCACCCTCCGACACGAAGACCCGGTCATGGTCGCCACAGACACCAACGGCCCGAGGCGGACGACCTGAAGTCGTCCGGCGGGCCGCCGGGAGAATCGACTGCTCGAAATCGGAAGCTAGTGGAACGCGACGCCTGCGCACAGCGTCCACGGTCGGCCCGCGGCACCCTGGACGGTGGGCCAGGCGATCACCCGTCTGCGGTGACGCAGGCCACGTCGCGGACCGACCGTCGGACGAGCGACTATCTGTGGAGCATGCGCAACATCATCGGGGCCGACCGGCGCCCCTACTGCTCGTACGCTCCGGCATCGGGGGCGCCGCCGCGCGGCCGGCACACGCCGACGAGGTCGAACGGCAGGGCGTATTGCACCGACGCGAAGTCGATCGCCCGGCTGCCGCTGCGCAGGTGGTAGTCGTTCGAGTACGCCTGGTGCGTCGTCGAGGGCGTGGAGCTCGACGGGTTCACGAGATCCGGATCGGCCACGAGGTTGTTGACGATCGTGGCATTGGCGTTCCAGTTGCTCGTACCGTCCGAGCCGTTGTTCCAGAAGATGTTGTTGACCTCGATATTGGTCGCGCCGCCGCTCGATCCCCCGGTGTTGATCCCGACGCCGTCGTTCACGTTGCCGTTGTTCACGACGACGTTGTTCGCGAAGATCCAGTCGTGCGTGTTCTCCGCGATGTCCAGGCCGGAGCGGCCGTTCCCCACCACCGTGTTGTTGATCACGATGATGTGGTTGCCGCTGAAGCGCGCGGACAGTCCCTTGGCGCGGTTGTGTTCCAGGATGTTGTTGGCCACCACGCCGCGCGTGCCGTCATGATAGTAGATGCCGTGCGACGTGTTTTCCTGGCTGGGATCGTTGAATCCGCCGTTGTCGTGGATGTAGTTGTTCAGGATCCAGATGTCGTCCCCGCCAGCGGCGATCCCGGCGTGCCAGCCGCCGTGGTAGATCTCCGAATTCGAGACCTCGACGTGATGCGTCGTCCCGGGGACCATCAGCACCAGATTCTCCCCCTGCCGGGTTGTCGCGCCCCATGTCCCGCAGCTCGGCCCTTCGACGACGACATTGGACAACCGGAAGAATGATCCTTCCAGCCGGATCTGCCCGTGGAGGACCGCCCGCTCGCCGGGATACCCCTGCACGGTGATGGGGTTGGTGAGCGTGCCGGCGCGGCTGAACGTCGCCGCCGCACACAGGGCACCGTAGGTTCCGGCGCGCAGGTACGCGATCTGCCCCGGCTGCAGCGCATCGAACGCCTTCTGCAGCGTCTGCCACGGCTGGTCGATCGTGCCCGGGTTGGCGTCCGATCCTGTGGCCGCGGACACGTAGAACGCCTGGCCGGTCGAGAGCGGCATCGCCGCGTAGACGGCGGACGGCCAGGTCCCGGGACAGCCCCCGGTGGGTGGGGGCGGCGGAGGCGGCGGCGGGGGAGGAGGGGGGGCGCCGGTCACGGTGATCGTGGCCGTCGCGCTCTTCCCTTCGCACGTCGCCGTGATGGTGGCGGTTCCACCCGCCACGCCGCTCACCGTGCCGCCGCCATTCACGAGCGCGATCGCGCCATCACTCGAAGACCAGGTGATCGTGCGACCGGACAGCGCGCCGCCGCCCGCGTCGGTGACGGTCGCGGCGAGCTGCACCGTTGCTCCCGCAGCCACCGTGGCGTCGGCCGGCGCGATGGTGATGGCGGCGACCGGGATCAGCGTGACGTTGATGAACGCGGTATCGGCCCGGCTGCCAGCCGCGGCGATCAGCCGGGCACTTCCGGTGTCGCTGCCCGCCTGATAACGGCTGGTATGGTGATTTCCGGTCGTGCCGGTGTCGGTGAGCGTTCCGGCGCCCTCGAGCCGCCACGTCATCGTGCTCTGGGCGGTGTCGCCGCCCCCGGTGAGCGCCACGGCCTGGAAGTCGGCCGTCGCGCCGGGCGCCAGCCCGACGTTGTCCGGCGTCAGCAGGACGCTGGCGACGGCGTTGGGGTTCCCCTGCGGCCCGCCGCCGCCTGGACTCACCGGGCGCTCGGTCGCGCAAGCCGCGAGGACCATCGCCAGGGCGATCATTGTTTTCCAAAGTAGCGCCGGGCGAGGGATTCGGAATTGCCGGATCGGCTCCGGCCGACGCGCGCGCGCGTAGCGATGGTGCATGGGGGGCCTCCCACGTCGTATGGAAATGAGACGGGCCGCCAACCTCGACCCGTGTCGAAGCGCTGGCGGCCCGGCCGGCGTGGCGGGAGTCCCCGCGGTAGCCCCGTAACTCTGCGTCACCGTCTTTCGGCGGCTCTGCTCTGAGCAGCGATCTATGTGGTCACAACTCGACCTCGGTGGCGGGCGCCCACGACAAGCCGGCGACCACGCCCGACCGAAGTCGGGTTCGGCAGGCGCGCGTACCCCCGAGCGCGAAATGGAGTTCCGCGCTCGTCGTCTCGGCTGAAGTTGGGTGAGGTGCGTCACGCATCGGGCGGTCCGATGCGCGCCGCGCGTCTACTGGCTGGCGACGATGCGGTAGAGGCTGCCGCCTAACGAGGTAATGTACAGGTTGCCCTTGGGATCTTCACCAAACGAGCTGAGACCGCCGGTCACCGCGAGCGAGGGCCACTCCCGCGGCTCGCTCGCCTGCCCCCCGGCATACCGGAAGGACCGTACCCATCCT
>Ga0326731_1000057_pt1 | contig 27696 bp, 25 predicted proteins | sample MHFSIPfraction_FD_207645 | JGI IMG/M metagenome (GOLD analysis project Ga0326731, IMG submission 207645) | Lab enriched peat soil microbial communities from Michigan Hollow, Ithaca, NY, United States - MHF9FY SIP fraction | ecosystem: Environmental > Terrestrial > Soil > Wetlands > Peat | place...
TTGCGGGCGAGCACGCCGTCGGCGGGACGCTCGCGGCGCGGATCGTCCATGTTCGACGGCAGCTCCAGGGATTCGGGCAGCGTATCGGATGGCGCACTCATGTCTGGGGGATCCTCCGGGACGGGAACTCTACGGCTAGGATCGGACCTAGGCCGCGCATTCCTGGTGAAACTTCTGTCAAACTGGGCGCGGGGAAAGGCAGGAGGCGAGCATGGCGCGGCGCATCGGCATCGGGTTCGATTGGCAGGGGAATCTCGATCGCGAGCGCGCATTTGCGCGCGCCAAGGCCGCGGAAGATGCAGGAATTGATTCACTCTGGGCTGCAGAAGCCTGGGGCCGCGACGCGTTCTCACTGCTGACTCAGGTGGCCGAGCGCACGACGCGCATCAAGCTCGGCACCGGGATCGTGAACATCTACTCGCGAACACCCGCGGCGCTCGCGCAACACTTCGCCACGCTCGACGAGCTGTCCGGCGGACGCGTGATCATCGGGCTGGGCAACAGCGGGCCGAACGTGATCGAGCACTTCCACGGCGTGCCGTTCCAACCCGCGCTGCGCCGCATGCGCGAGACTGTCGAGCTGCTGCGCCTGTTCTTCAAACACGAGCCGGTGAAATACTCGGGCCAGATCTTCAAGCTCGAGCGCGGCTTCACGCTGCGCTTCGATCCGGTGCGCAAGGAAGTTCCGATCTATCTCGCGACGCTCAACCCGAAGAGCGTGAAGATGACCGCGGAGCTCGCCGACGGCTGGATGCCGGTGATGATCCCGATCGACCAGCTGGCAAAGGAAGTCGACAACGTGAATCAGTGGGTGCGCGAGGCCGGCCGCGACCCGAAGAAGTTCACCGTGCGCGCGCCGGGCGGAGTCACTGTCGCGAACACGCCCGCGCAGCTCGCGCTCGCGCAGCGCCGCTCGGCGGGCACGCTCGCGTTCTATTGCGCGCGCATGGGCGAGTTCTACTACCGCCAGCTCTCGCGCCAGGGATTCCAGGCAGAGGCCGACCGCGTGCGCGCCGCCTGGGCCGAAGGCGGACCCGAGAAAGCCGCGGCCGCGGTCCCGCCCGCGATGATGTCCCGCCTGGGCTTCGCCGGCACTACCGAAGAGTGTGTCGAGCGGCTGCAGCAGGAGGAGGCGGCGGGCGCGACGCTGCACTCCGCCACGGTGCTCGAGGAAGATCCGCGCGAGGCGGCGAAGATCCTCGCGAAGCTGGTGGGGTAGGGAGTTACTTCGCCTTCTTCACCGGCGGCGGGACCCAGCGGCCGTCGATGATCTCGGCGCGCGGGGCGTAGAGGCGCATCAGCAGGTTGAACGAGCCCTTGGGCGCGGGCAGCCAGTTCGCCTCCTTGGCCTTGCCCGGCGAGGCGTTCTGCAAGTAGAGATCGAGTGACCCGTCCTTGCCGTAGACGAGTGAGTCGCGGTCGCCGATCGCGTAGCGGTTCTGGGGATTCGCGACCGGGAAGCCCTGTGAGTCGTAGAGCGTGACCGACCAGAACGCGCCGACCGGCGGCAGGTCCTTCTTCGCGAAGTGGATCGCGTAGCGGTGCGAGCCGTCGAGCGGCTTGCCGTCCGAGTCACCCTGGTTCATCGGGTAGACGGCGTCCTCCGGCAGATTCGCGCCGAGCGCGATCTGCGCGATGATCGCGCGCTTCAGATAGAAGTTTCCGTAGACGCCCATCGTGTCGGTGTTCATCTGCCAGCCGTTCACGGTGCGCGCGATCGACGACGCCTTCAGCTCCATCAGCCGCAGGCCGTTGGCCACGCCCTGCGCGAGCGCGCGCTGCACGGTGGGGTCGGCTTTGTCGAAATCGAAGCTCTCTCCCGCGACGATGCCGAGCCTGCGCATGCGCGCGACGATCGGCTGATCCGTTACGTGCGGCGGATTCACTTTGAGCAGCTCGGCCGCGTAGCCGAAGTATCTCGCGGCCGACATGCGCTTCAAGGTGTCGAGCGGCGCCGTCTTCATGTCGACCGCGGGGTCGACCTTCGCAGTGCGCGCGGCAGGCTCTTTGCCCCACTCGGAGAGCGCGCGGATCTTGTAGCCCGCTTGAATCGCGTGCACGGCGTCGTAGTCCGCGACGCCGTTCGTCTGCGTGCGCCCGATGATCCACACGTACGGGGTGGGTGCGTCGATCCGCTCGACGCCCGCGGGCAGCTCGCCCTTCCAGCCCCGAGGAGTGACTGCGAAGCTCGCCGCGCTCGTGCCCGTCGTGCGCGTGCCCGGAACGGCGAACACGTCGGTCCACATGTCGAGCATGGGCAGCATGAAATACCGCCCGTCGGTGTCTGCGGTCGAGACGATCATTGGCCCGTTCGTCAGGTCGAGCCAGCCGGTCGAGTAGAGCGTGTCGAAGTTCGGGCGCACCACGGTGCGCATGTCTGCCGCCGGGAAGGCGGGCACGTGCGCGAACATGTTCGCCGGGCCGAAGGCGGGCACCTTGCCCGCCTCGACGTTCGTCATCTGCCGGCGAGTCACATCCATGGTGACGAGCGGATAAAGATAGAGATACGCCTCGCGCGCGATCTCGTTCTGCTCGGTGACCGTGAGCGGCGCGTCCGCCGCGCGAGCGCTGGTCCCCGCGAGAAGAAACAGCGCCGCTGCCGCGCACGCGAATCGCCGGGCCACCACGTCCTCCGCTCAGAACTGCGGGAAGTGTTGCATGCGCAGATTCAAATGACTGAACAGGCCGTCGGGCAGGTCGCCCGTCTCGATGACCCGCTGCAGCACGATCTCGGTCTCGCCGCCGTCCGCCCAGCGGCTCGCTACGCGTCGCATCGGTAGGCGGCGTCCGCCGACTTCCTTGTAGTCCGCGGGCGTCGTCGAGAGCCGGCGCACCTCCTTGTCGCGGCGGATGAAGCGCGACTGCAGCAAGAGGTTCGTGTCTTCGGTGAATACGAGCTCGAGCCGATCGAAGCCCAGGTTCGACTCGGCCGAGCGCGCGATCAACACGTGACACGGAACGCTGTCGACCTCCTCGTCGGGGCCGGCCTCGTAAGTGAGCTCGCCGCGCGGCGTCGGCCGGTAGTCGCCGATCGCGAGCAGCTCGAAGATCGCCTGGCGCTCGATCTGCGACGAAGCCAGGCGGCGCACTTTGCCGTCGGTCGCGTAACCTGCGTAGAGGAACAGATCGTCCGAGCCGCCCCGGTTCTCGTGCATCAGCATCGCCCACTTGTCGAACGAAGCCGGCTCCCGAATGTCGAACAACTGCTCCGCGAGCCCATCGCGCCAGCGGCGCGCGATCGTGAACAGCACGCGCGCAGGACCCCGCGTCACCTCGTAAGTCAGCAGCGCGTCGAAGCGCTCCGTCTCGTCGAAGTACGCCTCGGCGCGCGCGCTGAGATCGGTGCTCGCGGGCGGCGGCGCGGCGTCGGGCGCGATCGCTGCGGGCGGCTCGCCGGCTCGCGCCGCGCTCGAGACAGCGAGCGCACATGCAAGCGAGATCGAGCCGATCAGTCGCACGAAGCCGGACATCTCGTGCTCCTACGACGTCGCCAGCTTAGGGTACGGCCGGGCTCGCCGCACGGATTCGTCTGCTAGTTTTGCGCGCGCATGCCCCTCCGCTCCGCGCTCCTCGCGGGCGCACTCGCCGCAGTGACCGCTCTGCCCGAAGGCCCGCCCGTCGAGACGCGCGAGCCCGACGTCGCCGCGGAGCTGCGCGCGTTCGCGCCGTCGCCGCCGGAGTGGAGCGCCGACGTCGTGAACGCGCTGCTCGGCTACAGCCCGAGGCCCCAGCGCGATCGACAGGAGGGTTGGCTCGCGCGCCCCGAGAACTGGCTGCAGGTCGACTACATGGATCGCGCGGGCAGCTTCACGACTCACCGATGGCTCGCGCGGCGCGGCATCGCGGAGGAGCACTACGGTCACAACGAGTATCAGGAGACGATTCACTTGCGCGCCGAGACGGCGATCGAGCTGCTCGGCGAGCGCGGGCTCGCGCGCGGACCGATGGGCGAGCTGGTGATCGATCCGCTCGAAGGTCTCCAGCAGCGCGCGTATCTCGCGGATCCGATCGAGCCGCGCTGGGCTGCGGTGCTCGCGCACGACACCGCGACGAGCGCGCTGCTCGGCGACGCTCTCTCGCAGGACAACATCGGCGCCGCGGTCGGGGGCACGGGCCCGAGCGGGATCGCGCGCTTCGGCGACGCCGCGGCGCGCGGCTTCGCGGCGTGGCGCAGAAGCAAGGGTGAGTCGGAGCTACCGCCGATCCGCGAGTATCTGCGCGAGCACTACGCCACGGAGCTCGCGGAGCTGCGCCCGTACGCGCCGCCCGAAGCCTTCAACCCGCGGCGCGCGAGCGCCGCCGCGCGCGCATTCTGCGAAGACCCCGTGCTGGCGGAGTACGAGATCTTTCGCGAAGCCGCGAATCTCGCGGCCTGGGCGCGGCTCTACACCAATCTGCGTCGCGTGGCCAAGCGCGACGGGCGCGCGTTCGACGTGCACGGAAACATGGGCGGCGGCCTGGTCGGCTTCGACGCGTACCCGTCCTCGCTCGCGGCGTTCGTCGACACGATCTGGTTCGAGAACTCGGGCCGCGCGCAGTACGACCAGTTCCGCCACGGCTGGTGGAACGCGCTGGGCTCACTCCGCCTCGAGGTCGCGAACGCCGCCGCGGACGGCTCGCGAGCCGCGATGCTGCTCGCGAACCCCGAGAAGCAGACACTCGACCTCTTCGCGCACGAGCTCGCCGAGATCAGCGCGGGCGGCGGCGTTCCGCTCGCGAATCCGGACGCGCTCGCGGCGGATGCACCCGCGGCGCTGCCGGCGTGGGTCGATCTCACGCGCCTGCGCGACCAACACCGAGCGGTGTTCACCGCGCGCGGTCGCACGCGGCTCGCGGACGTCGCGCTCCTGTACTCCGTCGCGACCGTGATGTTCGATCCGTGCGTGGCGGACGTGAACGGCGTCGACACGGCGGTGCTGAACGACCTCTCCGGCGCCGCGCGTTCCCTCGAGGAGGGACACGTCCCGTACGACCTCGTTGTGCTGCGGCACCCGGAGCTCGCGCCGGCATCGGCGCGCGAGCCGGACCTCGCGCGCTATCGCGTGCTGATCGCGCCGTCGCTCGAGCGGCTCTCCGACGCGGACCTCGAGCGACTCACTGGCTATCTGCGGCGCGGCGGCACGCTGGCGGTGTTGGGGAGGCTCGGAGCTCGGGACGAGCGCAACCGCCGGCGGGCGAGAGACGCGCTGGCGTCGCTGCGCACGGCGGGCCGAGTCCGGGTTCTGCTCGGCGGCGCGTCGTTCCCCGTCTCGCGCGGCGCCGCCGTCGCGCCCGCGGAGGCGCTCGGTGCGCGGTTTCTCGCCGAGCTCGCGCCGCTCCTGCCCGAGCCGCTGGTCTCGGGCGATCTTCCGGTCACGACCTGGGTGAAGACCTGGCGCCACGCGGGCGGCTTCGTCTCCGCTCACTTCGTGAGTTACTCGCTCGACTACGCGAGCGGCGCTGCGCGGCCGACCGCGGCGGCGCGGGTGCGCCTGCGCCTCCCCGACGGCGTGCGTGCCCAGAGTGCGCGCTGGCTCGTCCCCGGCGAGCCCGAGCGCGAGCTCCCGTTGCGCGCGACGGCGCGGAGCGCCGAGGTGACTCTGCCGGCGCTGCGCGTCTACGGCGTGCTGGTCGTCGGGCCCGCCGGCGCGGAGGAGCGCGCGAGCGCGCTCGGCCGCGGCGACCAGCGCCTGCGGCGCGCGCGCCGCGCGGGCGCGGGCGCCGCCGAGATCGGCGGACGCCTCGCGCGAGTCACCTCGCTGCGCGCGAGTGACCCGCGCGCCTACGACGAGGCCGCAGGCGCGCTGCTGCGCGAGCTCTCCGCGGAGAGCGAACGCGCGTATCTCGCCTGGATCCGGAGCCTCGCGGATTTCGGCGACCCCGAGGCGGCGTTCGCGTTCGGCCAGCCCGCCGACCTGCCGCCGTGGCGCGCCGTAGGCACCGACACGGCGTACTCGCGGACCCTGGGGTTCGGCTGGCTGCCGCCCGACGACGACTCACGCGCCACGCCGGAGGAGAAAGACTACTCGGGCGCCATCGGGGCCGAGCCGGACTCACTCGTCGTGCAGTCACTCTACTCGGTCTACTGGCCGTTCCCGGAGGCGGCGCTGCCCCGGCCGATCTCGGGCGTGATCGTCTCGGGGCGCTCGCGCGTCTTCCGGGTCGACCTGCCCGACGGCGACTACCGCGTCTCGGTGGTGGGCGCGAACGGCGCGTGGAACCAGCGAAACCTCCTGGTGTCGGGCATGGTCGCCGCGAACGGGCGGCCCGTGCTGCTCGACGTGCCGCTCGACCAGGGCGCGATCGCGCAGCGCGCCTTCACGACGCGCGTCCGCGGCGGCGCGCTCGAGCTCCGCTTCGGCGGTGCGACCGGCTTCGGCATCGCGGCGCTGCTCGTCGCGAAGGCGAGTCACTTGGAGCCGGACCCGCTCGAGGCCGGCGCGGTGCGCGCGTGGAGTGTCTCTCCGCGGCACGCGAATCCCGACTGGACGCCGCTCTCCCGCGTCGTCGTCCCGGAGCCGGGAGCCGGGACCGAGGTTCGCGCCGCCGAGTCGGGCATTCCGCTGGTCGATCTCGGCACGCTCGCGCACGCGTCGATCGGCGACGTCGTCGTCGCGCGCGCAGACATCGAGCGCGCGGTTGCGGGCAGCGCGGAGCTCCGTGTCGGCGCGAGCAGCTCGGCGCGCGTGTATCTGAACGGCGCGCTGGTGCTCGACCTGCCCGAGCTGATCGGCGTCGAGCGCGACGAGGGCGTGGCGCGCGTCCCGCTCCGCGCGGGCGCGAATCGGCTCGAGGTCGTGCTCGAGCGCTTCTGGGAGCGGCACTGGCTGTTCTTCGCCAGCTTCCTCTAAGCTGCGCGGCGTGCCGAGTCTCCAGAAGGTCGTGATCGTGGGCGCCTCGCTCGCGGGGCTGCGCGCGGCGGAGTCACTGCGCCGGCTCGGCTACCAGGGCCGCCTCGTGGTCGTCGGCGCGGAGAAGCATCTGCCGTACGACCGCCCGCCGCTGTCGAAGGAGCTCCTGCAGGGCCAGTGGGACGTGGATCGCATCGGCCTGCGCAAGCGCCCCTACGAGGAGCTCGCGCTCGATCTGCGCCTGGGCGTGCGCGCCGGCGCGCTCGATCTGGCGGCGCGCGAGCTGCGCCTCGACGACGGCACGCGTGAGCGCTTCGACGCGCTGGTGATCGCGACGGGCGCGTCGGCGCGCCGACTGCCCGGTCAACCCGAGCTCGAGGGCCTCCACCTGCTGCGCACGCTCGACGACTCACTCGCGATCCGCGCGGCGCTGGAGCGCGGGCCGCGCGTCGCGGTCGTGGGCGCGGGCTTCATCGGCTCGGAGGTCGCAGCATCGTGCCGCGCGCGCGGGCTCGAAGTGACTCTGCTCGAGCCGCTGCCGGTGCCCCTCGCGCGCGGGCTCGGCGAAGCGATGGGCAACGTCTGTGCGGCGCTGCACCGCGACCACGGCGTCGATCTGCGCTGCGGAGTGGGAGTCACTGGCTTCGAGGGCGCGGGCCGGATCGAGCGCCTGGTGCTGTCCGATGGCTCGAAGCTCGCGGCCGACCTGGTCGTCGTCGGAGTCGGCGCCGCGCCGGAGACGGCCTGGCTCGCGGGCTCGGGCCTGCGCATCGACAACGGCGTGGTCTGCGACGCGTACTGCTCCGCGGCCCCGGGCGTGTTCGCGGCCGGCGATGTGGCGCGCTGGCACAACCCGCTCTTCGCCGAGGACATGCGCATCGAGCACTGGAGCAACGCGGTCGAGCAGGGCAGCTACGTCGCCGAGAGACTCGCGGGCAGCGACGTCGGCGCAGAGCCCTTCGCGCCCGTGCCGTTCTTCTGGTCGGATCAGTACGACGTGAAGATCCAGTTCGCCGGCCGCATGCGCGGCGACGACGAGGTGCGGATCGTTGCCGGCTCGCCCGCGGAGCGGAAGCTCACGGCGCTCTACGGGCGCAACGGCCGACTCTGCGGAGTGCTGACCTTCAGCCGGCCGCGCGACCTCGCGAAGTACCGGCGTCTCATCGCGGAGCGCGTCGACTTCGCGAGCGCGCTCGCGGCGGCGAGTTCCTAGTCACGCAGCGAGCGGAAGCTCGTCAAGTCTCTCGCCGGTCGGACCGATCACTGACTGTGACTCGCTGAGACAGCAAGTGACACCGCAGCGGGGAGCGTGCGAATGGGAAAGACGAAGGGCAGCGCCGTTCTGACGGCGGTGAAGTTGCTCCGCGCCCGCAAGGCGGAGGCGGTGCCCCTCGTGCCCGCCCCGCTGCGCCGCTATCTCGACGAGCGCATCGTCGTCGCCTCCTGGTACCCCGAGGAAGACTTGATGGGCTTGATCGTCGCATGCGCGGCGCTGCTGCCCGTCCCCGGCGACCGCGTGTTCGAGACGATGGGCGCGTTCGCCGCCCAGACTCACGTGCAGGGCGTCTACGCGGACCTGCTGAACCGCGGCGCGGCGACGCGCGCGCGCACGCTCTGGAAGACCCAGCACGACAGCGGAACGCTCAGTGTCACGAGTGAGACGCCCACTTCGGTCACTTACGAGCTCTTGGGCTGGAATCACTCGTCGGCCGAGTACTGTCGTCTGCTGGGCGGCTACTTCGCCGAGGTCCATCGCCTGTCGGGCGCGGCGAGTCCGACGTTCCTCCACCCCACGTGCTGCAGCGCGCGCTCCGACCGCTGTGTCTGGGTCGTGCGCTGGGAGCCGGCTAGCGCGGAGTGAGACCCGCGAGCACCGCGCGCCGCGCGGGCGGGATCGGCACGAGCTTGCCCTCGTTCGACACCATCGCGTGCTCCGTCGTGGCGGTCGCGATGAGATCGCCGCCGCGCCGGATCGCGTAGCCGATCGCGAGCGAGACGCGCTTCAGCCAGTTGATCCAACACGTGATCTCGAGCCGATCGTCGAACCGCGCCGCCATCTGATAGTCGATCTCGATCCCGGTCACGGCGTAGTGGAGGCCCTCGGCGACATACTCGCGATACGGTCGGTCGTGCTCGTCCAGGAACACGATGCGGGCGAGCTCGAGATAGTGCACGTAGCGCGCGTGGTGCACGATCTGCATCGCGTCGGTGTCGTAGAAGGGCACGCGGTAGCCGATCGTCGACGTCTTGGCGCCGGGCGGGGGAGAGCTCGGGAGGCGAGGCACGCGGGCAGTGTTCCGGGACCGCCGGCGCGGGTCAAGGCTAGACTCGCGCGCATGGCCGACGCGCGCCTGCCGTTCGGAATTCGCGAGAGCGAGCTCGAGCTCTCGTTCTCGCGCAGCTCGGGACCGGGCGGGCAGAACGTGAACAAGACTTCGAGCAAGGCGACCCTGCACTGGGACGCGCTGCACAGCCCGTCGCTGCCCGAAGACGTGCGCGAGCGCTTCGTGCGCGCGTACGCGTCGCGACTCACACGCGCGGGTCAGATCGTGCTGCACGCGCAGCGCCATCGCGATCAGTCGCGCAACGCGGCCGACGTGGTGGCGAAGCTCGCCGAGATGCTGCGCGCGGTGGAGCGCCCGCGGCGCAAGCGCAAGCCGACGCGGCCCGGACGCGGCGCGATCGAGCGACGGATCGCGGAGAAGAAGCACCGCGGGCGGGCAAAGCGAGAGCGCCGGGGCCCGCGCGACGCGGACTAGGCGCCCTGCGCGCCGGCGCGATCGGGCTCGACCCGGCGCACGAGTCGCTCGAGCTCGAACACGTGCGCGTCGTGGAAGGCGAGCTCGCGAAGTGAGTCGGCGAGCCGCAGCACGTACTCGGCGTTCGAGCCGCTGGGCCCGCGCGCGCGCGACACCTGCGCCGCGATCGCGTCGAGTGGCGCCGGTCCGAGATAGTTCGGGTTCGCCGGCGTCGCGATGTACACGAGTCCTTCAGTGACTCCGCCGTCGCTGAGCGACAGCGGCACACGCAGGCGCTCGTAGCCGCCGCGCTCGCGGTGATCGAGATTGTCGAGCACCGGCTCGGCGTCCCGTTCGCCGATGCGATACGCGGCGCCGAAGCAGCGGGCGTCGCGCTCGTGCTCGAGAGTGACCACGCGACCCGGCGCGCCCGGCACGCCGCGGTGATCGGTCGAGCCCTGCCAGAAGCGGCGCGCGAAGCCCGAGATCCAGGCGCCGCGTCGCTCGGCGAATGGAAACGCGGGCCGCCAGATCAGTGACCCGTACCCGAAGATCCACAACTCGCGCATCCGCGCCTGCACTCCCCGCTCGCGGCGCCGAGGGTAGGAACGCGCTTCGCCGCGTTCAAGCGACCCCCGGCCGAGCCCGAAGAAACCGTCGGGGACGCTTTCGGACGGCGACCCCGAGCCCTGAAGCCCCCCGGCGAAGGAGCGCGAGGTGTGGTTCCAGGCGTCCCGGTTCGAGCGACTCGGCCGGCGGATCGCGGCCGCGCCGCGCGCGGTGCTGCTGGCGCTCGCGGCGCTGACCGCGGCGGCATCGCCCGGAGTGATTCGCAGCGACGTGCAGGCGCCGGTCGCCGTTGCGCTCGCGTCGGGCAGCGCGGCGTCCGACGCCGACTCACTCGCGTTCGGCGAGACGCTCCTCGTCGAGCTCGTCTGTGATGCGGGGCTGTGGTCCGCGGAATGTCTCGCGAGCGTCTCGGCAGTGAGTCGCGCGCTGGCCGATCAGAGCGGGTCGGTCGCACAGGTCGACTCACTCAGCGCGCGCTCGCGCGTGGTGCTGGACGGTGGCCGGCTCGCGCTGCAGGCGCTCGTCGCCGAGGTTCCCGACGATCCGGCGGCGCTGCGCCGGCTGCGCGCGCGCGCCGGCGCCGACCGGCCGTCACTGCGCGGCGTAGCCGCCGCGAACGAGCGCGCGGCTCTGATCCAGGCGAAGCTCGTTCCCGGTGCATCGCCGCGCGAGGTGCACGCGCTGGTCGAGTCACTGCGGGCGAAGTTCGATCGCCCACCGTCGGTCTCGCTCGCGGCCGCGTCGCGGGGGCAGCGCGAGCACGAGCTCGAGCTCGCCGCGCGCAGCGACCTGGCGTCGGTGACTCCCGCAGCGCTGCTCGGCCTCGCGCTGCTCGCGGCGCTTGCGGCGGGCAGCGTGCGCACGGGAATCACGGTCGGCGCGCTCGCGGCGGCGGCGCTCGTCTGGTGCGCGGGCGCCCTGGCGCTCGGCCGCGTGCCGCTCGGCGCCGCGGCCGAGATCTTGCCGAGTCTGGTCTGCGCGAGCGCGGCGGGGATCGGCTTCCCGCTCCTGCAGCGAATCTCGAACGAGCAGCGGGCGGGGCGCGAGCTCGGCCCCGCGGTCGCGCGTGCGCTCGGCGCCACCGGCGCGCCACTCACTGCGGCGACGCTCGCGGGAACCGTCGCGTTCGCGTCGTTCGCGCTCGCGTCGCGGCCCGCATCGCGCCCCTTCGCACTCGCGAGTGCATGCGGCGTCGGTGCCGCGCTCGCGCTCGTCGGCACCGGCCTGCCGGCCGGGCTCCTCGCGTTTCGACGCGGCGGCGCGGGGCGCCCCGCTCCCGTCTCCAGCAGCCCACTCGGCACGCTGTTCGACGGCGCGCTCGCGCGGCTCGACGGCGCGCTGCGCGCACATCGACCCGCGCGACGCTGGCTCGTGTCACTCGGGCTCGCCGCGCTCGCGCTGCTCGGCGTGCGCCAGCTCCGCGGCGACGCGGGCACCGGACGCTTCTCGCCCGCCCATACACCGGCGAGTGACGCCCTCGATGTGCTGGCGCGAGACTTCGGCGGCACGGCGCTCCTGCGCGTGGTCGTCGATTCCGGAGCTCCGGGTGGCGCCGCCGAGCCGCTGTTCCTCGAGCGCGTGCAGGACCTGGAGCGCACGGCCGCGGAGCAGCCGGGAGTCGGATCCGTGCGCTCGCTCGTCGACGCCGCCGTCGTTCCCACGATGCGCGCGGAGCACGACGACGATCCGGGCTTCGCGGTCGTTCCGCCCACGCGAGCGGAGGTCGAGTCCGCCTTCGATCTGTTCGCGCGCGACGCGCCGGAGCGCTTCCGGAACGGGACCGACACCGAACGGCGTCACTTGGCGATCGACCTCGTCGCCGATGCGCGCGATGTGCGCGCTGTCGCTGCATTGCGGCGCCAGCTCGAGGCGCGCGCCGCCGTGCTCTTCGGCCGATCCGACGCGCTGCGCGTCGTCGGTGAGGACTTCGCTGTCGCCGAAGAGAGTGAGCGCCTCGCGCGCGTCGCGCCAGTCGCGGCGCTCGGCGCGATCGCGGCCATCGCCGTCGTCGCGGCGCTCGCGCTCGAGAGCATGGTCGCGGGCTGTCTCGCAGCGCTACCCGCGGCGCTCGCGGTGTTCCTCACGCTCGGCGCGATGGGCCCGCTCGGGCTCCCGCTCGACGCTGCGACGAGCGCGCTCGCTGCTCTCGTCGCGGCCGCGGCCAGCGGGCCCGCGCTCTTGTATCTCTCGCGCGTGCGCGAGCTCGCTGCCGTGGGGGCGGACCTCCACGTTTCGGTGTCGGTCGCGGTGCGCGACGTCGGGCGACCGATCGCCGAGGCTGCGCTCGCGAGTCTCTTGTTTCTGACTCTTCTCGCTTCCGCGCTCCCCGCGCTGCGAGCCTTTGGCGTGCTCGCGTCCGCGGGCGTCGGCGTCGGAGTCGGTGGCGCGCTGATCGCGCTGCCGATCTCCATCCGCACTTTCCGGCCGAAGTTCTTGATCGCGCGGACTGCGACGTCGGAAGTGGAGACGCTTTCTCGTGTAAGAGGTGCGGGGCGCGGCGGCGAAGAGTGAGGTAGGTCACAGCGGCAGGGATCACGCGCACGCAACATTGGACCTCAGCGAGCCGGTGGGTTTTTGAAGGGAGAGCCCCCCCAGCGACGCCCCGGTTCGAGTCTTCCGGCGATTGCTTCCGACCCCGACCAACTGCCTCCAACGTCAGGAACGTCCGAAGTCAACCGACCCCCCACGAGGGCCCAAGGATGCGAATCCTGTCGAGACTTCCAGCACGCCGAGCGCCGATGGCCGTCGCGACCATCACGGCGCCGTCGATTCGTCGGGAACGCGCGGCCGAGCCGGTCGCGGAGCGCACGACCCAGCGCCCGAGCGAGCCCGACGCCCCGCCGAAGCCGCTCGCTGCAGCGCGCGGCATCGCGCTCGCGATCGGTCTGGGCGCGCTCGCATGGGCGCTCGTGATCGCGGTTCTGCTCCGCCTCTAGACGACTAGACACCGCGCGCAAGCGAATGCGAGAGTGGGCGCATGATGTCGTCGCTCGCGCGCGAAGATCGCCTGCGCCTGATGCAGTTCATCTGCTCGGTGGCGTGGGCGGATCTCGAGGTTCAGTCGGAGGAGCGCGCGTTCGTGCGCCGCATCGTGACTCGTCTCGGCCTCCGCGACGACGAGATCGCGCAGGTCGAGGCGTGGCTGGAAGTGCCGCCGCGAGACGTCGATCCGCTCGCGATCCCGCGCGAGCATCGCGCGCTGTTTCTCGACACACTGCGCGAGCTGGTGCGCGCCGACGGCGCGGTCGACGAGCAAGAGCGGACCAGCCTCGCATTGATCGAGGACTTACTCGCAGGCGACGCCTGACGCGCGGCCCAAGGAGGGCACATGGAGCTCTCTCACCTTCGCTTCGAAGAGCGCGACGCGATCGCGACTCTCTCACTCGACCGGCCCGAGCGCCGCAACCCGCTGTCACTGGACGTGATGATCGAGCTGCGCGACGCGCTGCGCGCGATCGGCGCCAGCAAGACGCGCGGCGTCGTGCTCGCCTCGAGCGGGCCCGTGTTCTCCGCGGGACACGACTACGCGGACATGGTGAATCGCGATCTCGCCGGCATGCGGAGCTTGCTCGCGGTGTGCACCGAGCTGATGACCGCGGTGCAGTCGATCCCGCAGCCCGTCGTCGCGCGCGTGCAGGGGCTCGCGACCGGCGCGGGCTGTCAGCTCGTCGCCGCGTGCGATCTCGCGGTCGCGTCCGAGGATGCGCAGTTCCAGACACCCGGCGGCGCGGGCGGACTCTTCTGCACGACGCCGATGGTGAGTGTCTCGCGCGCGATCGGCCGCAAGCGCGCCATCGAGATGCTCTTCACCGGCGACAAGATCGACGCGCGCACCGCGGCCGAGTGGGGCCTGGTGAATCGCGTCGTGCCCGCGAGTGAGCTCGTCGCGACGACCGACGCGCTGATTCGCCGCGCGACGCGGGGCAGCGCCTTCTCGAAGGGCCTCGGCAAGCAGGCCTACTACGCGCAGATCGATCTCGACCAGCCCAAGGCCTACGCCTACGCGGTGGAAGTCATGGCCTCCGGAGCCGTCGCGGAGGACGGCCAAGAGTCGATCCGCGCGTTCGTGGAGAAGAGGCGGCCGCGCTTCAGCTCGTAGCGCGCGCGCTCTCTAGCGAGGCGTGATCCGGAGATACGCGCGCTTCGAGTATCTGCCGGACAGCCGCGAGAAGAAGTCGGCGGTCCACATCATCCAGCCGTACTTCGCGTGGAGTCGCGCGAGAGCGCGCGCGACTGCGGCGGGGTCCGCGACGATCGCGGCGCTCGCCTCGTGCCACGGACCGTGCACACGCCCGCGCGCGTCGCACGCTGCGATGCGCGCCCGCGGTGAGTTGCGCAAGCGCTTGACCTTGCCCGAATCGCCGAGCGTGAAGGCGACGAACGCGCCGTCGTCCTCGGCGAACCAGATCGGTGTCGCCACCTCCCGGCCGTCGCGCCGGAAGGTCACCAGCGAGAGATGTCGCTCGCCCTCGAGCATCGCTCGCCAGTGTAGGCGAATGCGGCCGCGCCGACCTCTGGTATCTTCGCCCCGCCCGTGTATACGCCGCGCGAGATCGCCGAGTACGCCGCCTTCAGAAGCGCAGTCACCGCGCTCGCCGCCATTCCCCTCGCGACCGCGCAGCGGCTCGCCGCCCGCGGCGCGCGCGCTCTCTTCGAGCGCGGGGGAAAGCGCGTGCACTACGTGCTCACGAACCTGCGGATCGCGCTTCCGGAGCTCGACGAAGCGGAGCGCCGCCGCATCGGGCGAGAGAGCTATGTGAGTCTCGCGCTGAGCCTGATCGACGTCGCACGCGGCCGGAACTGGACCGCCGAAGATCTGCGCGCGCGCTTCGAGATCGAGGGGATGGAGATCGCCGACGCCGTGCTCGGCGCGGGCAAGGGCGCAGTGGCGGCGACGCTGCACCTCGGCAGCTTCGAGATCATGGTGCGCGCGGTCCCCGCGTACGGGATTCCGCTGACCGTAATCGGGCGGCCGATCGGCAACCGGCTGCTGCGCGACGAGCTGCAGAGGCAGCGAACCAGCACGGGCGCCGAGATGCTGTTACACAAAAATGTGCTGCCCCGCATGCTGCGCGCGGTGAAGCAGGGCCGCGCGGTCGCGGTGCTGAACGATCAATACGCGCGGCGCTCGCGCGGGGTGTTCGTCCCATTTCTCGGCGTGCGCGCCTCGACCTCGCTCGGGCCCGCGGTGCTCGCGCTGCGCTCCGGTGCGCCGATCGTCCCGGTCTATTCCGTACGCGTAGGGCCGGATCACCATCGCATGGTGATCCGGCCCCCGCTGGAGACTCCAGATACCGGCGACCGCCGCAAGGACGCCGAGTTACTCACCGCTCGCTGCAACGAGGTGCTCGGGGAGATCATCCGCGCACATCCCGAGCAGTGGATGTGGAGCCACCGGCGTTTCCGCCACAGCCCCGACTTGCCCGGCGATCCCTACGGCGGTCGCTAGTCAGTCACTACTTCCAGGTCTGCGAGCCCGCGTCGAACGCGCGCAGCTTCACGTCGCCCAGCGGCGCAACCAGGGCCGCGAACGTCGACGTGCCGTCGGTGAGATAGATGCCGCCGGCACCGCTGCCCCAGGCATTGGGGTCCGCGGGATCGACCGGAATGCCGTGCTCCGAGAATGCGACCACCGCGCGACCGGAAACGGGGTCGACCGGGAAGGTCGCGCCGTTCACCGCCGTCTCCTGGACGGTCGAGCTGCGGACCACGGCCGAATTCGCGTCCGCGACGGTGACGGCGTTTCCTGAGCCCTTCCCCGAGCTGTCACTGCCTCCGTCCTCCGAGCCCGAGCCGTCGCTCGACGGAGCCGGGGTTCCACCGGCCACCGCAGCCACGGCGCTCGCGGCTGCGCCAACGGTGCTCGCAGCCCCGCTGCTGGTGTCGCCGACCACGCTCGCGACGGTCTTCGTGACCGCACCCACGGCGCTCGCGTCCGGTGCGCGCACCGCGAGATCTTCCTGCGGCATCGGCAGCGTGGCGGTCTCCGAGGCCGACGGATCGGCCGCCGTGCGCTCACCGACCGGTGCCACGTTCCGACACGCGCTCGACGGCAGGCGGAACTCGTGTGAGTCATCGCCGTCGGTGATCGAGTAGCTGTGGTCCGCGTCGCGCACTTCCACCGCGGCCGCGCCGCAATTGCCGTCTGCATCGACGCTCGGCGGATTGAAGTACACGAGATGCGGCGTGCCCTCCGAGACGGCGCGCGAACGCGCGTCGCTGAGCAGGCCCGCCATCTCCGTCGCACTCGTCTTGGTCTCTTGTCGCTGCAGCATGCGCACCATGCTCGGAGCAGCGAGCGCGCACAGAATGCCGATCACTGCGACGACGGTGATCAGCTCGATCAGCGTAAAGCCGTCCGCGCCGCGTATCGCCGCGGGCGACCGGTTCGTTCGGTTCGTCATAGCCAGATCTCCTTACCCTCGAGTCTGGCCCCTCCAGCCGTGCAGAGAGACATTCAGTTTCCATGCCTGCGAAAAGCTCGCTTCGCCCGAATGACTCACCGGCTCGCGGGGCTGCGCGCTCGGCTGCGGAGTGATTGCGCGCGAGCCGCACTCGAATGCGCGCGCAAAATGTGAAGTGGATCACTCTTCTTCGGTGCCGGACTACCCTGGGGGTGGAAGCGCGCTCCACACATCAGGGGTGCGCAGCTGCGCGGGCGGGCGCGAGCAGTTCCGCTAGGATGCGCCCGTGATCCGCGCTCGTGCTGCCGCGCTCGCACGCATCGCCCTCGTCCTCCTCTGCACGCTCGGCGCCGACGCGCGCGCAGCGGATCCCCGGCCCGTCGTGATCCTGTTGTCCTGGGATGGGACGCGCCACGACTATCCATCGCGCGTCGCGACCGTAGCGCTCGCGCGCATGGCGCGCGACGGCGCGCGCGCGGCGCGACTCACTCCCGTGTTTCCGTCCAGCACGTTTCCGAATCACGTGTCACTCGCGACCGGCACGTACGCGGATCGCCACGGCATCATCGAGAACAGCTTCACGGACCGGCGCGGCGGGCACTTTCACTACGGGAACGACGCGAGCTGGATCGAGGCGGAGCCGCTGTGGGTCGCGGCGGAGCGACAGGACGTGCGCGCGGCGGTGTTCTTCTGGGTCGGATCGGAGTCGGACTGGAAGGGGCGGGGCGCGACGTATCGCATGCGGCCGTTCGACCCAGCGATCGGCGAAGCCGCGAAGGTCGACCAGATTCTCTCGTGGCTCGACTTGCCCGCTGACTCGCGGCCCGGGCTCATCATGAGCTGGTGGCACGGCTGCGACGGAGTCGGCCACGACAAGGGACCCAACGCACCCGAGATCGCGAGTCAGTTGCTCGCTCAGGACCGGGAGCTCGCGCGCCTCTTCGCGGGTCTCGACGCCCGCCGCGCCTGGGCCTACGCGACGGTGATCGTCGCGAGCGACCACGGCATGGCCGAGATCAAGGGCATGGTCGACGCGGAGTCGGCGCTCGAGTCAGCGGGCATTCGCGCGCGCGTCGAGAACAGCGGTGGGGAAGGGCAGGTTTATCTCCGCGATCCCGCGCAGCGCGACGCCGCGCTCGCTGCGCTCGCGAAGGTTGACGGTCTGCAGGCCTACGCGAGCGAGCGTCTGCCGGAGCGGCTGCGCAGTTACTTCCCGGGACGCAGCGGCGATCTCACTCTCCTGGTCGCGCCGCCGAACGTGCTCGGGCGGTCGAGTTGGCGCATTCGCGCGGGCGCGGCCTGGCGCGCGCTGCGCGGACGCGGCACCGGCGCTCACGGCTTCGACCCCGCGCAGCCCGACATGGGCGCGATCTTCTACGCGCTCGGCCGTGGCGTGCCGCACGGCGCGGAGCTCGGCGAAGTGCGCGCGATCGACGTCGCGCCGACGGTCGCCGCGCTCCTCGGCATCCACCCACCCGAGAAGTCAGAGGGTCGCGCGCTGTTCTCGGCGAGTCAGGTCGCCAGCAAGCGAAGCGCGCAGCGAGGCGGAGCCGAGCGAAGGCCGTAGGGCGCGGCCGGCCGCGCCCGTGCACGGCTCAGACGGTCAGACGGCTTCGAACAGTGACGCGAATCCCTGACCGCCGCCGACGCACATGGTCACCAGGCCGTAGCGCTTCTTGCGGCGCTTGAGCTCGCGCAGGATGTGACCGGTGAGTCGCGAGCCGGTCATGCCGAACGGATGGCCGATCGAGATCGAGCCCCCGTTCGGGTTCAGCTTCTCGTCGGGAATCCCGAGCACGCGCTGCACCTGGAGCACCTGCGACGCGAACGCTTCGTTCAGCTCGACGAGATCGATGTCGTCGAGTGACATGCCCAGGCGCTTCAAGAGCTTCGGCACCGCATAGATCGGGCCGATGCCCATCTCGTCCGGGTCACAGCCGGCAACGGCGGAGCCGCGATAGATGCCCATCGGCTCGAGGCCGAGCGCGCTCGCGCGGCTCGCCGACATGACCAACGTCGCCGACGCGCCGTCGGAGAGCTGACTCGAGTTGCCCGCAGTCACTGTACCGCCTTCGGGCTTGAACGCGGGCGGGAGCTTCCGCAGGCCCTCGATCGTGGTGTCGGGCCGATTGCACTCGTCGCGGTCGACGACGAAGTCCTCTTCCTTCGGCTCCTCGCCCTTCTTCTGCACGAGGCGGCGCACCTTCATGGGCACGATCTCGTCGTCGAAGTAACCGAGCTCCTGGGCGCGCGCGGTGCGCTGCTGACTCTTCAGCGCGTACTGATCCTGATCCTCGCGCGAGACCTTGTAGCGCTCGGCGACCACCTCGGCGGTTTGACCCATCGCCATGTAGAGGCCGGGCGCCTTCTTGTGCGCGACGGGATTCAGCAGGCGCTTCGTGTTCTGCGAGCCGTCTTGCAGCATCGTGATCGTCTCGACGCCGCCGCCGATCGCGATGTCGACGCCTTCTTGGATGATCTGCTGCGCGGCCATCATGATCGCCTGCGAGCCCGACGAGCAGAAGCGATTCACGGTCGTGGCCGCGACCGACGTCGGCAGATCCGCGAGGATCGTCGCGATGCGCGCGACGTTCATGCCCTGCGCTCCCTCGGGAATGCCGCAGCCCGCGATCACGTCGCCGACCTCGCTCTTGTCGACACTCGGATTGCGCGCGAGGAGCTGAGCGATGCAATGCGCGAGCTGATCGTCGGGGCGTGTCTGATTGAACGACCCTCTGTGCGCCTTCGCCAGGCCGGTGCGCACGCTGTCGATGATCACGGCCTCGCGAGACATTTCGGTCCTCCGAGAGACAGGGGCGCCTCTCGAGGCCATGATACCAGCACGGACGGACAGGGCCACGGAGGAAGCGGATGAATCCACTCTCGCGTCTGCTCATGCGCGCGTTCATCGCTGCACACACGGCTGCCTACTCGCTCTCCGACGGTCGCATCGGCGGCCGCTTGGGCGCGCAGCGCATCTTGCTGTTGTCGACTACGGGCCGGCGCAGCGGCGCACTGCGCACCGTGCCGCTCGTCTTCTTCGAGGACGGCGAGCGTCTGGTGTTGATCGGATCGAAGGGCGGCGCGCCGCAAGATCCGCACTGGTGGCAGAACTTGCAGAAGAACCCGGAGGCGATCGTGCAGGTGGGCGCCGAGAAGCGGCGCATGCGCGCGCGACTCGCGTCGACGGAAGAGCGCGCACGTCTCTGGCCGCGGGTCAAGCAGGAGAACCCCGCGTACGCGGAATACGAGAAGAAGACCTCGCGCGAGATCCCGGTGGTTCTGCTTCAGCTGTAGCAGTCGGCTATTCTGCGAATCGAAGGGAGACCCCACGATGCACGTCGGGATGGCCGCGATCTTTCAGAACCCCGAGCAGGCGCGCAGCGACCGCGAGGTCTGGCGCGACGACTTGAGGCTCGCACTCATGGCCGAGTCGCTCGGCTTCGAGTCGCTCTGGGGTGTCGAGCATCACTTCACCGACTACACGATGTGCCCCGACGTCCTGCAGTATCTGACGTTCCTCGCGGGTGCGACCGAGAACGTGCAGCTCGGCTCGATGGTGGTCGTGCTGCCGTGGCACAACCCGATGCGCGTCGCCGAGCAGATCGCGGTGCTCGACCACGTCTCGAACGGCCGCTTCGTGCTCGGCCTCGGCCGCGGGCTCGGACGCGTGGAGTTCGACGGCTTCGGTGTCTCGATGGACACCAGCCGCGAGCGCTTCACCGAGTCGGCCGAGATGATTCTCACCGGCCTCGAGCGCGGCTACTGCGAGTACGACGGGAAGATCATCAAGCAGGTGCGCCGCGACATCCGCCCGAAGCCGTTCAAGAGCTTCAAGGGCCGCAGCTACGCCGCGGCGGTGTCACCGGAGTCGGGTCCCGTGATCGCGAAGCTCGGCCTCGGCATGCTGATCATTCCGCAGAAGCCGTGGGAGGCAGTGACTGAAGAGCTGCGCAACTACAACGCGGTGTATCAGGAAGTGAACGGCGTAGCCGCTCCGCCGAGTGTCTGCGCGGGCTGGGTGTTCTGCGACGAGAACGCCGGGCGCGCCGAGGAGCTGGCCCGCAAGTACATCGGCGGTTACTGGCATACCGTCCTGAAGCACTACGAGCTGCGCGGCGATCACCTGGCCAAGACCAAGGGCTACGAGTCGTACGGGCGCATGCAGGAGCTGGCGAGCGCGCCCGGCGGCGCCGACGCGATGATCGACTTCTTCCTCGGTCTCCAGGTCTGGGGCACGCCCGAGCGCTGCTACCAGACGATCGTCGACACCCAAAAGCGCATCGGCAGCGATCGCTTCGTCGGCGTGTTCAGCTACGCGGGCATGTCGGCGCAAGAGAGCGAGCGCAACATGCGCCTCTTCGCGCGCACCGTGCTTCCCGAGCTGAACAAGTACGAGGTGTGACGGCCCGCGCTCGCGGACTCACTGAGTGAGTAGATCCGCCTTCACGTAGTTCCGCTGCACGCAGAGCGGGCGGAAGCCGAGCGCCGCGTACATGTGTTTGGGCGTGTCGGTCGGTCGCGCACCGATCAAGATCGGCCCGGCGCCGCGCGCGCGCGCGTCGTCGACGCACGCCGTGATGAGCGCCGTGCCGATGCCGCGGCCGCGGAAGTCGGCGCGCGTGAAGAGATCCTCGATCTGGCCGACGCCGTTCTCGCCGGGCCACGCCGAGAAGAACGCGCAGTCCATGCCGTCCGCGCGCGCGAGGTAGTAGCGGACGTCCGGCGACTTCACGCGCTTCGCGTCGACGATCTGTCGAGTGACTCCCAGATCCCACGCGTCGTGGAAGCCCTTCTCGACTTCCTCTTCGTGGTCGAGACGGCAGAGCTCGTACATCACGCGCCAGTCGGCGTCGCTCTCGACCGGTCGCAGCTCGACCTCGGGCCCGCGCGCGGCTAGCGGCCCCTCGAGCACGAGGATCAGCTCGGTGGTGGTCCCGTAGCCGTCGAGATGCAGGCGCGCCTCGAACTCCATCGGCATCTCGGGATCCCAGAGAAACTGGCGGTGCTCGAGCTCGCGGTACATCGAGTCCGCTGCGGCCAACACCGACTCGATCTCGTCGCGCGTCCGCGCGCGCACGTCGGCCACGAAGTTCGCGTCGTACACCACGGGCGTACGCGGGTCGCGCACGAACTGAGCGAGCGGTTGCGTGCGTGTCTCGTGACCGAGCGCGAGCCGGCCGACGATCGTCTCGTAGGCGCGCGTGACGAGCTCTCCGGAGTCGGCCATGAGCGCGCATGCTAGCGCATCGACGTTCGACCGATCGGGTATGCTGGCGCCGTCAGTACGAGATCCGCGGAGCGAGGGCCGCCCCGAGCGACGCGCGCAAGCGGCGAAGTCGCGCGCAGCGAGCTGCAAGCGAGCGTAGTTACTAAGAAGGGACGCGACAGATGCCACATGCGATGGGTGCCCGCCGTCCCTTCGGCCTCGCGTACTGGCCGCTCCCCGAGGACGATCCGAAGGTCGCGATCCGCCGCGAGGACGTGCGGCTGGTCTCTGCGGACGGTGCGCTCGTGCGCGGCACCTTGTGGACGCCGCCCGTCGGCCAGGCGTGGAAGACCGCGGTCGTGCTGTCGCACCCGCGCGGCGACTTCTCGGTGCACTACGCGTGTCCGCTGCTCGCGGCGGCGGGCTACGCCGTGCTCGGCTTCGCTACGCGCTACGTGAACAACGACATCGACTGCCTGCACGAGAACTGCGCGCTCGACGTCGAGACCGCGGTGCTCGAGATGAAGCGGCGCGGCGCAGACGCCGTCGTTCTGCTCGGCAACAGCGGCGGCGGGTCACTCATGGCGCTGACTCACGTCGAGCGCGGCGTCGGCGACGGCTGGATCGCGATCGCCGCGCACCCGGGCGAAGGCGTCTTCATGAACAGTGTGATCGACCCGTCGGTCGCGGACGAGCACGATCCCCTGGCCGTGATTCCCGAGCTCGACATGTACGACCCCGACAACGGCTGGCGGCCGTGGCCCGAGCCGAGTCAGTACGACCGCGGATGGCTCGCTACTTACCGGGCGGCGCAGCTCGCCCGCGTCGCCCGCCTCGACGCGATCGCGCGCGAGTCGATCGCCTCGGCCGAAGACGCAGCGCGCATCTCGAAGGCGGTCGACAAGCAGGCCGACGCGCGGACCTGGAGACACTGGCGGCAGCGCGCGGTGCACGCGAAGTACATGGTCATCTACCGCACGCTCGCGGACCCGGCGTATCTCGATCTGTCGATCGATCCCGACGACCGGCCGCTGGGCTCACTCTTCGCGTTCCCCGATCCGCTCGACGGCAACTACGGGCGCTTCGGGCTCGCGCGCGTGATGACCGCGCGCGGCTGGCTCTCGACCTGGTCGGGCCTCTCGTCGCACGCGCGCCTCGCCGACACGATGCCGCGCGTGAAGGTCCCGTCGCTGATCGTGCACGCGACCGCGGACACGGAGATCCGCATGTCGCACGCGCACGCGATCCGCGACGCCTGCGCGGCCGACGATCTCGAGTATGTCGAGCTGAAGGGCGCGCCTCACTATCTGGAAGGGCGGCGCCGCGAGGCGATGGATCTCACGGCCGCTTGGCTCCGGGCGCGATTTCCGTGAGTGACCCGAGGCGCGAGAAGCTCACGCTCGGGATGAAGCTGGTCTACGGCGCCCCGAGCGTCGCGGGCGCGGCCATGGCGATCCCGGTCGCGATCCACGTCAACCCGTTCTACTCCGACACGGTGCTCGTGCCGCTCGCGTGGGTCGCGCTCGCGGCGGCGCTCGCGCGCGTGCTCGACGCGATCATCGATCCGTTCGTCGGCTGGCTCAGCGATCACACGCAGACTCGCTGGGGTCGCCGGCGCCCGTGGATTGCCGTGGCGACGCCGATCGCCGCGCTCGTCTTCATCGCGCTCTTCACGCCGCCGACGTGGCTGTCGACTTCCGGTGCCGCGGTCTGGTTCGGGACGACGCTGATGCTCTTCTTCATGCTGAACATGCTCTACGGGCTGCCGCACGCCGCTCTCGGGCCGGAGCTCACGCTCGACTATCACGAGCGCTCGAGTCTGTTCTCGTGGCGCGAGGGCTTCGCGCTCGTCGGCACCTTGGTCGCGGCGGTCGTGCCCGGAATCCTGATCTCGAAGATGGGCGACGAGCGGCGCGCGTTCGCGGACATGGCGATCGCGTACGGGCTGCTGATGGTCGCGCTGTACTGGCTCCTCGTGCTGCGCGTGCGCGAGCGACCGGACTTCGTCGCGCGCAAGTCGAACCCGCTCGTTCCCGGCGTCCGCCGCTCGCTGCGCAATCGCCCGTTCTTCGTGCTGTTCTTCTGCTACGTGGTGGCGAGCATTCCGGGGGCGATCCCGGGTCTGCTCATGCCGTACTTCAGCCGCTACGTGCTGAATCCGCCGCCCGTCGATGCGGGACAGGCGCAGAGCTGGCTGTCTCTATTTCTCGCGGCGTATTTCCTCTCGGGCCTCCTGTGTCTGCCGCTGTGGCTCGCGCTCGCGAAGCGCATCGGGAAGCTGAACACGTGGCTCACGAGCTTCGTCATGGGCATCACGGGCGGGCTCGCGCTCTTTCTGTTGGGGCCGGGCGACAACGTCGCGTGTCTGGTCGTGATCGCGTGGGCGGGCTCGAGCTTCGGCGCCGGGCTCTTCCTGCCGCCGGCGATTCAGGCGGACGTGATCGACTACGACGAGCTCCACACCGGCAAGCGCCGCGAGGCGCAGTATCTCGCGCTCTGGGGGCTGGTGCCGAAGTTCATCGTGATTCCCAGCGCCTCGCTGCCGCTCGCGCTGCTCGCGTGGCTCGGGTATCAGCCGAACCTGCCGCAGTCACCCGAGGTGCTGTTCGCGATTCGCGCCGTCTTCGCGCTCACGCCGTCGGCGTTCTCGATCGCGGCGTTCTTCATCGCGTGGCGCTTCCCGATCAGCGAGACGGTGCACCGGGCGATCCTCGCGGGGATCGCGGCGCACGGCCGCGGCGAGGTCGCCGTCGATCCACTCACTCAGCAGCTGCTCGGACCGCCCGCCGAGCGCGAGGTCGACGAGGAGACGGGTTGGTTCCTCGACTACTTCTCCGTCGGCGAGCTGCAGCGCGTGCTCACTCGCGGTGCTCACGGCGCGCTGTTCGACGTGCTGCGCATCGCTGCGCTCTCGCTCGCGCTCACCATCGGGCTGGCGCTGTGGGTGACGAGCGAGCTCTCGGCGACGGGCGGGAACCCCGGACCGCTCGCGGTGATCGCAATCGTGATCGCCGGCTTCGCGCTCACCATCTTCGTGTTCCATCTCTCGCGCATCGGCCCCGCGCTGCGCCTGCGTCGCCAGCCGATTTCCGAGGACACGATCCGCGCACATCTCGCGCACGTGAACGGCGGGCACGGCGGCGCGGTGCTCTCGCAGCCCGCGGCCGCCGCCACGCACGCCTGAGTTGCGCGACTCACGCCGTCTGATCGCCGCGCGAGGACTGCGCGGATTCGCGGACGGGGCGGTCAGCGTGGTGTTGTCGACGTATCTCGTCGGTCTCGGATTCTCGGCGCTCGAGGTCGGCGCGCTGGCGACCGCGACCCTGGTCGGCAGCGCTCTGCTCACGCTCGCGGTGGGGCTCGCCGGCGCCCGCTTCGCGCCGCGGCACGTGCTGCTCGGGTCGTGCGCGCTGATGGCCGCCACCGGCTTCGGCTTCGCGGGGATCGCGGCGTTCGCGCCGCTGTTCGTGATCGCGTTCGTCGGCACCCTGAACCCGACCGCCGGCGACGTGTCGGTGTTCCTGCCGACGGAGCAGGCGCTGCTCGCGGAGTCACCCGACGTGCAGGCGCGTACGGCGACCTTCGCGCGCTACAACGTCGCGGGCGCCTTGCTCGGCGCGGCCGGCGCGCTCGCCGCGGGCCTGCCCGAGCTCGCGGTGAAACACTTCGGTGTCGACCTGCACGGCGCCCTGCGCGCCGTGTTCGTGGGCTACGCGGCGGTCGCGCTGCCGCTCGTCGCGCTCTATCTCGGACTCGGTCCCGCGGCGGCGAAGCCGCGCGAGGCGTCGCTGCGCGTGCCGCTCGCGCGCTCGCGCGCGGTGGTGCTGCGACTCACTGCGCTGTTCGCGCTCGACTCGTTCGGCGGCGGCTTCGCGGTGCAGGCGATGGTCGCGCTCTGGCTGCACCAGCGCTTCCAGCTCTCGCTCGCCGAGCTGGGCACATTCTTCTTCGCGGCCTCGACCCTGTCCGCTTTCTCGCAGTTCGTCTCGGCCTGGCTCGCGGCGCGCATCGGCCTCGTCGAGACGATGGTGTTCACGCACCTGCCCGCGAACGCCTTTCTCGTCGCGGCCGTGTTCATGCCGACCGCGCCGCTGGCGCTCGGCTGTCTCTTGATCCGCGGCGCGCTCTCGCAGATGGACGTGCCGGCGCGGCAGTCGTACGTGATGGCGGTCGTCCCGCCCGAGGAGCGCGCGGCCGCGGCCAGCGTCACCAACGTGCCGCGCAGTCTCGCGAGCGCAGTGGGCCCGTTCCTGGCGGGGGCGATGCTCGAGCACAGCTCGTTCGGCTGGCCGCTCGTCTGCGCCGGCCTACTCAAGATTGTGTACGACCTCTTGCTGCTCCAGCAGTTCCGCCGCGTGACTCCGCTCTAGCGCCGCGGGAGTCATGCGATACGATCCGCGCCATGGGGAAAACCAAGAAGAAGACGGCAGGGAAGAAGGCGGCTGCGGGCAAGAAGAAATCTGCGCCGAAGAAGAAGGTTGGCGCCACGAAGAAGAGCGCGCCGAAGCGGGCCGCCAAGAAGGCAGCCACACCGAAGAAGAAAGTCGCCGCGAAGCCGACGACGGCTCCGGCGGCCAAGCCCGCGCCGAGGATGCCGACGCCCATGCCGGCTCCGATCGCGAAGCCCGTCGTCGCCCCGCCCAAGCCCGCGGCGCCGAAGCTGCCGGCACCCAGGCCTGTGCCCACGGCGCAGCCGCTGCCTCCACCAGTCGGCGGTATCTCGGCGGCGGACGTGAACCTCGGACACATCGCCGGTCTGCGACCGCGCACGCACACGGGCTTCAAGCCCGAGGCGTTCCAGGAAGCCAAGCGCGCGTTGGCCGATGCCCGCTATGCGTCGATCGAGGAAGCCGCGCGAGCCGTCGCCGAGAAGGCGGTCGAGCTCAGCAACGAGAGCGGTCCGGATCCGTTCACGACGCCCTGAGCGCCCGAGTCACTCGAGCGGATCGATCGCTCTCGTCAGCGCAGCTGAGGATCCGAGGTTTCGGAGAGCAGAATCTCCGGGTGGCGGGCGAGCGCGCGCTCGACGTGCCACAGACTCTCGGCGAGCAGCACGGCGCGGTGATCGCGGTCTTCCACCAACCGCATCGCGTCCGAGTAGCGCAGGACGTCGGCGTCGTACGTCCCGTGCACCCAGCGCGCGATCTTGTACGGCAGCGGAGTGAGTCGCAGCTCGACGCCGTACTCCGACGCCATTCGGTGGACCAGCACGTCGAACTGCAGCGGGCCCACCACGCCGAGGATCTGCGCGGCGCTGCCGCTGCCCGGGTCGGTGAAGATCTGCACCGCGCCTTCTTGCGCGAGCTGGTCGAGGCCCTTCGCGAGCGCCTTGCGCCGCTCGACCTTCGCGACCTCGACGCGCCGGAAGTGCTCGGGAGAAAAGGTCGGGATGCCGCCGAAGGCGATGCGCCCGCTCGTCGAGAGTGTGTCGCCGATGCGGAACACGCCGGGGTCGAAGAGCCCGACGACGTCGCCCGGGAACGCCTCGTCGACTTCCTCGCGCCCCTGTCCCATGAGCAACGTCGAGTGTGCGAGGCGCACCGGCTTCTGAGTGCGCGCGAGCACCGCGTCCTCGCCGCGCGCGAAGCGGCCCGAGCAGACGCGCAGGAACGCGACGCGGTCGCGGTGGTCGGGATCCATGTTCGCCTGGATCTTGAAGACGAAGCCGGAGAACTCGTCGCGCACGGGATCGACCGGCCCGGCGGCGGTCTCGCGCGCGGACGGGCAGGGCGCGAGCTCGAGGAAGCGCTCGAGGAACGGCAGCACGCCGTAGTTCGTGAGCGCGCTGCCGAAGAACATCGGCGTCTGTCTGCCCTTGCTCACCTCGAGCGGCGCGAACTTCGCGCCCGCGCCGTCCAACAGCTCGAGTGACTCGCGGATCCCCGCGCTCTCCGGCGGGCCCGGGACCTCTCGCTGGTCGACGATAGTGGTGCCGTGCTTGCCGC
>Ga0326731_1000058_pt1 | contig 27167 bp, 29 predicted proteins | sample MHFSIPfraction_FD_207645 | JGI IMG/M metagenome (GOLD analysis project Ga0326731, IMG submission 207645) | Lab enriched peat soil microbial communities from Michigan Hollow, Ithaca, NY, United States - MHF9FY SIP fraction | ecosystem: Environmental > Terrestrial > Soil > Wetlands > Peat | place...
GCACGGTTGTCGTGTCGCTGTAATTCGTACCGTTCAGGTTGAAGAGATACTCCTGCAGGCTAACCGGACCGGCGATGGCTCCGAGTGGTAGAATCAACCCGACGATCGTGAGACTTCCCTTGACCAACCAGCTCATGTCTCTCTCCTGCTCCGCTGAGGACTCCGCTGTTACTCCCGGCCGCGATGGCGGACAATCCCTCTAAACAGATGGAGTCACTCCCGTGTCGAAGTCGGCCATGCTGCGGTTCGAGGACCTGCGCGGCGCGTACCGACTGATCGGGGAGTGCCGCGACCTGGGAAGTGATCCCGCGCTCTGGTACCCGCACATGCTCGAGGGTGTGAGCCGACTCGTCGGAGCTGCGGCGGCGACGGGAGGCGAGGGGAAGTGGGGCAGGCCGCACGGCGTCCTCGAGGCGGTCTCGGTCTTCGGGACGGGACTGGATCCGCGGGGCCGCGAGCTATACGCCGAGTACATGCGCAGAGTGACACCGGCGGGGGACCCGATCTTCCGTGCGCTGCGGCGGGTGCCTGGTCGGCTGGTGACTCGCGCTCGGCGCCAGCTGATCTCCGACGCAGCCTGGTACCGGTCGGTCGTCTGGAACGACTTTCAGCGGCCGAGCAAGATCGACGACGAGCTCACGTCCGTCTTTCAGATGGAGGAGGACGACTCGATCGGCGCGATCTGCCTGCACCGCGCGGTCGGGGAGCGCGGGTTCTCACCGCGTGACCGCGGGCTATTGAGCTTCTTTCACGCCGAGCTGGGTCCGCTGATGGGGCGATCGCTCGTCAGCGCGGCCGAGCCGCGCTTGGACACGCTGTCCCCACGGCTGCGGCAGACACTCGCTTGTCTGATCGAAGGCGACAGCGAAAAGCAGGCAGCCGCCCGCCTCGGGCTGAGTCTGGCGACGACTCACGAATACGTCACCGCGCTCTACCGGCGGTTCAAGGTCCGGAGCCGCGCCCAACTCATGGCGCACGTCATCCGGCGCGGCGCGCCCGCCGTCACGAGACACTGATCCGAGTGACTCCTTCACGCTAGGGCTCTTCCGATGTCGACCCGTCGTCGACACTCGACGCGGCCTGCACTCCCGAGGAGCGGCAGCTCGTGCAGGCCTTCCTGTCGTGCGACGCCACGACGCCCGCCGCGCCTCGATCGCGTAACATCCGGCTCCATGCGAATCGTTCCGCCCGTGTGGCTCGGGATCGGCCTCGTCACGATCGCTCTGCTTCACCGCTACCTGCCGCTCGCGGCGCTGATTCCCGCCCCCTGGCACCACGCGGGAATCGCGATCGCGCTCGCGGGCCTCGCGCTCGGCGGCTGGACCACGGTGCTCTTCTCGCGCGCCCGCACCACGCTGATCCCGTACCGCGAGTCTTCAGCTCTCGTCACCTCGGGCCCGTTCCGCTTCACGCGCAACCCGATCTATCTCGGCATGGCACTCGTGCTGCTGGGCGCGTGCGTCTTCGCCGGATCACTCACTCCGTTCGCCGTTGTACCCGCCTTCGTAGTCGTGATCCAGAGATTCTTCATCTCCGGGGAGGAGGCGATGCTCGCTCAGAAGTTTGGCGCCGAGTTCGCTGCCTACTGCGGCAGGGTGCGGCGCTGGGTTTGACCGGGTTACGACGCCCGTCGCGCCTTGATCGCGTGACCCGCGAGTGTCTTGCCGAGATCCCAGATCGAGCCCGGGACCTTGTGAGTGTCGGCGATGACCTCGTCGCACGAGTTGCGGATCCAGCGGCGGTCTTCTTCGGAGATCACGAGCGGCGGCAGAAACTTCACGACGTTGCAGCCGTGACCCGCGACCTGCGAGAGGATGCGGTGATTCTTGAACAAGGGAATCGTGATCATCTGACTGAACAGCCCGGGCTGCGCGGCTTCCAGCAGCTTCCACGCGGCGCGCAGCGAGAGACTCTTCGGCTCCCCGAACTCCATCGCGATCATCATGCCCTTGCCGCGCACGTCCTTCAGAAACTCGTGCTTCTCGATCAAGAGGCGCAGATCCGCGATCAGTGACTCGCCGAGCTTGGCGGCGTGCTCCACGAGATTCCCTTCCTTCAGCACGCGCAGGGTCGCGATGCCCGCGGCCATCGCGAGGTTGTTCTTCGAGAACGTCGAGCCGTGAACCGGCGCGCGCACCATCGAGCTGAACAGCTTGTCGAAAGTGTCCTTGCGCATGCCGACGGCGCCGACGGGCACGAAGCCGCCGGACAGCGCCTTCGCCATGAGGATCATGTCGGGCTCCGCGTGCCAGTGCTCCACCGCCCACATGCGGCCCGTGCGGCCGAGGCCAGTCTGCACCTCGTCGGCCACGAACAGCGTGCCGTGCTGGCGACACAGTCGGGCGGCTTCACGGAGATACTCGGGGCCCGCGACGTGCACGCCGTGACCTTGAATGGGCTCGACGATGAACGCCGCGACGTCGCGCTTGGCGAGCGCGCGCTCGAGCGCCGCGAGGTCGTTGAACGGGATGCGGCGGCACTCGGGCAGCATCGGGCCGAAGCCCTCCTGGAAGATGTCGTCACCGTTCAGGGACACCGCGCCCATCGTGAGTCCGTGGAACGCGTGCTCGCAGTAGACGATGCCCTCTCGGCGCGTGGCGTAGCGCGAGAACTTGATCGCGGCCTCCACCGCCTCTGCGCCCGAGTTACAGAAGAACACCTTGTCGAGCCCGCCCGGGAACGTGGGCACGAGTCGCTCCGCGAGGATGCCCGCGAGCAGCGACACGTCCATCTGCACCAGGCTCGGCAGCTCGCCCTCGAGGACCTCGCGCAGCGCGGCGACGATCGCCGGGTGATTGCGCCCCACCGCGAACACGCCGTAGCCCGAGAGCAGGTCGAGATAGCGATTGCCCTCGTCGTCCCATAGATAGGGACCCGCCGCGCGCACGTAGCGGCGATCGAAGCCGATCGTGCGCAACACGCGCGCGTGTTGGGTGTTCAGGTAGCGCTCGTGCAACGCGAAGCTCTCGCCGCGCCGCTGCGCCAGAAGCTCGAGCAGGCTTTCGGACATGAGAGATCCCTCCGGCAGCTGGCGCGCAGAATACATTTCTTTCTCCGCGAACGTCGTCCTGACGGGGGTACGCTCGTCGTACTCGCAGGAGGACCGAGCGTGCACTTTCTGCTTCTGATCGAGGACCGGCGCGACGAGGCGCCTCGCGCATCCGTGGGCGTCGAGGAAATGGGGAAATTCGCGAGTGAGCTCGCTGCGCAGGGCGTTCTGCGCGAGGCCGCGGGCCCGCTCCGGCCCGAGTCCGAGGGCGCGCGTGTGCGCGTCCGGAACGGCGTTCCGATCGTGACCGACGGGCCATTTACGGAAGGACGCGAGGTGGTCGGCGGTTACTTCGTCGTCGAGGTGCCCGACCGCGCTGCCGCGATCGAGCTCGCGAAGCGCTGCCCTTACGCGCGCGCGGGCGTGATCGAGGTCCGAGCGGCGCAAGGCCGGCACATGGAAGGCAGCGGCGGCCCGCGCTTCATGCACCTGTACCTCTGGGGCCCCGAGCTGACCGGACCCGACGAGCCGCGCATGGCGGAGATGGGGGCGTTCATGCAGGAGCTCGCGCGGGAGAAGAAGATCGTCGGCGGCGCGAGACTCCCGCCGGAGATACCGGCCGCGCACGTCGAGATACGCGGCAGCCAGACCATCGTCACCGACGGCCCGTTCGCGGAGACGAAGGAGATCATCGCCGGCTACTCGCTGATCGAGGCCGCGGATCGCGCCGAGGCGATCGAGATCGCGAAGCGCACGCCGCACGCGAAGTGGGACGCGGTCGTGGTGCGCGAAGTCGGCCGGAGGGGCGCGCCATGATCCGCGTCTACGGAACGTCGAACACGCGCGCGTTCCGCGTGCTCTGGATGCTCGAGGAGCTCGGCGTCCCGTACGAGCTGGTGAAGACCGACTTCCACACGGGCGCCACGCGCGCGCCCGAGTTTCTGAAGCTCAATCCGAACGGCCGCGTGCCCGTGCTGCAAGACGGCGAGCTCGTCCTGTTCGAGTCACTCGCCATCAATCTGTATCTCGCGGAGACCTACGGGCGCGACTCACTCTGGCCGAAGGGCGCGTCGGACCGCGCGCGCACCGTGCAGTGGTCGTTCTGGGCGATGACCGAGTGCGAGCGCAACCTGTTCGCGGTGCTGCTCCAGTCGGGGGGCGAGCAGTTCGAGACCTGGCGTGCGTGGACCGAGACCCCGGAGTTTCGCGAGACGCACCCGGGCCAGCGCATGCCGTCGGCCGAGGAAGGGCGCGCGGCGCTGCAGCATCCGCTGCGCGCGCTCGACTCACACCTCGACGGCCGCGGGAACATCCTCGGCGGAGGCTTCTCGGCTGCGGATCTGAACGTGGCGTCGGTGCTCGTGACCGCGCGCCTCGCGCAGCTCGATCTCGGCGCATTCCCGAGCCTGGACGCATGGCTCACACGGGCGACCTCGCGTGCCGCGCTCGCCGCGGCCGCGCAAAAGTAGACTCACAAGGGAGAGACACCCATGGACTACATGCTCCTGATCGTGAACCGCAGAGGCGAAGCACCGCGCGAACCGATCGGCTTCGCCGAGATGGGGAAGTTCGCGGCCGAGCTCGGCCAAGCCGGAAAGCTGCGCAGCGGCGCGCCGCTTCATCCAGACACCGCGGCCGCGCGCGTGAAGGTGCGCGGCGGCAAGGTGCGGGTGGTCGACGGCCCGTTCGCCGAGAGCAAGGAAGTGATTGGGGGCTACTTCATGTTCGACGCGCGCGATGCCACCGAGGCGCTCGAGATCGCCAAGCGCTGTCCGGCGGCGCGCTCGGGGCTCGTCGAGCTGCACCTCGCGAGCCCGGACCGAGTCGAGCCACCACCGACGAGCGGCTCGCGCTTCATGCTCGTGTTTCTCGAGGGCCCAGACTTCGACGGCGATCCCGACGGCGCGAAGTACCGCGAGATGGAGAAGTGGACCGATGCGCTGAAGCGCGAGAAGAAGTACGTCGAGTGCGCCGGCCTGCCGAAGTCGCCCCCGGGCGCGCGCATCGAGTCACACGGCGGAAAGCTGTCCGTGATCGACGGGCCCTTCGCGGAGGCGAAGGAGATCGTCGGCGGCTACTCGCTCGTCGTCGCGCCCGACCGCGCTGCGGCGCTCGAGATCGCCGCGCGCTGCCCGCACGCGACCTGGGGCGAGGTCGAGGTCCGCGAAGTCCTCAAAGTGCCGGCGATGTGATGGCCCAGACGAACGTTCCCGGCGGCGACCTGGCGTGCATGCTGCGCATCGAGCGCAGCGGCGGGAGTGAGTTCACGGCGACGCTCGAGAATTACTTCGGCGGCGCGCAGCAGTACGATCTGCTGGCGCGAGCCGCGCTCGCCGCCTCGGAGACCAGCGGCGAGCTCCCGCTCGTGCATCTGCAGGCGACCTATCTGCGCCCGGCTCCGTGCAGCGTTCCCCTGCGACTCACGGTCGAGTCAGTCGACGATGGGCCGGGCCGCGCGCTCCGGCGCGTGCGCGTCGCCGGCGAGGCTCTCTTCGCCGAAGTGACTGCCGGCTTTGCGTCGGCCGGAACGGGACCGGACTACGAGCCGCGCATTCCGGACGGCCTCCCGAAGCCCGAGGACTTGCCGAGCACGCTCGAGGTCGCGAAGCGCGAGGGTTGGGCGGAGTATGCCGCGGGGCCGATCGAGTTCCGGCGCGTCAACGCGACCTGGCCGCCGCCGCCCGAAGAGCGACTGGCTCCGCACCGCGAGTGGCTCCGGCCGCGCGTTCCGCTGCCGCCCGATCCGCGCCTCCACGCCGCAGCGCTCGCCTTCGCGAGTCAGTTCTACTCGCAGTGGGAGTTCGAGTGGCGCACGGGCCCCGGCTTCGCGCACGACCGCTTCGCGATCCTCGATCACTCCGTCTGGCTCCATGGCCCGGCGCGCTGGGACGACTGGCTCCTGCTCGATGCGGTCTGCGACGTCAGCCGCGGCGGCCGCGCCCTCGGTCACCGCCGTCTCTTCTCGCGCGACGGCCACCTCTTGGCCTCAGTCACTCATGCCGGCCTCGTCGCCGTCCGCTGAAGCCGCGGCGAGGGCCGCCCCGAGCCGCGGCGGCAAGCGTCGCGAAGCGACGCGCGCAGTGAGGCGAAGCCGAACGAAGTCAAGATCGGCCGCGGCGAGGGCCGTCCCGAGCCGCGCCGGCAAGCGCCGCGGACCGGCGCGCGCAGTGAGGCGAAGCCGAACGAAGTAAATTGGGACAGGGCCGAGCGCCCCGAGCTCGGCTGGGTGGCTGATGCCGTACCTCCCGGCGTCGCTCGAGGCGCTCGGCTGAACTCGAGTGGGGGAGCTCAGTCCTCTTCGCTCTCGAAGCCGGTCACCGCGAACATCTTGTCTTCGGACCCGGCGAGCACCATCACGATCGGCGCGATGCACGGGTTCGGAAGCTCGAGGCGCGCGTTGATGAGTGAGTTGCCGGCCGTGTCGGCGGGGAAGCCGGCAGTCACGACGTTCGCCGTGACGATCGAGTCACCTTGCTCGGTGAGACAGCTCACCAACCCGCGGAACTGGGCCTCGTCGTTCTTGCCGATCTGGTCCGGGGGAGAGAGCGGGTCGTCCTTGAAGACGAGGCCTCGGACCGAGATCACGAGGTGACCGTCCGTGGAAAGGAAGCCCCTCGCTCGATCGACCTCCCACGGCGCCTCGTCGCCGACGACGCCGCGGATGGCGTTGTCCGCGCCGAGCAGCGGTCCGTCGACGCCGTACATCGATCCCCAAGCGAGGAGAAGTCGGGGCGTGTGACTGTGATGGTCGGGCTTGCCGTGCATCCCCATGTGGGCGGACGCAGGCGCGGTGAGCAGTGTGGCGAGCGTGAGACAGAGGGCGGTGGAGGTGACGCGCATGAAGTTCTCCCTTCGCGGTCGTGCCGCGGGACGAGAGAGCTACGACGCAACCGAGCGCGCGGATTCGACGTGGTAGAGTCCAGCGGTGTCGGAGTCGACGCACATCCCGCGCGACGCCGCGCCGTACAACGTCGGGGCGCAGCTACTCGCGGCAGCCGCGCGTCGGGGCGACTCCGTGGTCGCTCGCTGCGCAGGAGTGACCACGAGCGGTGACTCGCTCGCCGCGCTCGCGCTCGCGCTGCAGGCGAATCTCGCTGCGGCCGGACTCTCCGCGGGTGAGCGCGTTCTCATCGTCGCCCGCGACACACCGTGCTTCGTCGCGGCCTTCACCGGCGCGATGCGCGGCGGCTTCGTGCCGGTTCCGATCTCGACTCTGCTTCCGCCTGCGGACGTCGCGTTCATCGCGCGCGACGCCCGGGTGCGCGCCGTCGTCGTCGATCGCGCGCTGCCGGCCGCACTCGCCGACCCGGCGCTGTATCCCGCGGGCGCGCATCGGATCGCGGCGAACGGCTCGAGCTTCGACGGAGTGGAGCTCGGCGCCGAGCCCGACGCCGCGCGCACCCTCGCCGGCGATCCGGCGTTCTATCTGTACACGTCCGGGACCACGGGCGAGCCGAAGGGCGTCGTGCACCGCCACGTCGACCTGCCCGTCACCGCCGAGTGCTACGCGCGCGGCGTCCTCGGGCTGGGCGCGAGTGATCGACTGCTCTCGGCCGCGAAGCTCTACTTCGCGTACGGGCTCGGCAACTCACTCACGTTCCCGCTCTCGCTCGGCGCCGAGGTCGTGCTGTCGCCCGAGCGCGCGACGCCGGAGGCGATGTTCGAGCTCATCGCGCGCGAGCGGCCGACCGTGTTCTTCGGCGTGCCGACCTTGTACGCCGCGATGCTCGCGCATCCCGCGCTGCCCGCGAGCCTGGGGCCGGTGCGCGTCTGTGTCTCGGCCGGAGAGGCGCTGCCCGCCTCGCTCTACGAGCGTTGGGCGACACGTTTCGGTGTAGAGATCCTCGACGGCCTGGGCAGCACGGAGATGCTGCACATCTTTCTATCGAACCGCGCCGGCGCCGCGCGCGCGGGCTCGAGCGGCGTGCCCGTGCCCGGCTACGAGGTTCGCATCGTCGACGCCGACGGCCGCGACGTCGCGGACGGCGAGATCGGCACGTTGCTCGCGCGCGGCGAGAGCGCGGCGCGCGCGTACCACGCGCGGCCCGAGGAGACCGCGCGAACCATGTTCGCGCCCGGCTGGCTGCGCACCGGCGACAGCTACCGCCGCGACACGGACGGATTCCACTGGCACGTGGGGCGCAGCGACGACCTCATCAAAGTGAGTGGCCTCTACGTCTCGCCCGTCGAGGTCGAGGCCGCGCTCGCGGCGCACCCGGCGGTGCTCGAGGCCGCGGTCGTCGGTCAGCGCGACGAGCACGGGCTCATGAAGCCGCGCGCGTTCGTCGTGCTCGCGCCCGGTGCACAGGCGAGCGAGCGGCTGGCGCGCGAGCTCCAGGAGTTCGTCAAGGCAAACAGCGCGCCGCACAAGTATCCTCGGCGCGTGGATTTCGTGGCCGAGCTGCCGAAGACCGCGACGGGCAAGATCCGCCGCCACCTCCTGCGCGAGAAGGCGCCGTGAGCGGCACGAGCGACGGCGTGCCGCGCGCGTTCGAGACGACGCCTGCGCGCTACCGCCACTGGCGGCTCGCGATCGACGGCGCGGTTGCGCGGCTCGCGCTCGCCGTCGACGAAGCCGGCGCGCTCTTCGACGGCGTGACGCTGAAGCGGAACAGCTACGACCTGGGCGTCGATCTCGAGCTGCGCGACGCAGTCACTCGCTTGCGCCTCGAGCATCCCGAGGTCCGCTGCGTGGTGCTCGAGAGCGCGCTCCCCGACGTGTTCTGCGCGGGCGCGAACATCGCGATGCTCGCGCGCTCCTCGCACCCGCTGAAGGTGAACTTCTGCAAGCTCACCAACGAGACGCGGCTCGAGATGGAAGAGGCCACGCGCGCGGGCCAGCGCTGGATCGCGGCGCTCGCGGGCACGGCCAGCGGCGGCGGCTACGAGCTCGCGCTCGCCTGCGAGCGCATCCTGCTCGTCGACGACCGGCGCGCGGCCGTGAGTCTTCCCGAGCTGCCGCTGCTCGCGGTGTTGCCCGGCACCGGCGGACTCACTCGGCTGGTCGACAAGCGCGGCGTGCGCCGCGACCTGGCCGACGTCTTCTGCACCTTGGAGGAGGGCGTGCGGGCGCCGCGCGCGCTCGAGTGGGGCTTGGTCGACGCGATCGCGCCGCCGAGCGAGTTCCGCGCGCTCGTGGCGCGCGAGATCGCGAGCGCGCTGGCTGGCGCGCCGGCCGACAGAGGCGCGCAAGGCGTGCGCCTCGAGTCACTCGATCCCGAGGTGACTCCCCGGGAGATCCGGTATCGCCACGTTCGGGTGAGCCTGGACCCGGAGCGCCGCGCGGCGGAGATTCAGCTCGTGACTCCGAGGGGCGGCCTGCCCGAGATGCTGCGCCTGGCGCGCGAGCTCGACGACGCGCTGCTGCGCCTGCGCTTTCACTGCACCGAGCTCGGGCTCTGGCTGCTGCGCGTGCGGGGCGATGCGGCGGACGCGCGCGCCGTCGACCGCGCGCTTCTGGATGACTCCTGGCTCGGGGGCGAGGTGCGCGCTCTCTGGGGCCGCGTGCTGAAGCGGCTCGAGAACTCCGCGCGCTCGAGCTTCGCGCTCGCCGACGCGGGTGCGTGCTTCGTCGGCGCGTTTTTCGAGCTCGCGCTCGCGGCCGATCGCACCTACCTGCTGCGCGACACGGACCATCCGCCCGTCCTCGAGCTCAGCGCCGCGAATTTCGGCGACTACCGCATGGGGAACGGACTCACTCGCCTCGAGACGCGCTTCCTGCGCGCGCCCGAGAGGCTCGAGAAGCTGCGCGCCGCGACGGGCGAGCTCGACGCGGACCGCGCGCTCGAGCTGGGCCTCGTCACCGAGGCCCTGGACGAGATCGACTGGGACGACTCACTCCGGGTCGCGGTCGAGGAGCGCGCGAGCTTCTCGCCCGATGCGCTCACCGGCATGGAGGCGAGCCTGCGCTTCGCCGGCCCCGAGACATTGGAGACGAAGATCTTCGCGCGGCTCTCCGCCTGGCAGAACTGGATCTTCCAGCGCCCCAACGCGGCCGGGCCCGACGGTGCCCTGAAGGCGTACGGCCGGCCCGAGCGCGCCAAGTTCGATTGGAACCGCACATGAGCGTCGACCTCTCCGCGCGCATCCCGAACAACGTCGACCTGGCCAGCGACACCAAACTGCGTCGCGCACTCGAGAGCTGGCAGCCGGCTTTCCTGCGCTGGTGGGAGGAGCGCGGCCCCGACGGCCTGCAGCGCGACGAGATCTACCTGCGCACGGCCGTGAGCGTCGATCGGGAGGGCTGGGCGCACTACGACTACGTGCGCATGCCCGACTACCGCTGGGGCATCTTTCTGGCGCCGGCGGATCCAGGCCGCGCGATCTCGTTCGGAGACGCCGCGGGCCGGCCCGCGTGGCAGCAGGTTCCCGGCGAGCACCGCGCCGCACTGCGCCGGCTGATCGTGACTCAGGGCGACACGGAGCCCGCGAGCGTCGAGCAGCAGCGCTTGCTCGGCGCGCGCGCGCCCTCGCTCTACGACCTGCGCAACCTCTTGCAGGTGAACGTCGAGGAGGCGCGGCATCTCTGGGCGATGGTGTATCTGCTCTTCAGTCACTTCGGTCGAGACGGCCGCGAGGAGGCCGAGGCGCTGCTCGAGCGCCAGAGCGGCGAGCCGGATCACCCGCGCATTCTCGGCGCGTTCAATCGCCCGATCGCGACGTGGCTCGACTTCTTCTGCTTCGCGACGTTCACCGACCGCGACGGCAAGTATCAGCTCGCCTCGCTCGCCGAGTCGGGCTTCGATCCCCTCTCCCGCACGTGCCGCTTCATGCTGACGGAGGAGGCGCACCACCTCTCGGTCGGCGAGGGCGGCATCCGCCGGATCGTCGCCCGCACGGCGGAGCTCATGAAGCGCGACCCCAACGAGGACGCGCGCGCGCAGGGCGGCATCGACCTGCCGCTCCTGCAGCGCTTCATCAATCACTGGTACAGCGAGAGCCTCGACCTGTTCGGCAGCCCCGACTCGTCGAACGCGGCGACTTACTTCGCCAACGGGCTGAAGGGCCGCTATCAGGAGTCGAAGGCCGGCGTGTACGCAGACCACGTCCTGCTCCAAGGGGCCTTCGCCGTCGAGCGCCCGCGGGCGAACGGAGGCCTCGAGCGACTCGAAGTGCCCGCGCGCCGCGCGATCAACGCCTACCTACAGGACGCCTACACGCGGGAGTGCGAGAAGTCACTCGCACACTGGAATCAGGCGCTCGCGACGGCCGGAGTGTCTCAGCGCCTGTCACTGCCGAGCACGCGCTTCAACCGCCGGATCGGTCCGTTCGCCGACTCACACTGGCGAACCGACGGCACGCCGGCCGTGGGCGCCGCGGAGGTCGCGGCCGACCTTCCGAGCGCGAGCGACTTCACCTGGCTCGAGGCGCTCCAGGACGGCCCGATCTTCGCGCGCGGCCAGTGCGCGAACTGGCTCGCGGCGCCGACGCACAAGATCGACGGCCGCCCGCTCGACTTCGAGTACGTGCGCTTCGTGTAGCGCGCGCCCGCGGCGCCGGCGGTGAAGAGCACGGCGTCAAGGAGCGCCGCTCGCCCGCCGATCGACCAGGCGGATCCCGTAGCTGTGGAGCTGATCGCGTGGCGATAAAGACGCTCTTCACGATGGAAGGCACGATCTCGGTCGAGTATCACCCGGCGGAGCGCGCGCTGATCGGCGCGTGGCAGTCGCTGTGCACGCCGAAATTTCGCGAGGCTCTCGAGAAGGCGATGAGCGAGGCGGGACGCGTCGGCGCCGTCACGTGGATCGTCGATCTGACGCGCAACCCGGGCGTGCCCTCACAGGCGGATCTCGGCTGGATCGAGTCCACGGCCGTCGGCCTCGCCAAGCGCAACGGCGTGCGCGCGATCGTCAACGTGCACGGCGCGAGCACCGTGGCGAAGATGGGCTCGAAACGCTGGTCGAAGAGCGCGACCGACGGCGGCATGTCGACTTACGACTGCGCGAGCATCAGCGACGCGCTGCAGCTCGCCGCCGACATCGCGAGCGGCAAAGCAGCCTGAGCCGGGCTCACTTTATTCGGGGTTGGCGCTCGCGTTAGACTCGCGCGCATGAAACCCGAAGGCTTCTGCGCGCCCGAGTTCGAGCCGGTACGCGACGCGTTCGTCGCCAACTTCGCCAACGGAGACGAAGTCGGCGCGAGCGTCGCGGTGACAAGGAATGGTGTACCCGTCGTCGACCTGTGGGGCGGCGAGGCGGTGAAGGGCGGCGCGCCGTGGCGGCGCGACACGATCGTGAACGTGTACTCGACCACGAAGACGATGGCGTCGACGTGCGTGCTCGTGCTCGCGGATCGCGGCGCGATCGACTTCGACGCGCCGGTCGCGCGCTACTGGCTCGAGTTCGCGCAGAACGGGAAGGAGGGCGTGCTCGTCCGCCACGTGATGAGTCACTCCGCGGGTCTCTCGGGCTTCGATCCAGCGCTCGGCAGCGTCGAGGAGCTATACGACTGGGACGGCATCGCGCGCCGGCTCGCGGCGCAGAAGCCGTGGTGGACGCCGGGCGACGGCTCCGGGTATCACGCGCTCACGCAGGGCTACCTGCAGGGCGAGATCGTGCGGCGAGTCACGGGTAAGTCGATCGGCGCGTTCTTCCGCGACGAGATCGCGGGCCCGCTGGGCGCGGACTTCCACATCGGTCTGGCGCCCGAGCACGACTCACGCGTGGCGGAGCTCGTGCCGCCGCCGGTCGGCCTCGGCGCGATGCCCGGCGACCCCGACTCGATCGGCGTGCGCACCATGAAGAGCGCGAGCGTCGACGGCACCGAGCCGCGCACCGCCGCTTGGCGGCGCGCGGAGATCCCCGCCGCGGGCGGCGTCGGCAACGCGCGCTCCGTCGCGCGCATTCACTCGGCGCTCGCGTGCGGCGGCGCGGTCGACGGCGTGCGACTCCTGTCCGAAGCCGGCGTGCGCCGCGTTCTCGAGGAGCAGACCAACGGCACCGACCGCGTGCTGAATGCGCCCGCGCGCTTCGGCATGGGCTTCGGCCTGCCGCACCCGAGCATGCCGCTCTCGCCCAACGCGAACGTTCTCTTCTGGGGCGGCTGGGGCGGGTCACTCGCGATCATCGACCTGGATGCGCGCGTCTCGATCGCGTACGTCATGAACCGCATGGCGCCCGACATGATGGGCGATCTGCGCGGCGGCATGATCGTGCTCGCGACTTACAAGTCACTGGCGGGCTGAGCTGACACGCCTCCGACTCTATCTGCTCGGCACGAGCTCGTGGTTCCTCGCCTTCGGAATCCACTCCGTGCTGTTCTCGTGGCTGGTCACGATCGTGCTGCACGAGTCGCCGCGCATGGTCGGGGTCGCGCAGATGGCGATGCTGATTCCCGCGACCTTGCTGATGCTCGTGGGCGGGAGCCTGGCCGATCACTTCGGCGGGAGACGCATCGCGGTGTTGGCGCAGACGTGGGCGATCGTTCCGCCGCTGTGTCTCGGGCTGCTGGTCGCGAGCGGCGGACTCTACTTCGGCGCGATGTTCGGCTACGCGATCGCGATGGGCCTGGCACAGGCATTCGTGACTCCCGCGCGCGACGCGCTCTTGAACGACGTCGCCGAGGCGGGCATCCAGCACACGGTCGTGCGCGCGAGCTTCGTGCAGTTCGGCGCGCAGATCGGCGGCTTCCTCATCGGGTCTCGCGCCGACGCGTTCGGGCCGCTGCCGATCTTCGCGGTGCAGGTCGCCGCGCTCGGCGTCGGCGCCGTCGCGCTCTCGCGCGTTCGCACTGTCGGCCACCCGCGCCCCGACGACGCTCACTGGCTGCGCGACATGCTCGCGTCGGTCGCGGAGGGCGCACGCACGGTGTTCGCGTCGCGCGAGATGCGACTCGTCGTGCTGCAGAACTTCGCCATGGGCCTGTGCTTCATGGGCTCGTACATCGTCACCGTACCGCTCCTGGTGCGCGAGGTGTATCACGGCTCGGCGTCGGATCTCGGCTTCGTGAACGCCGCGAACTCACTCGGGCTGCTCACGACCGTGCTCGTGCTGATGCGCTCGGGCGACGTGCGGCGGCGATTCCGCGCCCTCTTGGTGTCACAGGCGATCGGCGCCGTGATACTCGCGCTGGTCGGCACCGGTCTCGGCTTCCCGGCGACGCTCGCGATGATCTACGTCTGGGGCATGTGCGGAGGTCTCGCCATGAGCATGGCGCGCACGATCATGCAGCAGGACGCGCCGCCGGGTCAGGCGGGCCGAGTGATGAGCTTCTTCTCGTTCTCACTGCTCGGCGCCGGTCCGATCGGCGCGATCGCGTGCGGCCAGCTCGTGAGCTGGGTCGGGCCGGGTCACGCGCTCATGGTCGCCTCCGGAGTCATGGGAGTCCTGGTGTGCTCCGTGGCGGCGTGGTCGGCGGCGCGGCCCGCCGCGGCCACGGCGCCGTGAGCAACACAGTTCGCGCGCCCGCGATATGCTCACGCTGACTTCAACGATCGCGCCAACCCGGCGCGGAGGAGAGGGAGATGCTCGGTAAGCTCGTGAAGGGCCTGGTCATCGTCGTCGTCGTGCTCGTCGCCGCGATCGGCGCGCTGTTCGCGGCGGCGCGCTTGCACGACGGCCCGCTCGCGCTGATTCCCGGCGGGCCGCTGGTCGCGGGTGAGATGGTCGCGCAGCCACCCGCCGACTGGAACTTCGCGAAGGACGTGCAGGAGATCGAGATGCAGCTCGCCTACGAGAACACGTCGCGCACGACCTGGGTGTTGGTGAAGGACGGCGTCGCATTCATCCCGTGCAGCCTCCAGTTCCCGCCCGGCAAGCGCTGGTACAAGGCAGCCGATCGGGACGGCGCGGCGATCGTGCGCATCGCCGGCAAGCGCTATCCGGTGACACTGAAGCGTGTACAGGACGAGGCGCTCGCGACCGAGGTCGGCAAGGTCGCGGTCGCGAAGTATCCCGCGGCCGCGCGCAGTGGCGTCGGAGGTGTGTGGTTCTTCAAGGTCGAGCCGCGTCCGGCTGCCGGGTGAGTCGAGCTCTCGAGGACGAGATCAGGCAGAAGCTCCGCTCGCGGACCGACGACGCCGTCGCGCGCGGCATCTTCGGCGCGCCGACGTTCGTGGTCCTCGGCGAGCTGTTCTGGGACGACGACCGACTGGAGGATGCGATCGCTTGGTCTCTCCGCTGAGGGAGATCGAGATCGCGAACGATCGGATTCGCGTCGTCGTGGCGCCCGAGCTCGGCGGCAAGATCTCGAGCTTGGTGAGTCGCAATACGGGGCGCGAGTGGCTGTGGCGCAACCCGCATCTGCCGCGCCGGCGCGCGGCCGCCAGTGACTCGTACGTCGCGCTCCACGACACCGGCGGGATCGACGAGTGTTTCCCGACGGTCGCGCCATCGCTCGGCTTTCCGGACCACGGCGAGCTCTGGTCGCAGCCGTGGGAGGTCGAGGAGCTCGGTGACTCGCAGATCTCGCTCGTCGCGCAGGGCGTGCGCGCGCCGTATCGGTTCCGCCGCACGCTGCGGCTGGTGCGCGCCTCGGCGCGCATCGAGCTCGACTACGAAGTCGCGAATCGGTCTCCGGATCGCGAGCTCGCGTTCGTCTGGTGTCTGCATCCGCTCTTCGCGATCGAGCCGGGCATGCGAGTCGAGCTGCCCGGAGTGACACCGATCCGTGTTCCCGATCCGCGGCCCGCCGACTTCACTCCCTCGGCGACCAAGTGCTTCGTCGGCCCGCTCGCCCAGGGCGAAGTCGCCCTCCGCAGCAGCGATGGCGGCGAAGCGCTGCGCATGCGCTTCGACACGGCGCAGGTTCCGTTCGTTGGCCTGTGGCAGAACTACGCGGGATGGTCCGGCGCGAACACCGAGCCGTACTTCAACCTCGGGCTCGAGCCCTCGATCGGCGACTCGGACAGCCTCGAGGCGGCGCTGCGGCGCGGAACCGGGGCGCTGCTTCCGGCCGGTGCGCGCCGCACGTGGAGCGTCGGGCTCGAGCTCGAGCCGTGAGGAAACCCGACCCGCGTCTCGCGTAGACTTCTCGCGGAGGTGCCCGCGATGAAGGTCGGTCTCATTCCCGTGAACATCGGTGTGCCCAGCGTCGAGCCCATGCTGGCGCTGGCCGAGAAGGCCGAGCAGGTCGGCATCGAGTCACTCTGGACGTTCGAGCACGTCGTCGTGCCCGTCGACTACAAGTCGAAGTACCCCTACAGCCCGGACGGGAAGATGGGAGTCACTCCGGAGACGAACTTCGTCGACCCGCTGATCGCGCTCGCCGCGATCGCCGCGCACACCAAGCGCGTGCGGCTGGGCACCGGCGTCAACATCCTGTCGCAGACGAACCCGCTGTATCTCGCGAAGCAGGCCGCGAGCCTCGACTTCGTCTCGCAGGGCCGACTCATGCTGGGGCTCGGGATCGGCTGGCTGCGCGAGGAGTTCGACGCGCTCGGCGTTCCGTTCGAGCGCCGCGGCGAGCGCTTCGACGACTACGTGGTCGCGCTGCGCAAGGCGTGGTCGGGCGACGTCGTCGAGCACAAGAGTGACTTCGTGAACTGGAGCGGCTTCAAGACCTTCCCGATCCCGGTGCAGCGCCCCGGCGTGCCGATCGTGATCGGCGGCTCGAAGGGCAAGGCCTTCGAGCGCATCGCGAAGTACGGCGATGGCTGGTACGCGCCCACCGCGAACATCGCGCAGCTCGAGCCCATGCTGAAGGACCTGCGCGCGGCGTGCGCGAAGATCGGGCGCGACCCCAAGTCCGTCGAGATCTCGTGCATGTGGATTCCCGCCGTCGAGGGTCCCGTCGCCGTGAAGCGCTACGAGGAGCTCGGTGTCTCGCGTCTGATCGTCCCGCTCATGGCGCTCGGCGCGCCGCCCCTCGAGGCGCTGGAGCGCTTTGCGAACGAGTGGATGCCGAAGCTCGGCTAGGTCACCAGCGAGTCACTGCGCGCGTAGTAGCGACGGAGCAGCAGCACCTGGGCCAGCGCGCCCAGCATGCCGAGCGGGATGATCGCGGAGAGCGGCGCGCCGTGCGCGATGAGCGCCGCGGCGGTGAGACATCCGCACATGCAGCCGACGTCCCAGCCTCCTTCGGCGGAGATGAGAAAGCGCGTCGCGCAGGGAGACGCCTTCGCGAGGTTGTAGACCGGAGTCATTTGCACCGGCCCCAGCAGGCAGCCCGCGAGCGCTCCGAGCGCGTTCGCGGCGACCGCAAGCCACGGCGTGCCGAGACTCGCAGCGCGCAGCACCAACGTCACGGCAACCACGGAATAGGCGATGCTGACTGCGCGGATCCCGTTACCCGCGTCGATGTGTCGCCCGAGCAGCATGCCACTCACCGCGCCCACGAGTGCGGCGAAGGCCATCGCCCCGCCATACGCCGAGAGACTCTCGCCGAGCGCGAGAAACAGCGCGATCTGCCAGACGAAGACGTACATCACCGCAAACCAGCTATCGGACATGAAGAGCAGGATTCCGGGAAGCGCCGAGCTGAACGAGTGCGGCGCCGTGGGCGGGACGAATACGTTCGGCGTCGCGAGGAGGGGGACGGCGGCGAGCGCTTGGATCACGGCCACTGCGCCGAAGGCCAGGCGCGGGCCGACGCCGACCAGCGCCCACGCGCCCAGGAGCGGGGCGACGATCCCCACGAGCGCGGCCAGCGCCACGTTCGCGCCGATCTGATGGCCGCGATGCTCGCTGTCGCCGAGCACAGCGAAATACGCGTGGTAACACGACCAATAGAAGGCGTCCCCCAGCGCGCCCAGCAGACAGAACGCGAGGAGTGACTGGTCGATCCCGTGCACCTCCGCCAGCAGCGGATACTGCATCGCGATGAGCAGGTTGCCGAAGATCGCCATCGGCTTCAGTCCCCAGCGCTTGGCCGAGACGAGCACCACGGGGCGAGTCACGAACCGCCCGGCGAAGATCAGCGCGATCACGCACAGTGTCGCGGGGACGGATACGCCGGCGCGGAGGAGATACACGAGCACGAACACGCCGCCCATGCCCTGTGCGAGAGCCTGGATGCCGGAGTGCAGATTGATCCAATTGATCGAGCGATTGCGCAGAAAGGCCATCGGTACCGCCTCGGGAACGAAGGTGTGACGGGGCCCAGCACTCGAAGAGGCCAGGCGGGCTTCAGCCGGGAAGCTTCAGCGGCGAGCTTTTTCCGTGCACATCAGGCGGTGAACCTCGATCAGCCGGCGCAGTATCTGCCGCAGGCGGCGAGAATTGCAAGAGCTGCGCCCCGGCGTCCTCTCGCTAGCTTCAGCGCTCGGGGGTGCAGGCATGGCTCGAACGATGCTCCTCGTCGCGGTTCTCTTCGGCGCGTTCGACGCGCGGGCGGAGGATCCGCTCCAGGCATTCATGCATCACGTCGACGCGCAGGCGCGGGCCGACATGAACGGATTCTACGCAACGGTGAGCGCGCAGTTCGGCGTGCCCGAGGTACAAGTCCGAGCTGTCGTCGGCAAGGTGCACGATCCGGCCGACGCGTTCATGATCTTCCAGATCGGCCACATGAGTGGCCAGCCGCTCGACCGAGTGTTTCCCGTCTACGAGTCACACAAGAAGCAGGGCTGGGGAGCGATGGCCAAGGAGCTCGGCATCAAGCCGGGCTCACCCGAGTTCCACGCGCTGAAGAACGGCGACCTCACCTACGGCCCCGGCGGCGGCAAGAGTCACGGGAGAGGCAAGGGCAAGAGCAAAGGAAAGGGCAAGGGGGGAGACTGAGCGCGGATGTCAGTCATGCACCGCGCAGTCGCCTCGCGATGCCCAGCGCGCCGAGGCCGAGCGCGAGCTGCGCAAGCACCTCGGGCTCCGGCACGGCGCGCAGGTTTCCACGAATCTCGCCGCCGGTGAAGCTCGTCGTGTGGATGTTGAAGTAGGCGTTGCCCGCAGCGAGCCCGTTCAAGAGCGCGTTCAGCGCGTCGCCGAGCGTGACGTTCGCCGTGACGAACGCCGGGTTGTAACTCGACGCCTGCGCCAGATCGAAGGTCCGGTCGTAAGCGCCGGACAGCACGCCGCTCGGGAAGCCCGGGAACGTCGGAACCTGCGTCGCGACGCCGACGTTCGGCGGGCCGCCGGAGGTCACGCAGCAGTGGATGTGCGCAGCGGTCGAGGGTGACCCGAGGTCCGCGAAGTTCGCCTCGACGAGCATCGACAGCACGTCCAGGTCGATCGTGACGCGCACGAACCCGGTCGCGAGCGAGCCACTCGCGGGTGACTCGTTCGCGCCCGAGAGCTGGGCCTCGTACACGACTTCGTGCGCGGCGGCGGGCAGAGACAGCGCGGCCGCGAGCAGCGATCCGCAGATCGCGGCCGCCAGCCTCATGCGAGCCGTCTTCGCAGCGCGAGACCGAGCGCGCCGAGGCCGAGCACGAGCCACCCGAGCGCCCGTGGCTCGGGCACCGTGAAGAACGTGCGGATCTCTCCGCCGGTGAAGGCCGTCGAGTGGATGTTGAAGTAAGCCGTGCCGCCGGCGATCCCGGCGAGCAGCGCGGCCTGCGCGTTCGCGACGGATCCCTGCGCCGTGACGAAGGCCGGGTTGTACGTCGCCGAGTCCGTGAGATCGAACGTGTGGTCGTACGAGCCAGAAGTCACGCCGAGCGGAAAGCCCGTGAAGCTCGGGAGCTGGGTCGCGACGTTGACGTTCAGCGGTCCCTGCGGAACGAGGCAGCAGTGGATGTGCGCCGCGGTGGAGGTTCCGCTGAGATCCATGAACGTCGCTTGGATCTCCATGGTCGCGAGATCCGGACTGACCGTGATGACGACGCTTCCGGATCCGAGCGAGCTGGTTGCCGGGCTTTCGTTCGCGCCCGAGAGCGTTCCGACGTAGGTCGTCGCCTTCGCGATCGGTGCGACTGCGATGGACGACGCGAGCAGACTTACCGTGAGAATCGAGATGCGCTTCATGATCCGCTCCTCCTCTGTTTCGTGGATCAAGGATGCCCTACGCATACGTCGCCGTAGTGGAATGCAGATTGGCCTCTCGCGAAGATTTGAACGGTGGCCGCGATCACGCAGCTCAGTCGTCCGTCGAGCGCTCCGGCAGCTCGCCGAGCCACCCGTTCCTGCGAAAGTAGACCAATAGTCCGACGACGACGCCGAGCATGATTCCCCACGTCAGGAGATACCCGTAGCGCCAGTGCAGCTCCGGCATGTGCTCGAAGTTCATGCCGTACACGCCGACGATGAACGTCAGCGGGATGAAGATGCTCGACAGGATCGTGAGCACCTTGATGATCTCGTTCGTGCGGTGGGAGAGGCTCGAGTGATAGACCTCCATCAGCCCGAGCGCGAGCTCGTGGAACGTGTCGAGCACGTCGCTGATCTGGAGCGCGTGGTCGAGTGAGTCGCGCAGATACATGCGCACTGCTTCGCTGACCTGCGGGTGATCCGCGCGCATCATCGCGCCGACCGCGTCGCGCTGCTGGTGTACGACGCGCACGAAGGTCAGCAGCTCGCGGCGCACGACGTGGACCTCGCCGAGCAGCGCCTGGGTCGGCCGCTCGATCAGGCGGTCCTCGAGTGACTCGAGTCTCTCGCCCATCGCCTCGACCACGGGGTAGTAGCCGTCGATCAGCACGTCCATGAGCGCGTAGGCGAGATAGTCCGCGCCCATCGAGCGCACGATGCTGCCGCGGCGGATGCGCTCGCGCACCGGCTCGAAGACGTCGCGCTCGCCTTCGTGGAAGCTCACCACGGCCTCGCGCCCGAGCACGATGCTCACCTGCTCCAGGTCGAACTCGGTCGGGTTGCGCGGGCACGCCGCGCGGCAGATCACGAGCTCGAACTCGGGGTAGGCCTCCGCCTTCGGGCGCTGTCCCACGTTCACGATGTCGGCGAGCGCGAGCGGGTGGATCTTGAACAGCTCCGCGATGCGCCGCAGCGCCGCCTCGTCGCCGAGCCCCTCGACCTCGACCCAAGTCACTTGGCCGGGCTCGATCAGCGCGGCGAGCTCCGCGATCGGCACGTTCGTGCGCTCGAACAGCCGCTCCTTGTCGTAGTGGATGACGTTGAGGCGCGTCGTTCCCGGTGGGAAGACGATCGTTCCCGGCGCCGCGCCGACGGGCGGCCGGCGCCGATGCGGCTTCAATCTGCGCCGTCCCTGCTTGGCCGAGGTCGCGCCCTCCCGCGCGCAGCGTATCATCGCGCACATGAACGCGAACGAGGTCCGGAGTCACCTGGAGCGCATCGAGAAGGACGGCTACACGATCGTCGAGGACGCCTTCCCCGCGAGCGAGGCCGACGCGCTGCTCGCCGAGCTCGAGCGCCTCGAGCGCGAGCTCGCGATCGAGTTCGCCGCGAACAGCTTCGAGGGGGTTCGCACCAAGCGCGTGTACAACCTGCTGGCGCACGGGCCGCGCTTCGAGGCGATCCCCGTGCACTCGTCCGTGCTCCCGATCGTCGAGGGCGTGCTCGATCCCGGGTGTCTCGTCTCCTCGCTCTCGTCGATCGCGATCCATCCGGGCGAGACCGCGCAGCCGATTCACGCCGACGACCAGCTGCTGCCGCTCGCGAAGCCGCACGTCGCGACGGTTTGCAACTCGATGTGGGCGCTCACCGACTTCACCGAGGAGAACGGCGCCACGCGCATCATCCCCGGCACGCACAAGCTGGATCACAGTCCGGTGTATGGCTCCGAGCACGCCTCGATCCCCGCCGAGATGCGCCGCGGCAGCGTGCTCGTCTGGCACGGCAGCCTCTGGCACGGCGGCGGCGCGAATCGCAGCCGCGGAATCCGCGTCGGCATCGCCATGAACTACTGCGCCGGCTGGATCCGCCAGCAGGAGAACCAGCAGCTCGGCCTGTCACTCGAGACCGCGCGCGGCTTTTCGCCCCGCCTGCGCGAGCTGGTCGGCTACGGCGTCTACCGCGGACTCATCGGCCACATCGACAAGCACAGCCCGATCGAGTTACTCGGCGAGACGAGCGACAAGCGGGCGTTCGACTTCTGACACGCGCAGCGCGACTCACTCCGACGGCGGCACCTCGCGCGGGGCGAGGTTGCGGAACGAGTCGCCGCCGACCGCACTCTCTTCCGCGATCTTCTCGAGCAATGCGTCGCCGCCGACCGCCTTCATCATCTCTTTCATGACGGCGGGAACGTTGTAGTCGGCGGGCATGCGCGGCGCGTTGCGCACCTTTCGCGCGAGCGCGGCGTCGACGACGGGCGCGAGGCGCGCCGCCTTCTCGTCGCGCTGCTTTTGATCGCGGTCTTTGAACTCGGGGAGTATCTCGCGGCCGAACAGCTCGATCGCCTCCATGATGTGCTCGTGGCGGTTCTTGCCGGCCTGCAGCACGAAGATGAGCTGGTCGACGCCCGCGGCCTCGAAGCGGCGCAGGTAGCCGCGCAGCTGCTCGGGCGTGCCGACCGCGCCGCGCAGCGCCGTGGTCTCGCCCTGGGCGACCTTCGCGCCGAGCTCCTGCCGTTCGGTGATCGCCACCTCGGAGTCGAAGCCGCGCTCGCGCCGCTTCGACTGGAAGTCCTTCCACAGGTCGGTCGTGCCCGGCACGTGATTGCCGAATGCGGCGTAGAACGCGAGCGAGTAGCCGAAGAAGTTCCCGCCCTCGAGGCCGCGGCGGATCGCTTCTCGCTCGTCGCGGTGCACCATCATCGGAGTCACACAGGCGACATCGGTGTTCACGAGCTCGCCGATCGGCGTGCACTTCGCGAGGCGCTTCTCGTGCGCCTCGGTCCAGCCGCGCGCCTCCTCGGGATCGATGAACGCGAACGTGAGTGACCCGAGCCCGAGCTCCGCTGCGAGCATGATCGTGTCTCGCCGCGAGCACGCGACCCAGAGCGGCGGGTGCGGGCGCTGGAAGGGCTTCGGCACGACGTTGCGCGGCGGCATCTTGACCCACTTGCCGTCGACGCCGCCGAACGGTGTCTCGGTGAGACAGCGCACCGCGACCTCGAGCCCCTCGCGCCACTGCTCGCGCTTCAGGAACGGGTCGACGTTGAAGCCGCCCATCTCTCCGGTGGTCGCCGACTCACCCGAGCCGAACTCGACGCGCCCGCCCGAGACGAGATCGAGCGTCGCGACGCGCTCCGCGGTCCGCGCGGGATGGTTGTAGAGCGGCGAGGTCTGGATGATTCCGTGACCCAGCCGGATGTTCTTCGTGCGCTGACTCGCCGCCGCGAGAAACACCTCGGGCGCGCTCGAGTGCGAGTACTCCTCGAGGAAGTGGTGCTCGACCTCCCACACGTACTCGATGCCCAGCTTGTCCGCGAGCTCGACCTGCTCGAGCGCATTCTGCATCAGGCGGTACTCGTCGTCCTCCGCCCACGGCCGCGGCAGCTGGTGCTCGTAGAAAATTCCGAAGCGCATCTCGGTTCTCCCTGCGATCTCCCCGCGCGGCCATCATACCCAAACGCGGCGCGCGATTTTTCGAGCCGTCCGCGCTGGCGGAGGCGTCGCTAGGCGTCACCCTTTCGATCCGCGCATGAGCGACCGATGGAAGGACATGAACACCGGGGCGCTGCCCAAGCACGACGTGATGAGGCCCGGGCTGCGACCGCGCAGCGACGAGACGTACGCGTGAAGACCGCCCTGCGCGTGACTGCGTGGCTCCTTGCGGTCGCGGGGCTCGCCGCCGCCGCGGCGCTCTTCGTCGTCGCGCTGAACTTGCACACCTACGCGCGACTCACCTACGAGCAGCCGGTTGCGACGATCGAGTTCGAGGAGCAGGGTCCGCAGCGCTATCTCGCCGTGCTGACCCGGCGGCCGAGCGGCGTCGAGCAGACCTTCCAGCTCGCGGGCGACGAGTGGCAGGTCGACGCGCGCGTGCTGAAGTGGAGCGGCCTCGCGAACCTGCTCGGCCTCGACGCCCACTACCGCCTGGAGCGACTGAGTGGGCGCTACATCGACATCGAGCTGGAACGCACCGCGCCGCGCAGCGTGTACTCGCTCCACGCGGAGCCCGCGATCGACCTGTGGAGCTTCGCGCAAGCGCACCGGGACTGGATCCCGTTCGTCGACGGCTACTACGGCAGCGCGACCTATCTCCCCATGGCCGCCGGCGCGCGCTACGAGATCCACATGACTCAGTCGGCGCTGATCGCGCGCCCGGACAACGACATCGCCAAGGTCGCGAGCCGCGCCTGGCGCCGCTGAGTCACACTCGCTTCCAGTAGAGCGTGGTTGCGCACGGCTCGCCGTTCGGGAAGAGCGCGAAGTCCGGGATCTCGCCGACCCGGTTCCAGCCGATGTCCTCGTAGAGTCGCGCGGCCCCGTCCGAGGCGGTGTCGAGCACGAGCAGGGTCTTGCCGGCGCGCGCGGCGCGTGACTCGGCCTCGACCATGAGTCGCCGCGCGATGCCGCGGCGGCGGTGACTCACCGCGACCTGCAGCTTCTGCACCTCGGCGCGGTGCGGCTGGTTCTCGGGCATGGCGAGCACGACGCTGACCGTGCCCACGATGCGCTCGGCCTCGCGCAGCCCGAGCACGATGCGCCGGCCGGCCGCGGCGTCGGCGAGGCAGTCGCGCCAGTAGGCGGCCGCCTTCGCGGGATCGAGCGGGTGCATGAAGCCGACCGAGGCTCCGTGCGCCGTCACCTCGACCAAGAGCTCGGCGAGCGCGGCCACGGTGTCCGCCGATCCGGTGAGTGACTCGATCACTGCCGCACCAGCGCGACGACGTAGCGGCACGGCGCCTTCGACTCGTTCCGGAAGCTCGAGTCCGCGGGCGCGCCGAACTCGAGACAGTCGCCCGCGCGCAGCTCGTGACGTTCCGCGCCCTCTTGGATCACGAGGCGGCCGCGAGTGACCCAGACGAGCTGGCGGATGAACGCGTACGACGCGGCCGGGAACGCGACCTTCTTGCCGGCCGGCAGCTCGACCTCGGTGAGCTCGAGCGGGCTGCGCGGCCGCGCGAAGATCTGGCGCCGCACGTACTTCGTCTCGGGATCACGCCAGCGCGGCTGGTCCTTCGCGCGCACCAGCCGCCCGTCGTCGCTCTCCGCGCGCGTGAGCAGGTTCGCGAGCGTGAGCTGGAACGCCCCGGAGATCCGGCCGAGAATCGCGGCCGTCGGGCTCGCCTCTTCGCGCTCGATCTTGCTGAGCATCGCCTTCGAGACACCGGAGCGCGTCGCGAGGTCCGCGAGCGACCAGCCGCGTGACTCGCGCTCCCCGCGCAGCCGGCGCGCGATCTGCGGGGTCGGGTCCGTGTCGTCCACGATAGTTGACATCCGTCGATTATATAGGACAAGCTCCGTCCCGGAGGCAAGCATGCTCGTTCGCCCCGCCGAGCGCTCGGACCTGCCGGGAATCCTCGCGATCTACAACGAGGTGGTCGCGAGCTCGACCGCGATCTACGCGTACGAGCCCTCGACTCTCGAAGAGCGCGCCGAGTGGTTCGAGTCACGCAGGCGCCAGGGCTATCCCGTGCTGGTCGCCACCGACGGCAACGAGGTCGTCGGCTTCGCCTCGTTCGGTGACTGGCGCGCCTGGCCCGGCTACGCGTCGACCGTCGAGCACTCGGTCCACGTTCGCGCCGACCGGCGCCGCGGCGGCGTCGGCCGCGCGCTCGTCAGCGCGCTGCTTCCGCTCGCGCGCGCGCTCGGCAAGCACGCCGTGCTCGGCGCCATCGACGCCGACAACGAGCCCTCGCTGCGTCTCCACGAGACACTCGGCTTCGAGCGCGTGGCTCACTTCAGGCAGGTCGCGCGGAAGTTCGACCGCTGGCTCGATCTGGTGTTCGTCCAGCGGTTCGTCTAGGTGGCACTCACTCCGCGGGGTGAGTCGCGACGCCCTCCGCAACGGCCTCTGGCCGAGTCTCCCGCCGCCCGCTGATCTCCGCGCCCGCGTCGCGCGGCAGCGGCGCGAAGAAGAACAGCGACAGCAGGCTAATGCCGGCGATCGCGAAGTAGGCGGGCGCGAAGTCGGTCGGGCCGAGCTCGTCGTGGCCATGGTATCTCAGAGTCGCGTGCAGCAAGAGCGCGCCGAGGCCGACGCCGAACGAGAGCGACAGCTGCTGCCCGACGCTGGAGAGTGTCGTCGCGCGGCTCATGTGCCGGGGATCGATCTCGGCGTAGGCCAAGGTGTTCAGGCTCGTGAACTGCAGCGAGCGGAAGAAGCCGCCCACGAGCAGGATCGCGGTGATCAGCGCGTGCGGCGTCGAGATGGTGAAGAAGCCGTAGGCCGCGATCGAGACCGAACACACCGCGGTGTTGACGAGCAGCACGGTGCGGAACCCCAAGGCACGCAGGATCGGCGCCGCGGTCATCTTCATCGCGATCGCGCCCGCCGCGCCCGAGAACGTGATCATTCCCGATTCGAACGGCGAGAGGTCGAAGCCGAGCTGCAGCATCAGGGGCGTCAGGAACGGCAGCGCTCCGATCCCGATGCGGAACACGAAGCCGCCGACCACCGACGTGCGAAAGGTGCGGGCGCGGAACAGCGCCACGTCGAGGATCGGCGCGAGCACGCGCCGCGCGTGCCAGGCGTAGAGCGCGAGGAAGGCGACACCGCCGCAGATCAGGGCGGTGACCGAGTCAGTCGACAGGATTCCGCGCCCCACGTTCTCGAAGCCGAACATCGTCCCGGCGAGGCCGAGACTCACGATCGCGAAGCCGAGCCCGTCGAGCGGCTCCTCGCGCGGCTCGCGCACGTTGGGGACGAAGCGCAGTGAGAGCGCGAGGCCGAGCACGCCGATCGGAATGTTGATCCAGAAGATCCAGCGCCACGAGAAGTAAGTCACGATGAACCCGCCGAGCGGTGGGCCCAGCACCGGCCCGATCAGCGCGGGGACGGTGAGATACGCCATCGCCGACACGAGCTCGGCCTTCGGGATCGTGCGCAGCACCACGAGCCGGCCGACCGGCACCATCATCGCCCCGCCCATGCCCTGCACGATGCGCGCGAGCACCATCTGCGGCAGTGACTCGACGGTCGAGCAGCCGATCGAGCCGAGCGTGAACACCACGATCGCCGACGTGAACACGGTGCGCGCGCCGAGGCGGTCCGCGAGCCAGCCCGAGAGAGGCAGGAAGATGCCGAGCGACAAGAGGTAAGAGGTGATCGCCAGGTTCAGCTTCAGCGGGCTCTCGCCGAAGTCACGGGCGATCCTCGGCAGCGCCGTCGCGATCACCGTCGCGTCCAGGTTCTCCATGAACAGCGCGCAGGCGATGATCATCGGGACGAGATATCGCGGCCGTCGCAATCCGAAGGGCATGGCGGCCGACGCAGTAGAGGGCACGGTGCGCAGATGGTCAAGTCGCGAAGCGGCGATCTCCCCTAGCTGGACGCCCCGA